>Ga0209160_1002301_pt1 | contig 15931 bp, 16 predicted proteins | sample GraSoiAngelo_153_FD_186167 | JGI IMG/M metagenome (GOLD analysis project Ga0209160, IMG submission 186167) | Grasslands soil microbial communities from the Angelo Coastal Reserve, California, USA - 14_1009_12_40cm (SPAdes) (version 2) | ecosystem: Environmental > Terrestrial > Soil > Grasslands ... | reverse complement strand
AGTCGTGCTGGCTTTTCTCCGTCCAGGCTTGCCAGCCGGGGCGAACGGCGGCGCGAAGATAATCCGCCGCGCGACGCGCCGCACCCTCCGCGACCTTGACTAAGTCCTTGTAATCTCGCACTTTGCAACGCCAATGGCGCGTGTCTTCAGCGGCATCCAGCCCTCCGGCGAACTCCACATCGGCAATTACCTCGGCGCAGTGCAGAACTGGGTGCGATTGCAGACCCAGCACGACTGCCTGTTCTCGATCGTCGATCTCCACGCCATCACGCAGCCGTACGACGCCGCCACGCTCGCCTCATTGACGCTCGACATGGCGGTCAGCTTGTACGCCGTCGGGCTGGACCCCGAGCAGTGCATCGTCTTCGTCCAGTCCCACGTCGCCGAACATACCGATCTGAACTGGCTGCTCACGAGCGTCACGCCGCTCGGCGAGCTCGAGCGGCAGACGCAATTCAAGGACAAGGCGCAGCGTCAGGAAAGCGTCCCCGCCGGCCTGCTCGCCTATCCGATATTGCAGGCAGCCGACGTGCTGCTCTACAAAGCTAGCCTCGTGCCGGTAGGAGAAGATCAGGTGCAGCATCTCGAGCTGATGCGCGAGATCGCGCGGCGCTGGAACGCGCGCCACGGCACGGGCTACTTCCCCGAGCCCCAACCGCTGCTGACGAAAACCAGGCGCGTTCTGGGCCTCGACGGCAAGGCCAAGATGTCGAAGAGCCTCGGCAACACGATCGGCCTGTTCGAATCGCCGGAGGCCATTTGGGAAAAGTTGCGCCCGGCGGCGACCGATCCGGCTCGCAAGACCCGCAAGGATCCCGGCACGCCCGAGATCTGCAACATCTTCACCGTGCACGAGGGCTTCTCGCCACCCGACACCGTCACCGAGGTCGCGCACAACTGCCGGACCGCCGGCTGGGGTTGTCTCGACTGCAAGCGGGTGCTCGCGGACAACATGATAGCGACGCTCGCGCCCATGCGCGAACGCGCGAATGCGTTGCGGCGCGAGCCCGCGACGGTCCTGGAGCGGTTGCGCGCGGGAGCCGGCAAGGCGCGTGCGCTGGCGCGCAAGACCATGGCCGAGGTGCGGGACCGGATGGGATTCCTCAAGGCGGGAGAAGACTGATATGGGCGAGATGATGCGCCGGATGGCCGAGATACTCCGTCTCGCGCTCGTCGCACAGGTGGGATTGGCAACGCTGCTTGGGGGCGCGATCGGGTTGGAGCGGGAGCTCGGCGGTAAGCCGGCGGGGCTGCGCACCAACATTCTCATCTGTATCGGCTCGGTGCTGTACACGCATGTGTCCATCGCCATGGTTGGAGCCGCCGCCGATCCGACGCGCGTGGCCGGACAGATCGTCACCGGCGTCGGGTTTATCGGGGCGGGGACGATTCTCCACGCGCGCGGCGCCGTCGTGGGACTCACCAGCGCGGCGACGATATGGGTGGTGGCAGCGATCGGGGTCGCATTGGGAAGCGGCTATTACGCCGAGGCGCTGGCAACGACGCTGGTCGTCCTTGTCGTGCTGCAGGGGCTCGGGCGCGTGGAAATCGTCGTCGAGCGGCAATCCACGAGGTCGAAAATCTCGATTCACGCCCGCCCGGGGCCGACGGTCCTCGAAGACTTGGAGACGCTGGTGCGCCGCACCGGCCTCGAGATCCTGACGGTCGCGAGCCGGCAGGAGAACGTCGATCTGGTCATCGATCTCGAGATGCGCGGCTCCAAGCGGTTGCACGATCAGGCAATGATCACGCTGCTCCACCACGATCACGTGCGGACGGTCTCGACAGGGGAGTGAGCGCGCGTCGTCTGGTGATCGATCTGGCCTCGCCCCGCGGCGTTTGGCGGATTCCCAACGCCCGCGTGGTCGAGATCAGGAATGCGCTGGGCGCAGGGTGGGACGTCATCGAGGTAAAAGCGCCCGCGGTGTCCGACGGCGACGGCGGGTCGGGGTCACCGGAAGCGATCGCTGCGGCGCGCGGGGCCGAGATCTACTTGGGGTTCGGCGTACCCCCTGCCGTCGTGAAGGCGGGACGGGGAACCCTCCGGTGGGCGCACACTGCGGCGGCGGGCGTCACGTCCAGCATCCCTCACGTTGCGGGCACCGGCATCATGCTGACGAACTCGGCCGGTGTGCACGCAGAACCGATGGCCGACTGGGTGATCGTGGCGATCGGGTACTTCGCACGCGGGTTCGACCGGATCGTGGCGGCGCAGTCGGGGCGGCGCGTGGCGCAAGACGAGTTCACCGATCTCACCCTCCCCGTTCGGGAGTACGCGGATCTGCGCGTCGGCATCGTTGGCCTGGGCGGGATCGGCACCGCGGTGGCGCGCCGGGCCTTGGCGCTGGGGATGCCGGTGGCCGGCGTACGGCGCCGTCCGGCGCGCGGCGGGCCTGCCGGCGTGCGTTGGGTCGGCGGGCCGGACGAGCTGCCTCGGCTCGCCGCTGAGAGCGACTGCCTGGTCATAGCAGCGCCGCACACAAACGCGACGACGCACGTCGTGGATCGGCGCGTGCTCGAGCTGCTCCCGCAGCACGCCGTCGTCGTGAACGTGTCGCGGGGGACGCTGCTCGACGAAGCCGGCTTACTCGACTTGCTCGATGCGGGACACCTCCGCGGTGCCGCGCTCGACGTGTTTGCGGTCGAGCCGCTGCCGCCGGACCACGCGTTCTGGAGCCATCCGCGGGTGCTGGTGAGTCCGCACGTGAGCGCTGTCACGAATCGCTTCTGGGAGCGCGAAACAGCCCTCATTGTGGACAACATCCGGCGCTATCTTGCAGGGGCGCTCCTCACGAACGTCGTTGACCTCGAAGCTGGGTACTGAATGGAAAAGATCATCAAGGCTGCCGTAGATCGCGGGGCCTCCGACCTGCACATCAAGGCCGGGGACGTCTTTCGGGCGCGCATCGACGGCAAGCTGGTCCCGCTGACCAAGCAGCGGCTCACGCCGCATCAGACCAAGGCCATCGCGCTCCAGCTCATCGCCAACGAAGAGGACCGCGGCCGCATCGACAAGCTGCGAGACTACGATTGCTCCTGGGGCATGCCGGGCATCGGCCGGTTCCGGGTGAACATCCTGCGGCAGCGCTCCTCATTCATGATCGTGATGCGCGTGATTCCCTTCGACGTGCCGACGTTCGAATCGTTGAAGCTGCCTGCCGTGCTCGCGCAAGTCGCAACGGCGGAGCGCGGGATGATCCTCGTGACCGGCGTGACGGGGTCGGGCAAGAGCTCGACGATGGCGGCGATCATCAACCACATCAATCAAAACCAGCATCGCCACATCCTCACCCTCGAAAACCCGATCGAATTTCTGCACCGCGACATCAACTGCTCTGTCACCCAGCGCGAGATTGGCGTAGATACCGACGATTTTCGCACGGGGTTGCGCGCGGCATTGCGCCAGGGTCCGGACGTCATCCTGATCGGCGAGTTGCGGGATGCCGAGACGATCGACACGGCGATGAAGGCCGCCGAAACCGGCCACCTCCTCGTCTCGACGCTGCACACTCCCGATGCCGTGACGACGATAAGCCGGATTGTCTCGATGTTCCCGCCCGAGGAGCAGGAAATTGCCCGGCTGCGACTGTCCGAGGCGCTGCACGCCGTCGTTTCGCAGCGCCTGCTGCCGCGAGGCGACGGCCACGGGCGCGCGGCGGCGCTCGAGGTCCTGCTGGCGACGGACGCCGCGCGCGACATGATCCGCGAGCGCGACCGCACGCCGTCGCTGCACGACTACATCAGGGAATCGCGCGAGCAGTACGGCATGCAGACGTTCGACCAGCATCTCATGGATCTCGTCACCGATGACGTCGTGACGTCTGAGACCGCATTGGCGGCGTCCTCCAATCCCTCCGACTTTCAGCTGCAGGTCCGGACGCTGCGGCGCCGCTCACGGGTCGCCTCGCCGGCGCCGAGCGAGTGAACGGAGTTTTCGCGCCGATCCCCACGCCGTTCGATCCCACGAGCGGTGACGTTGCGCCGCTCCAGTTCCGGCAAAACATCTCGCGGCTGCTGGCCGAGGGCGTGAACGGCATCGTCGTCTCCGGATCGACAGGGGAGGCCGCGCTCCTCGACGCCGATGAGCAGCGACAGCTCGTCGCAGTGGCGCGCAAGGAGCTGAGTGACGGCGCGTGGCTCATTGCCGGCACCGGCGCCGAATCGACGCGTCAGACGATCGCGTTGTCCCGGGCTGCCGCAGTCGAGGGCGCCAACGCGGTCCTGGTGCGCCCGCCTGCGTACTTCTCGGCCGGCGCAACGCCGGCGTCGCTCGCGCTCCATTTCCGTGCCGTCGCCGACGCGAGCCCCGTGCCCGTGTTGGTCTATAACATCCCGAAGTACACTCATCTCGCGCTCGAGCCGGCGTTTTTGCAGCAGCTCACCGCACACGAGCGCATCATCGGAGTCAAGGATTCGTCGGGCGATCCGAAAAACTTGGCGGCATACCGTGAAGCGGTGCCGCAATGGACCGTGCTCGCCGGATCGGCGTCGCTGCTTTTCGCCGCGCTCGAGATGGGCTGTCAGGGTGGGGTCATCGGGGTTGCATGCTTTGCGCCGAGTCTCTGCGTGCAGCTCGTGCGCGAGTTCGAGCAGGGGCATCGCGCCGCCGCGGGGCGGATCCAGGAACGCGTCACACCGCTAGACAAAGAGATCGTCGGCAAGCTCGGCCCCGCGGGCGTGAAGGCGGCAATGGACGCCGTGGGATTGTACGGTGGTCCCACGCGGCCGCCGCTCGCGCCCGTGTCAGCCGCCGATCGCGAGCGCATCGCGGCGCTCGTGCGCGGTGACTGATTACGGCGTGTTATTCCGGGAGCTGGCCGTTCCGCGACTCGTGGGGACGGGCAATCACCAACAAGTTCGCGAGGTCCTGAAGCGGGAGCTTGCGGGGCGCCACTTCAGCGTCGAAGAGCACGCGTTTACCGGCCGGCCGTCCAGCGCGTTGTTCGGAACCCCACGTGTGATTAGCGGCGTGAATCTCATCGCACGGCCCGCCGTCCCGTCGCCCCGTCCGGTCGTCTGGCTAGTCGCGCACTACGACTCCAAGGGCCAGCCCATCTCGATGGCGTTGCGCTTGCTGGGATTCTTTGGTTTGGCGTTAAGTTATCCCGGATTTTTTCTGTCGATGGTGCCCGCCGCTGCCCTCATGGCGATCAGCCTGATGATCATCCTACAAAACCGCGTGAATGACAATTCTCCGGGGGCGGTGGACAATGCGACTGCATTGGTCGCGATCTTCATGACGCTCGATCAGCTACCGCGCGACGCCGCCGTCGGCGTGATTTTCCCCGATGCGGAAGAGTTCGGCCTTGTTGGCGCGCGGGCCTTGGCCACAGATCACGCCGATCGGTTCGCTGATTCCGCGCTGATCAATCTTGACGGCTTGGATGATGCAGGCCGGCCAACGGCCTTTGTGCACCGGCCCGGCAAAATTGGTCTAGCTGTTGCGGCCGCCTTGCGCGCTCGGCGGTGGCGTTGGTTGCCGGTCATTGTGGACGGTATTGCCTTAGCGCGGGTAGCGCGCGAGTGTGTCACGATCCTGAAAGGAGATTGGCGCACCATGCGGGTCGTGCATCGTCCAGCGGACAACACGACTCGGGTCAGGTTGGACGGCGCCGCCACCGTTGCCGCGGCACTGGCGCGCGTGCTCCGCGCGGCATAGCTTCCCACAGAGGACCCCGGGGCATGGCCCCGGGGCTTTTTTTTCGTCACGGAGTGACCTCGCGTGTTCGGACCCAAGACGCAGTGCGTCGTGGTAGTCGGCGCCCAATGGGGCGATGAGGGCAAGGGCAAGATCGTCGACGTCCTGGCCGAGCGCGCGGATCTCGTGGTGCGCTATCAGGGCGGCGCGAATGCCGGGCACACGGTGGATACGGGCGAGGGTAAGTCATTCGTCCTGCACCAGATACCATCTGGAATTCTTCAGGGCGCGGTCTGCGTCGTCGGCAACGGCGTGGTGCTCGATCCCGAGCAACTGTTCGCCGAGCTCGATGCGCTGGCGGCACGCGGAGTCCGTACCGAGCACAAGCTGCATGTCTCCGAGCGCGCGCATCTCACGCTCCCCTTTCACAAGCTCCTCGATCGCGCCCGTGAGAAAAAGGACCAGATCGGGACGACAGGGCGGGGCATCGGGCCGACTTACGAAGACAAGTACGGGCGCCGCGGCGTGCGGGTCGGCGATCTGCGCAATCTCACGCGTGCGCAGGAGCACGTCCGCGTCCGCGTGGAGGCGGCGAATCAAATGCTCGAGCTGCTCGCAGGCGGCTCACGCGCCAGCGGCGAGCGGGCCAATGCTGAAGAGCACGTGCATTTGCTCGAGCGACTGGCACCCCGACTATTGCCATTGGCGGTCGATGCGGGTCGAGTCGTATGGGAGGCGCTCGAGCGTGGAGAGTCGGTGCTGCTCGAAGGCGCGCAGGGCGCGTTGCTCGATGTCGACCACGGCACGTATCCCTATGTGACGTCGTCCAACACGACTGCGGGTGGCGCTGCTGTCGGCGTGGGAATCGGCCCGACGGCGATCGACGCCGTCCTCGGCGTGGTGAAGGCGTACACCACGCGCGTGGGTAACGGCCCGCTGCCCACCGAAGCGGCCCCCGATGTGGCGCAGCGGATCCGCGAGCTGGGTGGCGAATTCGGCGCCACGACGGGACGGCCGAGGCGCTGCGGTTGGTTTGACGCGGTCGTCGTGCGGTACGCCGTGCGCGTGAACGGATTGACGGGGCTGGCGGTCACGAAACTCGATGTACTCGACACGTTCGCGGAGATCCCAGTAGGCGTCGGATATCGACTCGATGGCGAGACGATCGATAGCATGCCGGCGGACGTGGAGACGATTGGCAGAGTCGAGCCGATCTACGAAACGGTGCCCGGATGGCAGAAACCATTGAGTGAGGTGCGCAGACTTGCGGACCTTCCTCCAGCAGCTCGCGCATATGTCGATCGATTGCAAGACTTGGCTGGAGCTCCGATCCGATATGTGAGTATCGGAACGAGGAGAGACCAGATAATCGAAGTCTGATTGTAGCACACCGTTCTAAGAAGACGCAGCAGACGCAACAGGCGCAGCAGTGGTCTTCCGCTGATAGCGGAGAGAAAATGATACTGCTTGCGTGCTTTCGGTGACATTCGAATGGCTTCGTTACATACTTTCCGTCCATGCTCTTCCGAGATCTCAAGGCATACCAACACGCGCGGCGGCTATCAATGTTGTCGCGACCCCTTATCAATCGACTTCCTGAATCTGAGCGTGATTTGGCAGATCAGTGGCGTCGTGCTTGTAATAGCATCGCTCTGAACCTCGCCGAAGGCGTGAGCCGTCGCGGTTCCAAGGAGTTTCGCCGTTTTACGGACATGGCGCGGGGCTCGCTGGTCGAAGTGGAAGCGGTAATTGATCTAGTGCAACACCTCGGCCTCATTCAACCAACAGAGCTCGAGGACGTCGTCTCGGCGCGCGACGAATGTGCTCGAACGGTTTACGGGTTGTTGCGCAAGCTCTCGGCAGCGGCTGCCGCCACGAGTTAGGAGGCTGTTGATTACCTGTTGCGTCTGTTGCGTCTGCTGCGCCTGCAGTATCGCATACTGCGATGTTTCTTGCAGAACACAGTTAAGTACTTCCCCTAGGTCATCTGGACTGCAATTGATGTGACAGCCCTTACAACTCGGCACCGTTCTTGCTAACCAAAGCGGCCAGAATCTCTGCAAAGGGCAAACCGCCGGTGACGGCGGGGCGCAAAGCAAAGGGGTCTCGGCCGGACAGAGACAGCCCAGCTGCCAGAGGCACCCAGCGCCTGCCCGATTTGCGAGAAGGAGTTCGCTTCGCTCACATCGGGTTCTAGGGCGCACGGTGTGCGGCTGGCGATCACCCCCTGGGGCAACTCAGGGGGTTTCTCGTTTCTGTTATGTTGGCCTCCACGATGCCGCCCGTCGTCCTGGTTGCTCCCGCCGCCTTCAAAGGCACTCTTGGTCCTCGTCAGGTCGCCGAGGCGATCGCGATTGGTGTGCGCCGCGCGCTGCCAGGCGCCTCGGTGCTCGAGTGTCCGGTCGCTGACGGCGGAAACGGACTGCTCGACGTGGTGTTGCCGGTCGGCGCACTGCGTGAGCGGCTTCCGGTCACGGGCCCGATCGGCGAGCCAGTCTCCGCCGAGCTGGGATGGATCGACGGCGAAACGGCAATCATCGAAAGCGCCTCCGCGTGCGGCCTGGCGCTGGTCGAACCGGAAGATCGCGATCCACTGCGCACCACCACCCGCGGCGTTGGCGAGCTGATTTGGACGGCGGTGGATCGCGGCGCCAAGTCCGTTGTCGTTGGACTCGGCGGCACCGCGACGGTCGATGGCGGCACGGGTGCGGCGCGCGGGCTCGGGTGGACATTCGAGAACACCGAAGGCAAGCCGCTGCCGGAGGGCGGTGGATCGCTCGTGGAGCTCGCAGCATTCGCGTCTGGTTGGGGACTCGCGGCCCGCGTGATCGCGCTGGCCGACGTGGCAACACCACTGCTCGGCCCGGACGGCGCCGCTCCCGTTTTCGGGCCGCAGAAAGGTGCCCGCCCTGAGGAGATTCCGCGGCTGGCCGATGGACTCACGCGCCTGGCGGCGCTCTGGAGCGATGCGGGGCGGCCCGATCTCGGCACCATGCCCATGGGCGGTGCGGCCGGCGGGCTGGGTGCCGGCCTCGTCTTTTTCGCTAAAGCCGAGCTCGCGCGCGGCGCAGAATGGGTGCTCGAGCGAGCGGGTTTCGACGCGGCGCTGGCCAAGGCGGACCTCGTCATCACTGCGGAAGGGATTTTCGACCGGACGTCGCTCGTGGGAAAGGCGCCGGGAGAGGTCGTGCGACGTGCGCAAGCAGCGAAGAAGAAGGTTGCCGTCGTCGCGGGCCGGGTGGAAGGCATGGTGGGGGTGCATACCGTTGCTGGCGACGGCGCCGGACGGATGCTCGACGGCCCAGCGCTTGCACAGATGGCGGAACAGGTCGCGCGGGAGGCCCTCCACATTTAACTTCCGGCTTCCTTATGTCGCCCCCCCCCGCTCCCGTAACTGCTGGCAAAATCATGGATAAGCTCGTGTCGCTGGCCAAGCGGCGCGGCTTCGTATTTCAATCTTCCGAGATCTATGGCGGCCTCGGTTCCGTCTGGGACTACGGTCCGCTGGGCGTCGAGCTCAAGAAGAACATCAAGGAGCGCTGGTGGCGGTCGATGGTCCACGCGCGCGAGGACATCGAGGGCCTGGACGCCGCGATCCTGATGCATCCCAAGGTGTGGGAGGCGTCGGGGCACGTCTCGGGATTCACCGATCCACTCGTCGACTGCAAGAAGTGCAAGAATCGCTTTCGCGCCGACGATCCGAGGATCAAAGGCACGCCCGGTCAGCCCGACGCGCAATGTCCCGTGTGCGGCAGCAAGGGCACGCTCACGGCGCCGCGGCAGTTCAATCTGATGTTCAAGACCTTCATGGGTCCGGTCGAGGAGGAGGCCGCGGTCATCTACCTGCGGCCTGAAACCGCGCAGGGGATCTACGTCAACTATCTGAACGTACTGCAGTCGTCACGACAGAAGATCCCGTTTGGCGTTGCGCAGATCGGAAAAGCGTTCCGCAACGAGATCACGCCCGGCAACTTCATTTTCCGCACGCGCGAATTCGAACAAATGGAGATGCAGTTTTTCGTGAAGCCCGGCACCGAGAACGAGTGGTTCGAATTCTGGCGCTCCGAGCGAATGAAGTGGGTGGAAGGGTTGGGTATCCGGTCCGACAAGCTGCGCTGGCATCAGCATGACAAGGACGAGCTCGCGCACTACGCCAAGGACGCCTACGACATTCAGTATGAGTTTCCGTTCGGCTGGCAGGAGTTCGAGGGCATTCACAACCGCACGGACTTCGATCTCTCGAATCACCAGAAACACGCGGGGAAGAAACTCGACTACTTGGACCCCAAGACGAACGAACGATTCATTCCGTATGTCGTCGAGACCTCCGCTGGTGCGGATCGCACGGCGCTGGTCGTACTGTGTGATGCCTATCGAGAGGAAGAAGTCGGCGGCGAGGAAGCGGCGGAGGGCGGCGCGCAGCGAGTGGTGTTGAAGCTCAAGCCATCGCTTGCCCCACTCAAAGCGGCGGTCTTTCCGCTCGTGAACAAGGAGGGCATGCCCGAACTGGCACACCGCATCTACGACGATCTGCGCCGGCACTTCAACGTGTTCTACGATGACGGTGGCTCGATCGGGCGGCGCTACCGCCGGCAAGACGAAGCGGGGACGCCGTTCGGCATTACGATCGACGGTCAGTCGACGCAGGATCAGACGGTGACGGTCCGCGACCGCGACACGCTGAAGCAGGACCGCGTCGCCGCCGCTCAGCTGGTCGACTATCTCACGCAAAAGCTCGCGGGTTGAGTAAGCGCGTACTTGTCGAGACGCGCGATCTGTTTTTCCGCGGCAAGATCCAGGAGATCGTGCGCGCGAGCGGTGCCGAAATCACTCGCGCCGAGCCGTGCGACCTCGCCGTTGTCGAATTAGGAAAAGCAGACGCACAGGACCGGATCCGCGGCTTGGTGGAGCGCGGAGTCGCAGTGCTCGCGTTCGGCTCACATCTCAACGCCGAGCAGCTGCGCGATGCGAGGACTGCGGGGGCGCGCGCAGTGCCGAATTCCGAGGTCGAATTGGCACTGCGCGCGCAGTTGGAACGCTAGGAAGTGGCGCCTGCCTGAAATGGACCGCGATCGCCAGCTGCTGCGCCACTTCCTCGCCGCCATCGCCTATCGCACGCAGAAAGCGGTGCGCGGCGCGCCACAGCATTATCCCGCCTTCAGCGCCGGCAACCGCACGCGGACGCCGGCCGAGATCGTGCGGCACATGGCGAGTCTCATGGGCTACGTCACGACCCACTTTCTCGGCGGGTCGTATCCCGTGAAGCCCGACCCGCTGCCGACGTTCGCGGCCGAAGTGGCGCGCTTTCACGAGATGTTGCAAAGAGTCGGCGACCTCCTGTCGGCCGGTACGCCGCTGCGGGACATCACGACCGAGCAGTTGCTGCAGGGACCGTTTGCCGACACCATGACGCACGTCGGGCAGCTGGCGATGCTGCGTCGCCTCGCCGACTCTCCGGTCGCTCCCGAAAACTTCATCTACGCCGACATTCGGGCCGATCGGCTGAACGCTGAGCAGCCGCCGCCCGCGCGGCCGGACAAAGACTGGCCCGAGGCTCCCGAATAAGCGACGCGTGCCTCAAGACAAGATCGCCACTCGCTGAATTTGCCGTACCGTCTATCTTCATTCTAATGCGTCTCATCATCACGCTACCGCTGTTGCTGGGAGGATTCGTCGCCGCAGCGACGCCCCCGCCGGGCTATCGCATTCTGGTGGCGAGCGAGTCGGGCGACATCGTCACGCAGCTCGTGTGGGACGGCACGGCGCTGACCGTCGCCAAGGTCGTCCCGGTCGGCATCATGCCCGCGGACATCGACGGGCCGCACAACGTCACGGTCGCACCCGACGGCTCCGCCTGGTACGTCACGATCGCACACGGCACGCCTTATGGATCGCTGTGGAAGATGAGCGCGGGCACCGATTCGCTGCTGGGCCGCGCGCAGGTCGAGATGTTTCCGACCACGATCTCCGTGACGCCGGACGGGGCGCTCGCGTTCGTCGCGAATTCCGATTTTCACGGCGATCATCCTCGCGTCAACCTCGTCTCGATCATTCAAACCGCGACGATGACGCCGCTCACCAACCTGCGCGCCTGCGACATGCCGCATGGCGTCAAAGTCAATCACGCCGGGTCGTTCGTGTACGTCTCGTGCATGAACTCCGATGAGATTCTCGAGATCGATCGCCAATCCTTGCGCATCACGCGCCGGCACAAGACCGGAGCGGGCATGGCGATGGGAGCGATGCCGGCCCATACGGCTGGGCCCGCGGCGGCAGCGCCAGGGCACGACTGCTCACCCACCTTCGTTTCCGTTTCGCCCGATGATCGGCGACTCTACGTCGCCTGCAATCACGGCAATACGCTGCAGGTGCTCGACGCCGCAACGCTCGAGCTCGTGAAGGAGATTTCGGTGGGCGCGGGGGCGTACAACGTCGAGCCGTCGGCGGATGGCCGTTGGGTCATCGTCACCAACAAGAAAGCGCAAAGCATCTCGCTCGTCGACGCGCACAGCCTGACGGAGGTCGCCAAGATCCCGACGTCGAAATCGCTGCCGCACGGCATCGCATACTCTCCGGAAGGTCGCTGGGCGTTCATCTCGCAGGAGAGTGTCGGAGCGGACCCGGGAGCGGTGGACGTCATCGATCTCACGACGCGTGCCCGCGTTGCGACGATCGCGGTCCCGCGGCAGCCCACCGGCATCACCATCCTCCGGACCCCATGATTCACACCACGACGGTGACATTGGCGCCGGCCGACGTGCTCGCGCGGGCGCAGCAGTTCTTCGCCGACCGCGTGCCCCATGCGGCAGCGTTCGTGGAGAAGAGCGGCCCGACCTTTTTGACATTGCGGGGCCAGGGCGGGGAGGAAGTCGTCTTCGGCGTGTGGACCGATAGCGAGAACGGCGTGACGCGGGTGCGCGCGTCGACGCTGTTCTTCGATCAGGCCATCGATCGCTTTTTCTCCACGCTGCCGCTCGCGTCCCAGGTTGAAGTCGCATGACGGCTCCCTCAGTCGACGGGCGGTATGCCGTGCGCGTTATGGTGACGCCGGTATGGGACAATCTCGTGATCCACGTCGACGAACGCACCACGATCGCTCAGCTCAAGCGCGACGCGTTGCGCGCTGCGCTCAAGCGCTCCGACGTCAACGAGCAGGAGTACGTCGTCAAGTTTCGGGGCGCCGCGGTGCTCGACGAATCCCTAACGCTGCGCGCACTCGGCGCTGGCCCTAATGCGCCCTTCATCGTGCTGCCCGCGCGGCGGCAACCGGTGCGATGACGTCGCACGCATTCAGCCGCGCGGTCACGGTCTTCGCGATCGGGTTTCTGCTGCTCGATGCCGCGCTGTTCGCGTTGGTGAGCCGGTTCGTCTGGGCAGCCGGCTGCGCCGTCGCCGCGGTGCTCGTGGTGTACGGCTGGCGCCGCTACCGCCGGGCGATGGCGGAGCTCGCGCAAGCGCGGAAAGAGATGAAGCTCGAAGCGGAGTCTCTGCGCGAGCTGCTGGAAGTCCACCGCCGTAACTAGTGTCGACATGGGTAGTCTGGAATCCCGCCTGCCGGCATCACTACGCGGGCGCGGGCCATCCCGAGCGCCCGCAACGGTTCGAAGCGGTGCTGGAAGCGCTGCGTCGTCCCGAGCTCGCCGCTCTCGTGGAGTGGGTAGAAGCCCCCCCCCCGCCCCCCCCGCCCGCCCCGCTCGCGACGCGGGAAGCGATCGGGCGGGTGCATCCCGCTGCGTACATCGACCTGCTCGCGGCCATGGACGCACGTGGGGGGGGCTCACTCGATGCCGATACGTTTCTTGGACCACGCAGCTGGGAGAGCGTCCTCGCGTCCGCCGGTGTCGCGGTCGCCGCGGTCGAGCAGGCGCTGCGCGGAGGCGGCCGGGCACGGGCGTTCGCGGTCACACGGCCGCCGGGGCATCATGCGCTCGCCGAGCGGGCGATGGGATTCTGTTTCCTCAATAACGTCGTCATCGCTGCGCGCCACGCGCAATCGTTGGGATGCGCGCGCGTCCTCATCGCTGACTGGGACGTGCATCACGGCAACGGCACGCAGGCGCTTGTGGAGCGCGATCCGTCTATCCGCTTCGTGTCGATGCATCAGTATCCCTGGTATCCGGGAACGGGCGCCGCCGACGAGCGCGGCGTCGGCAACGTGTTCAACATCCCGCGGCCGGGCGGACTGTCGCGGGCGACCTACGCACGCGATTTCCTCGCCGGTGTCGACGCGGCGCTCAAGGACTGGCAACCGGATGCACTGCTGATCTCCGCCGGTTTCGACTCGCTCGCCGGGGATCCACTCGGAGAATTCACACTGGAGCCCGACGACATCGCCGACTGGACGGCAGCATTGCGCGAGCGCATAGGCTCGCGTCCGATCGTCGGTGTGCTGGAAGGCGGCTACCGCCTGGATCTGCTCGCGGCGGGCTGCAGCGCTCTCGTGCGCGCGCTATCTTGAGGATGTGACGCTCAAGCTCCATGTCGAGCAGTGCTCCATCACGACTCGACACCCCTTCGTCATCGCTCGTGGCTCGACCAACGGCTACAAGCGCGCCTGGGTACGGATCACCGACGGTGACGGGCAGGAAGGGTGGGGCGAGGCCGATCCCTCGTCTTTTTATGGTGAGAATCTGGACACAGTGCTTGCGGCATTCGACCGCCTCGCCGCCCACCTGCCGCGCGATCCGTTCGACCTCGACGCGGCCGAAGCGCGCTGGGCGCAGGTCGTTCCCAAGAACTGGGCTGCTCGTTCAGCCCTCTCCGCCGCCTTGCACGACCTCGTCGGGAAATCGCTGCGGCAGCCCCTGTGGCGCCTCTGGGGACTCGATCCGAAGAAAGCGCCGCTCTCTTCGTTCACCATCGGCCTCGATTCGCCGGAGAAGATGCGCGCCAAGGTTCGGGAGGCCGACGCGTATCCAATTCTCAAAGTAAAGTTGGGCACGGATCACGACGAGGAAATCTTGCGCACGATCCGCGACGCGACCGACAAGCCGATTCGGGTGGACGCAAACGCGGGCTGGAGCCTGGCCCGCGCGAAGCAGATGGTTCCGGTGCTCGTCGACTACGGCGTCGAATTTCTCGAGCAGCCCCTCGTGCCGGACGATCTCGATGGGCTCGCGGAAGTGCGGCGCGTGGCGGCGGCGAAGCATCTTCCCGTGATCGTCGACGAGAGCTGTCTGATCGCCGCCGACATCCCGCGCCTCGCCGGCAAAGTCGACGGCATCAACATCAAGCTCGCCAAGTGCGGATCGCTGCGTGAGGCGTTGCGCATGATCGCGACCGCGCGCGCGCACGGGATGCTCGTGATGGTCGGTTGCATGATCGAGACCTCGCTCGGCATCACCGCGGCGGCGCACTTCACGCCGCTCGTCGACGCCGCCGATCTCGACGGCGCGGCATTGACGGTCGACGATCCGTTCACCGGCGCGACCATCGACAACGGGCAGATTCGCCTCCCCACGGAGCCCGGTCTCGGCGTTCGGAAGCGATGATTGGTCCGGCGGGGCGGGGGGGGCGCTATGCCTCGGTGGTACTGCCTGTCCCGGTCAATCGTCCGTACATCTACGAAGTCCCCGATGCGCTCGCGGAGCGGGTCGTTCCCGGCGCGCGCGTCGTCGTCCCCCTGCGCCGTCGCAGCGTCATCGGCATCGTAACGACAGTCGATGGTCAGCAGCCTTCAGCAGGGGTCGATATCAAGGTGCTCACCGGCGCGCCGGATGAGGAACCGGCGCTGTCACCGGCCCTGCTTGAGCTGGGCCGCTGGCTGTCTGACTACTATGGCGCGCCGCTTGGACTCGCCCTCCGCGCGATCCTGCCCGGTCCTCTCTGGAGCGCAGCCCGTCCTGCCGGACCTCCACCCGCCGCTGAGCGGCTGTTGGTGCTGACGCGCAATGGGATGGATTCGCTGCTCGAGCGCGAGCGGCGTTTCAAGCGCGCGCCGAAGCGGCGAGCGGTTTACGAGACCGTCGAGGCGCTCGGGGGTAGCGCGCCGGTTTCCCACCTCGTGAACCAGCTGCGACTATCCAGGAATTCCCTCGAGGGCCTGGTGCAACAGGGTCTCGCTCGCATCGAGCGCGTCCCTGAGATGCGCGATCCCTTTGCCGCCATGTCCTCGCCCCCACCGCCGACGCTGACCGAAGATCAACGCAACGTCGTCGCGGGCATCGAGTCCACGTCGGTCGCCGTGCCGGTGTTGCTGCATGGCGTCACAGGCTCGGGCAAGACGCTCGTGTATTTGGAAATCCTGCGCGGAGTCGTAGCGTCCGATCGAGGCGCCATCCTGCTCGTGCCGGA
>Ga0209160_1002300_pt1 | contig 15932 bp, 19 predicted proteins | sample GraSoiAngelo_153_FD_186167 | JGI IMG/M metagenome (GOLD analysis project Ga0209160, IMG submission 186167) | Grasslands soil microbial communities from the Angelo Coastal Reserve, California, USA - 14_1009_12_40cm (SPAdes) (version 2) | ecosystem: Environmental > Terrestrial > Soil > Grasslands ... | reverse complement strand
CCCTGCAATCTCTTTGTATGAACCACTGTCAGAATTACAGCCATTAATAATGCAGTAGTTAAGACTTCAACACCTATGATTAAAGGAATGGGAAATTCATAATTTGGTGCATTTGCTCCAAGATTAGCTTCTGTACCTATTAGATATTTTACAAACAAGCTTCCAAGTAATGCACCGATTATTTCTGCACCAAAATAGGGAGGCAAGAGATTTTTTGGCATGTGTTTTGTAACTAGAAAACCTATGGTTACTGCAGGATTGAAGTGTGCCATCGATATTCTTCCAAAAGCATAAACCATTAGTGCTACTGCAACAGCAGGAGCCAATGCAACAAACCATAGGCCAAATGTTCCTGCAAACTTTGCATCCAAAACTACTGAACCCGTAGCAAAAACGACGACAACAAATGTACCAATAAGTTCAGCAAAAAACTTCTTTTGGTTAGAGGATAACCTGTTTAGCCTAGAGGCTTGTGACAAGTTTCCTTACCTTTATCTCAATTTCATTTCTGATTTTCCGAACTCTTTCTAGCGATTTGCCCTTTGGATCTTCAATGTTCCAAATTATTCATAAGAAGAACAGGGCATGATTCTCTCTCTATGCATCCCATGTTTACTATCTTGTAAGAGTCTTTAATCATCGCATCAGAAAATGTCTTGGGTTTTTGTTTGCTAATGTCTATCCCAACTTCTTTCATAACTTCAACAGCAAGAGGGTTTATCTCAGTGATCGGTTTTGTTCCTGCGCTCAACGGTTTGTATCCCTTTGGGGCATATTTTCTAAAGAAACCTTCTGCCATTTGGCTTCTACCTGCATTTTCAACGCAGACAAAAAATATCTTTTTTGAATCAGCCATGCAAGGTTTATATAAATATGAGTTTATATAAATTTTAATTGATATGAATGCATTGACCTTCCTCAAATGCATCTGCGAAGACACACGTTTTAACATACTTGAGTTACTTCAAAAAAATAAGGAAATGTCTGTCAACGATCTGGTATCAAAATTGAAAAAAGATCAACCGCTAATATCACATCATCTAAAAGCATTGAAAGAATGTAAAATAGTGAATTCTAAAGAAAATGGCAAATCAACAATGTATTTCATTTCAAATAAGGAAATATCCAAACTGATTAGTGAGATAGTAAAAACAGGCAAGAAGATAGCTGTAATATGTGAAAACCCTGCCTGTTGTAACTGATAGAAATCTTGCAGAAGCAGTGATTAACGAAACTGTGCAGGATGTGATCTCTGAAAAATAAGGATCTGTTGTTCGTATTTAAAAAATGCCATTTAAATAACGTAGAAAGTTACAAAGTTTTCTCGTCTTTTGTAGACTCAGAATAAGATATAACAAGGAAACGATAGTCATTTTTTTGTGAAAAGGAAAACAAAAAAAGTTCTAATGATAGCAATGGCCGCAGTTTTTGGTATTCTTATGGTTGGCAGTTCAACTTTTGCATTATTTGGTGGATTTGGAGGTAAAAAAGAAACCAGCACAGAAACGATTACTGGAACACCAGCCGATAACTACCCTGTAGATAAGCGATCAACTTTTTGTGAAAGCGGTGATGCAAAATCTAACACATTCATAACAGAATTTAAGATTCCTACTGCATGCACACAGCCATTAGGAATAACGGCAGATCCCAATGGAAATGTTTGGTTTACAGAATCAAACACGGGAAGTATTGCAAAGTTTGATCCTTTTACAAAAAATTTTACTGAATATGAAAATCCGTTATGGCAAAAACATGAAAAGTCAATGATGTGGGGAATCGGTTATGTTTCTGACGGAAACATATGGTACACTGATTCTGGCCACACCCTAATTTGGAAATTCTCGACTACAGACAAAAAGTATGCTAATTTCAATTATCCAGTTACGTTGGGCGAAAAGGAGGCATTTCCTCAGATACTTGTCATAAATGGCAAAGAGATCTTGGTAAATGATTTCGTTGGTAAAAAAATAACGTCTTTTAATTTAGATCAGGTTGGTCCAAGGATAGATTATTCAACAATAGCTTCTCCTGGAAACTATAACTTTACTAGCGCCATGGCAGCCGATTCTAATGGAAAAATCTGGTATACTGTGTGGAAATATCAGCAAGGAGGAAATCTAGTAAGATATGAACCCCAAACAGGCAACAAAACTCAATTCAATCTCCCACCAGGAATTTCTGCTCCAAATGGAATTTCAATAAGTCAAGATGGAAAGATCTGGGTAACCGATACTGCCAGTAGTCTCTTTTTCAGTTTTGATCCACAGTCACAGCATTTTACAAAATTCGTCACCCCACTGCCTCAAGTGTCAACATTTGGAAACTCGTCTGGCTTAATCAAAACACCAATTTCAAGACCCTATTGGAATCATGTTGATGAGAAGGGCAGAATATGGTTTAACGAACAAGTTGCAAATAGCATCGGAGTTTTTGATCCTACTAAAGACACTCTTGTAGAGTATCTAGTTCCTTCCAAGAATCCAAACTGGTCTGATTGTGGAAACTTGCAAGATTGTGGGGTAGCTCAAGTGCTTGAATTTACAACAAGCGATGACAAGGTATGGTTTACCGAATGGGTTGAAAATAATATTGGCTTTCTTGATACAAAAAAACCACTCCCAATTGATGTGAGTACGACTCCAACTGATATTACCATTCATAGGGGTGAGAATTCAACAGTATCTTTTACCATAACCGCAAATGAACAAATCAACGATCCTATCACCCTAGTTACCTCAAATACTGCCGGTCTAAACGATATTATCGTTACAGGAAATCAACAGCAAGTCAATTTAACCGGTCAACCAAAAACTGTATCAATAAATATTTCTGCTGATAATTTCGCACTCACAGGAACATACAAAGTTCTAATTGGTGCACGTTATCATGAAGTTACTATATCAAAGTATCAGACAGTTACAATAAAATAAGAAGTGATTCCAAAAATAGATTGTAGTATAGGGATCTTTGTATACAGCACAAACTTTGAAGGGATTGGTGGTAAGATAAGATCAAATCCAGATGATTTTTTTGTCTCTGAAATTTTAGATCCGCCAACGTTATCTAAAATCTCGCAGACAGATGGATATGCCGTTTACAAGTTAAAAAAATATGGGATTGATACAAATCATGCCCTTTCCGAAATTTTTAAAATTCATGGTTTACGATTAAAGGCGTTAGGGCTCAAAGATGCCAGTGCTACAACTGAACAATTTGTGTGCGACACTGGTAGATCAAAATCGCCTGAGAAGTTCTCTACTAACAGATATGATCTTGAACGAATTGGTTTTGTTTCAAAACCGCTTACAAAAAAAGACATGATAGGAAATCATTTTGAGATAAAAATACAAGATGCTGATTTTACAAAAATTAGAAATTTCAAGGATTATGACAAGATTCTGAACTTTTTTGGATATCAAAGATTTGGAAGCAAAAGACCAGTCTCGCATCTTATAGGAAAAGCCATCTTACAAAATGATTTTGAGCAGGCAGTTCATCTACTTCTTTCTTTTAATTCAGAATATGATTCAGTTGAAAACAACAAGGTAAGAAAAATGCTTGAAGACAAGTCAAATTATTCAAAGGCTTTGAATGAAATCCCTCCCCAGATGGATATTGAAAGAATTGTTCTCAACGAGATAGTACAGCATGGTAATGCCAACAAAGCAATAAGGGCAATCCCTCTTTCCCTGAGACGATTTTTTGTCCAAGCCTTTCAATCATATGTATACAATTGTGCTATGAGTCAAGCTTTTGAGTACGGCGAAGATTTGTTTTTACCAAAAGAAGGAGACGTTTGTTTTGATAAGAAAAATAATCTTGGGAGATACCAAAATGACCCTGATCAGAGACTTGCCATACCTCTAGTGGGATATTCTTATTCTAAAAAAAATAGGTTTGATTATCAAATTTCCAAAGTTTTAGAAAAAGAACAGATCCATGCAAAGGATTTCTTCTCAAAAGAAATGCAAGAGGTAAGCGATGAGGGTGGATTCAGGCAATCTACAATAAAGTGCGAAAGTTTTTCTGTAAATGAACCACTTGTGAGTTTTACATTGTCCAGAGGATCATATGCAACTATTCTATTAAGAGAGCTAATGAAACCGTCAAATCCTATTGCTGCTGGATTCTAGAAAATTAATCACGATCTGGTAAATCGCATTCTTATGAGACTGGATTCTCATCTGGAAATTCTTGAACACTCTTCTTTTGTAGGGTCAAAATAAAGATTTAAGGTCGTGATGGTTTAGAATACTATGGAAAAGGCATATGTCCTCATAGGCTGTGAACTTGGAGCAGAAAATGAGATCGTATCCAAGCTTTTAGAAATTGACAAGGTCAAAGATGCAAGAATTGTTTATGGTGATTATGACATTGTCGTGGAAGCAGAAACTGAAACTGAGGCACAAATGGACAATCTGATAACCAAAAAAATTCGCAAACTAGACAGAGTAAGATCAACTATGACTTTGGGAATTGTGAATTAATTTTCAATATTACCAGTCCTATTCCTAAAATAATTATGCCTATAATTGCAATCCATTGTCCATTTATCATCCATTGAGGATTTGAATACATAAAGGAAGATTTTGGACCAACTAGAGATTGCCCTTGAAGAAAAAACACTATTCCAAAGATGGCAATAATTATTCCAATTCCAATTAGTGGTTTTCCAACTCTCATTTCTTATTTTATAGTCAGTAGTCAATATAAGGTAAAGAGAGTTGATAAAATGGGCAAAATCATTTTGATTCATTTCTTTAATGCTTTTTTTAAAAATAAATCTAATGGACGAGTGGGGAACAGACCTCTATGAGCTTAGGCATAACAGAAGCTGGCTTGATATCAGCATTTTTGTCGGAGCGGCAGCCTCTGCGTTAATTGTCTATTTGATTTTTGGACCTGACATAGATAGAGCAATCAAGCAATCTCCAATCTTAATTGATTTAATGTTTGCACCCTCTTTTGGAATAGGTTTTCTTTATGGCCTGAGAATGACTGACAGGGTTATGAGGCCTTCTGAAACAAGGAGCCCAATTAAACGCTCAATTGTAAAGGTGTTTTTGTTTTTCTTTGTGATGGGTGCAATTTTTACGTCTGTATCTTTTGCGCTTCATGGTGGAGCTCACCCAACTCATAAATCAATTTTTACTGATGGGTTGATTCCATGGGCAATAGAATTTGTACAGACAAACGGCGGTCTAACGTTTCTAATTGTATCTAGCATCACAATAATGGCAGCTGCAACAAGGCGAATCGTAGGCATGGAAGGATTTCTAAGCAAGGTCTTCATCTTTGTTGGAACATACATCTTCTTTTCCATGATAGCCTTAACACTTACCCACAGCGACCCAACACATTCCCAAGTCTACCTTTATGCATTCTATCAGGCAGGAATTGTGGGCGGAATATTCTATCAGATGAACAAGCTTACAACTCATGCCAACATGTGGGAAGACTATGCAAACGGTTACTAGAACTTTCGTACTCTTTGCGTAAACAATACAATGCCAATTGATACCACCATTACAAGGGGAGCAATGCCTGAGAATTCAGGAAGATAAGTTGTTCCGACAACAGTTGTAGTGGTTGGACCGGTCTGATTGAATTTGAACATGATGGTATAGCTGTCTTTACCTGGAATTATTATTGTTGAAATAGCCTTTCCGTTTTGGGCAACAGTAAGATTTCCTCCGATGAGATTGTGAGGTATCTCAATCTCAGCTATATTATCAGCGTGAGTGCTATTTCCTGTAAAAATCAACTCTTTATTGATATGGTTAAAAGTAACATTTTTCATATTGTAGTTTGAGACTGTAACCACATCGAATGTATAATTTCCGGCCTTTATGTTCCAATCCCATTTTATCCCTGGATGGTTAAGAGCAAGACCTTGTGGAACTAGTGGTTGGTCAGCAAAAGCTGGTACTGATAATAATCCTAGTAATATAATAGATGATAAGAAAATTTCTGTCCTCAATTCTTCAAACCGACAAGCTTACCGCACATTTCAATATCTTTAAAGATTCTTGGGTGCGACGGGTCTGCCAGAATAACTTCATACCAAAGATAGATTCCATCTTGATAAAGATAGTAGGAACCAAGGAGTTTCATATTAGGAAATCTTTCAAGTACACGGCGTTCTGCAACTTGTTGCATGGAAACATCTGGTTTTATTCTTGTAACGCCAAGGTGCTTTGGTCTTCTTCCTGCAACTGGTCTTTTCTTGCGCATGTTGCCTTTGCCTACGCGCATTCTTATGACAACTACACCTTGTTTTGCCTTGTATCCAAGCCTTCTTGCCTTTTGGATCCTACTGGGTCTCTCTATTCTAGTAAGCGCATTTTGTTTTCTCCATTCTACTGCTTTGGCTCTCAGTTCTGGCGAGTTTTCTTGCCACATCTTAAGCCAAGTTTGATCCTGATGGCTAATCATAAACGGCACTACCAAAATCCCCTTAATATTCTGTTAGAACCAGCTGCCTTTTTCCCATTAAGGGAATAGTGAATAACCAAAATGGATTTTATAAAAGATACTTTCCAAAAACATATTATAAAATTGGTTTTATGCATCAAGTATGCAGTTAAGATATAGTAATTCTATTGTTTTGTGTTCGTTGTTCTTTTTTTCCCTTTTTGGATTGAACTATGCCTTAGGTGCGCCAGCGCTTTCAATTCATACAGACAAAACAGTTTACGAATATGGTGATCATCTTTCTCTTATCTTAGAAGTATCAGAAGTGACAGGAGATACAATAACTTTCCAGATAATAGACTATTCTGGAAAAGCTAGTTCTCCTATTCCAATTCAAATAACTAATCTAAAAACTGAGATAACAGCACCTGTAGCATTTTACAAAACCTCATTTAAACCTGGAGCTTATCACATAGATGCTAAATATTCTGGCAGTAGTGCTAATGTTGTTTTTACATTAGTGAAATCTGATAAAATTGCCATTCCACCCCAATACAAAAGTCTCATTAAATTATGGTCAGATGGTCAACAAGCTACAGACACAAACTTTGCAAACGTAGTTAGGGATCTTATACAATATGACATAATTCAGATTCCTGAATTAATGAATCAAACAACAAACTCTAGTGTATACATACCAGCATGGGTTAAAAACAATGCAAAATGGTGGTCAAATGATCTCATTTCAGATATTGATTTTGCATTAGGAATTCAATATCTCATCAAAGCCAAAATTATGACAGTATGATTTTTTATTTATTTACCAATATGTTTTCTTGTTTTTGATTTCTTTGAAGATGCAAATACAATGATTAGAATTAAAATCGCAGACGCAATCACTGAATATTCTATTATTTGTTTGCCAGCAATATTGAAAGGTAAGTTTTGTGGAGATGTATTCATGATTGGGTTTTGTGCCGCGGCAGAAGTCTGATTTTGTTGTGTTTGTGTATTTTGTGTCTGATTTGTAGAAATTTGAGTTTGTAAGGGTTGGGAAGGTATTTGTGAAGTGCCAGTGGTACTATTCTCCGAGTTTGCAAGATGTGTTCCAATAATCTCTAGTTCTTTATTTTCAGGTGCAAGTTGAATCAAGATCGTTCGACTTGTTTGAATTGAATTTTTTTCCACATACGAAGTGAATGTTCCATCCACCAGAACAATGAAACCGTCGTCACTACCGTCTTTTTTTGTTGCATCAATTAGCTCCCTTGGAAGTGTAAGTTCTAACGTAGCTACTGGACTAGTAGCTTGAATCGAAAAGATCAATCCTTGATCTTCTTTGTTTGGTTGAACACCAAGAACTTGAACATATTTTGCATCATAATCGATTTGATATGATTTACCAGATACAGCGGTAAGGCTACCAGTATCTCCATACACAGAAAGAAAAGATAAACTTAACAGAAAAAATACAGGCAAAAATAATTTCAAGTCTGCCAATACTATATAACGCCACGAAGAATCATTATTATCTTTTCTGCTATAACATTTGCAGCTAAAGCCTGAGCTTCCTTTGTTTGAGCTCCAATATGAGGCGTACAGATTACATTTGGAAGTGTTGCAAGTTTGTTTCCAATGGCAGGCTCGGTTTCAAAAACGTCCAAGGCAGCCCCTGCAATTTTTCCTTCTTTTAGTGCATCATACAATGCATTCTCGTCTATTATTTCTCCTCTTGATGTATTAATAATACAAGTATTTTTTTTCATTTTTGCCAATCGTTGAGAGTTTATCAAATAATGTGTACTATCTGTGAGCGGAACATGAAAAGATATGTAATCTGCACTTGAAAGCAAAGTTTCAAGATCTGCTTTTATCAGACCAACTTCACGTGAAAAGTCTTCTGGAATTGGAATTATATCATAGCCTATAATATTCATGTTAAGTGCTCTTGCATGTTTAGCAAGTTTTTTTCCAATGTTTCCAAGTCCAACGATTCCAAGATATTTTCCAGAAAGTTCGGTTCCCATTAGTTCTTTTTTTAACCATTTGCCATTTCGAATTTCTCTATCAGCTCGTGGAATTTCTCTAGCTAGTGAAAGCATCAATCCTAAAACAAGTTCTGCTACTGCGTTCATTGCCCCTTCTACTGCATTTATGACTCGAATTCCCTTTGCCTTTGCCGCGTCTACATCAATGTTATCAAGACCAACACCAACCCTTGCGATTATTTTACATTTGCTTGTTTTGTCAATCATCGCTTTTGTAATCTTTGTTCTGCTTCGAACAACAACAATGTCAAAGTTACCAATCTTTTCTTTAATTTGATCTGGTGTAATCTCAGGCTCATATGTAATTTTCAGACCGTTTTTTTGCAAGATATCATTTAGAATAGGTGCGACTTGATCACAAATTAGCACTGATTGATTCATTGACATGCAAGAAAACCATCAAGTATAGAATATAATCATTGTGTGAGTAAAAAACAAAAAGAAAAGAGATTTGGTGTTTTAACCACCGATTTGTTTCGCTATTTGAGCTGCCGTATCGTCAGTACATAGACAGTGAACAACTTCCTTTTGTGGAATGCTATTCTTGCCTAATGGAGGAACCGCATCAGATGGGTTTGGCATATCGCCTGGTTTGTATCCCAAATTGAATGGGTCGCCTGCAACAACAACTGATGCACCGCCACTAAAGATTGCAGCATAGTCATGGTTGAGTGGCACATACACACCTGGGTTGTCGAATACGACATCCATGATTGCACCTTGTGAACCACCAATGTTCCAAGTTTCAGTTCCCTCAGCTTGTATGTGGTTTCCTTGTGTTACCCGGTCGATTATCTCACCTACTATGTGGAAGAAAACGGGCATGTTTCCTTGGTTCTCAACAAAGATTCTGTAGTGAACACCAGTATCCACAAACAGTGGGTGTGATTGATATTGTTTCAGATCTGCTGAGTTCCATGGTTGTGCGACAAAGATATTCTTGCTTGGATCGCCTTTTACCAACTTGTTAATGTCTGCGTTTGGAACATAACCAAATGCAAATCCGTTAACAACTGTTTGTGTAGTGTTGTGTAAGAACATTGCTTGTTGGTTGTAGCTGCCATCTGCATTCAAGTACAATTGGTTGTACTCTAACACAAATTCTTTAGCATCTGCAGAAACAATGTTTCTGTCTAACACTACTTTGCCATTATCCATTTTGGTCTTTTGAACCAAGAGTGGAGTGTATCCGTTCAATGGATCAACAATGGTTAAACCATACATTCCTGAAAGGACATGTTGATCCATTGCAGCTACATTGACACCTGAGCAGTGGTACTTGAATGTACCAGGTATTTCAGCAATGTAAGCAAATGTCTTGGATTCACCTGGCTTTACTGCACCAAAGTTTCCTGCAGAAATCTGTGATGCGTGCATATCGTTTCCGTGTGGAGTAGGTTCGGTTGATGGCACAGTGAGAGTCATTTTTATAATGTCTCCTTGTGTAACCCTTACTGTTGGAGCTGGGACTTGACCGTTAAAGGTCATTGCGTGGTATTTTCCACCGCCCATTATAGGCAAGTCAACACTTTGTGCTGTCAATTGGACATCCACTACATGTCGTCCCTGTTGTACCATCGAATCAATTTGATCTAGAGGGACTTGAGCAAATGCTGATGGCATTTGTAATTCAATTCCACCCATATCGCTAATTTTTTGTATCAAATTGCCTGATACCGTAGAAACTCCGTATTTCGTTGCAGTCATTTGTGACTGAGAATACGTACTAGCGAACAATATTCCTGCTATTGCTACAACTGTAACAATAGAGAGCATACTGGTTCGTTTGTTCATCGTCTCGGATGTTCTACTTTAAGTATATTAATCTATTGGGCACGTTATAGAAAAATCCTGAACTTATTGAAAAATAGAGTCAATTTTTATAATTTTTGAAAAGCGAATGAATATTAGGAAAATTAATTCTAGCTTTCACGTGAAGTTTAGATTAGACAGAGATTCTTTAGGCGAGGTTCATATTCCTGCAGATGCATATTATGGCGCCTTTACAGCTAGAGCTATCAAGCAATATCATGTAACGGGTCATCGAGCTCATCCCTATTTGATAATGGCGTTTGTTATGATCAAAAGATCGGCTGCTGTTGTCAACATGAAAACTAAAGCTCTCGGAAACAAGAAAGGGAATGCAATTGTAAAAGCTTGTGATAGAATTCTTTCAGGAAAACATCTTGATCAATTTGTAGTTGAAGCAATAAATTCTGGTGCAGGAACCGCATTTAACATGAATACTAATGAAGTAATTGCAAATGTTGCACTTGAGATCCTTGGAGAAAAAAAAGGCAACTACGAGATAATTCATCCAAATGATCATGTAAACATGTCACAGTCAAGCAATGATACATTCCCAACAGCAATGCATGTTTCAATTTTGTTTAACATTAATCAAGTCATTCCTGAGATTGATGAATTAATCACAATTCTAATTAAAAAGGCAAAAGAATTTTCTAGTTATAAAAAAATTGGTAGAACACATCTCATGGATGCACTCCCAGTAAGTCTTGGTAGCGAATTTGCTGCTTATGCTACAGCAGTTGCAAAAGCTCGTGATACAATAGTTGCAGCGAAAAAAGAACTAGAGTTTGTTGCACTGGGTGGAACTGCTGTAGGAACTGGAGCAAATACTCCTAAGGGTTACAGAAATATTGTCATTGCAGAGCTTGCAAAGATTACAAAACTACCATTAAAACCTCAACAAGACATGCAATATTCATTACAAAGCAAGTTTGCCGTTGCAAATCTGTCTTCTACACTTAGAAACTTAGCAGTTGAGATTGGCCGAATTTCAAACGATATTAGGTTGATGGCATCTGGCCCAGTTGCTGGGTTATCAGAGATTGGAATTCCTGCAGTTCATGCTGGTTCTTCAATAATGCCAGGTAAAGTTAATCCATCTCTTGCAGAATGTATGAACATGATTTGTTTTAGTATAATTGGAAATGATTCTACCGTGGCACTTGCAGCTCAAGCAGGACAGTTTGAGCTTAATGTGATGCTCCCAGTAATGCTAAAGTCGATTTTAGATTCAACAGACATGCTAAGGAATTTTGTTCCTATTTATTCTCATAATTTGATTGATGGTTTATCTGCAAACAAAGAAAAGCTTCGCCAGTACATTGAAAACAGTCCAGTAATAGTTACCTTATTGTCCCCTAAGCTTGGTTATCAAACATCTGCAGAATTATATAAAGAATCTTTGAAAACTGGTAAGACCATAAGACAGCTGGTATTATCAAAGGGTTTGATGAGTGAGAAAGAAATAAAATCACTCTTGGGATAAAAATGGCTAAGATTTGGGTCGAAGCATATGGATGTTCTGCAAGCTTTGCCGATTCTGAGATGATCTCTGGTTTGATTTTAAATGGCGGTCACACTTTAGCCCAAAATTCAACTGAATCAGACTTGAATCTTATTGTTACCTGTTCAGTCAAGGACGCAACTGCAAACAAGATGGTATATAGAATAAAAAAGATGAAATCAAAGCCACTTGTAGTAGCAGGATGTTTACCAAAGGCAGAACAATCCACTGTTGAAAGATTTAGTCCAAATGCGAGTCTACTTGGTCCAAATTCTTTAGGAAAAACCCTTGATGTCATAAGTTCTACTCTAAAGGGAATAAAGAAGATCGAACTTGCAGACTCTGATCTATCGAAAGTAGGTCTACCAAAGGTTAGATTGAATTCAGTCGTAGGAATAGTGGAGATAGCCAGCGGTTGCATGAGTAAGTGTACCTTTTGTCAAACCAAATTATCTAAAGGCGACTTACGCAGCTACAGGATAGGCGAAATTGTCAGGCAGGTAAAACATGATGTTGAAGACGGATGTGGTGAGATCTGGCTTACATCTACAGACAATGGTTGTTATGGTTTTGATATAGGGACTAATTTGCCCGATCTTATTGAGAATGTATCTCAAATAAAACGTGATTTTATGATTCGGGTCGGCATGATGAATCCTATGTATATGCCAAGAATTAAGGATGGCCTTTTGAAAGCCTATGAAAATGCCAAAGTCTTCAAATTCCTTCACATTCCAGTACAAAGTGGAAGTAACCAAGTTCTAAAAGAGATGAAGCGCGGACATACTGCAAAGGTGTTTAGAGATACAAATGAAACATTTAGGAAAAAATTTGGAAGATTTACCATTTCTACAGATATTATAGTTGGATTCCCAACTGAAAGTGAGGAAGATTTTATACAGACAATAGATCTTATTAATGAAACCAGACCCGATGTGATAAACCTCTCAAGATATAGTGCCAGACCGGGAACAAACGCTTCAAAAATGAACCAAATTGATGTTTCTGACATAAAAAGAAGAAGTAAAGTCGTTTTTGAATTGGCAAGTAAAATTTCACATGAGAGGAATTTAGAATGGATTGGTTGGAAGGGAGATGTTTTGTTTGATGAAATCACTGATGAGATTACCAAAGGGAGAAACTTTGCTTACAAATCCGTAGTTATTGATGAAAACGTAAAAATCGGACAGAAAATCAAAGTAGAAATTACAAAAGCAACAAAATATGGTCTATATGGCAAAGCCATAAGCTAAAATTATTTAGATCGAAGCTTGGATCAAAACTAATCAACAAAGTTTTTTAACTTATTTTGTAAGCAAAAGGGAGTCATGGAATTTGAGATAAAGGAACCTATTCTTGTTATTGGATTAGGTGGAGCAGGATGTAAACTAGCAATAAATGCCAAAGAGAAATTGGCTTCAGAGTGTCTTTTAATCAGTCATGATCCAAAGGACCTCAATTCTGATAATTCTAAAATTTTGATTAATACCAATCCGATTCTTAATCCATCTTCCTATCTAATTAGAGGAGTGTCATTTGGGGCCCTTGATAGCGTTAGAGAAAAACTTGAGAGATATTCTACTATTGTAATAATGGCAAATTTGGCAGGAAAATCTGGGGCAGCGTTAGCACCCATTCTCTCACAGGTTGCAAAAGGAATGGGTAAAAACGTCCTTTCTTTTGGCATAATGCCATTCAAATTTGAAAAAGATAGAATCTTCTTTTCGGGCGTATCATTAAAGAGATTGAAGGCTAACTCAGACTGTACTATAATAATAGATAATGATGCTTTGCTTGACAGCAATCCTGACCTTACTCCTGATACATGTCATACCATAACAAACGCAGCTCTTCTTGAAGTAGTTTCATCACTAAAGTCCTCAACTCTTCCACTTATGACAAACATCCTTTCTACAAGTAAAGATGGCCAAGATGTACAGACATCGTTAAGAGATTCAATTAAGATGCTTTATGAGGATGCACCACCAAATAGTGTCAAAAGTGCAATGTTGTATGTAATGGGCGGAAACAAAGTTTCTGTAGGGACCTTAAATTCCATGGTAAATACAATTAGTGGTATATTCAATGATGATAGCACTAGAGTAAGTCTTTCCGTTATGGCAGGTGAAAGTTCCAAAGTTGTTTTGCTTACTTCAATAGATGGTGAGACAAGGTTTGACAAATACGATCCACTTGGATTCATTTCAAAACAAAATACATTGGATTGGGATGAACCAGAGTGCAGCATAAAATTAGATCTTAATTTGACGCAGATAGAATAGGATTATTCTTTCTTTGTCTTTTTATCAGACTTTGATTCCTTAGGTTTCTCTTCTACTTTCTTTTCTTTTGGTTTCTCTTCTACTTTCTTTTCTTTTGGTTTCTCTTCTACTTTCTTTTCTTTTGGTTTCTCTTCTACTTTCTTCTCTTCTTCATATTTTGAAATTAGAATATTACCATCATCGTCTTTTGTTAATTTCACTCGTATCTTTCTTGGTGGGTGTCGTATTCCTCTTGCCCATACAAGATGGCTTACATCCTCTTCGATCTTTACCTTTTCAGATTTCATATGACGTGTAGCAAATTCTCTAATCATGTTGATTGCTCTCTTGGCTCTTTGGTTGTTCGGAGAAAGCAAAACTTTTCCAAGGTTTATAGTATAAACACGTTCAAGTGATTCTTCAGACAATTATCCTACCCCCGCATCTGTTCTGCGCCATTGTCTCTTCTTTGGGTTTGAACGCACCTTTCTTTTTGTTCTGACTACAATCCAAGTTGGTACAGGTGAGCTTTGCTTTAGTTTCTTCATTAAGCGTATCTTCCTTGGAGCAGACTTGTGTGCAGCCATAAAAATTTGAACAACTTGACCTCTTTTTAAATGAATCCCCCGTATCTTGCATTATCACTAACATCAAGTATTTTGATTGATTATGTTATTTCATTTTTTGATAAAAGATTTATTATCTGTTTTAACATCCTTGCAGACGCTCCCCATATTAGATGGTGTTGATATCTGAAAGTATACATTTCCTGAATCGATTTATGAGATGGATCTAGATCATCTTCAATTGTACTAAGAAATGGAATCAATGGAATATGCAGAATAGTTTCTATTTCTGAATTTGGATTAAGTTTCGGTATCTCATCCAAGACGGAAATAAAAGGTGTGATTGTAAAACCAGAATTCAGAGTAGTAACGGGAATAAGCTGACCTGTTATTTGTTGGCGTAATAAGTTAAGATCAATTTCTTCTTTTGTTTCTCGCAAAGCTGTCGTTAGAAGATCATTTTCATCTTGTTTCCATGTCCCGCCAGGAAATGAAATCTCACCTGCATGCAAATTCATCGTTTTTGGTCGTTTTGTCATTATTATTGTAGACTCTGAACCATAAATTACTATCAATACAGCAGCAAGTCTTGACTGTCCATTTTGTTTTACTTCAGGGAAAATTTGACTGGTTAATGCTTTTTTGAGCTTTTCTGTTTCCACTAAAGATAGATTTGGCATGATTGTTATTGATTGTTATCGTTCAAAGGTTATAATCAAGTAATCTAGAAAATCTCCTATGACAATCACATATGAGATAAATCCACCTAAGGTCATACAGGACACAATATTATCTCATGAGCAACTGCAGGACTCTGTAAACAAACTGAAAGCTAAGGCCGTTGAGATCAGTAATGTTTGCAATAGTATTCATGTAACTGATTCTGTACTTGGAATACCCAGAATTTCTCCTATCACAATAGGAGTTTTTATCCGCAATTCTAATAAAGAAATTGAGCTTTCAGCCAGTGTACGTGTACGAGATAGAAATCTTACCTCTCTAACTCAAACAATTTGTGATGCCATATTGCTAGATCTAAATGGGGTTCTTATTCTAAAGGGCGATCCTCCTCCAGCAGGACCAAAAGATTCCAAGCTTGTGCCAAGTGAGGTTGTAAAACAGTTCAACGAACAAGGTTTTGGAAAAAAAATTGATCTTTTTCTTTCATTACCCAGCAATCCAAACTTTGAAAAAATACACAAAAAAATTGAGGCGCAGCCAAGAGGATTTGTGACCCAAGTTATCAGCTCACTTGATCAGATAACACGAATAGTAGATAAATTAAAACCCCAAGGATTTAGAATAATTCCTTGCATACTTTTACCTT
>Ga0209160_1002299_pt1 | contig 15933 bp, 11 predicted proteins | sample GraSoiAngelo_153_FD_186167 | JGI IMG/M metagenome (GOLD analysis project Ga0209160, IMG submission 186167) | Grasslands soil microbial communities from the Angelo Coastal Reserve, California, USA - 14_1009_12_40cm (SPAdes) (version 2) | ecosystem: Environmental > Terrestrial > Soil > Grasslands ... | reverse complement strand
TTAGCGGGATGTTTTACGTGGCCGCAATACGCCGCAAATCACCACGAAATCGATTGTCGGTAGATAATCTAATCTCCGTTCGCCAGAACTGAAAGGCGTGGGGAGTGGGGAGTGGGACGTTGCGGAGCGGACCGGAGTCACGGATCGCACCGTCAGGTCCCACTCCCCACTCCCCACTCCCCACGCCCCACGCAGTTTAGTTTGTAGTGCATGTCCGACCTCCTCGCCGCCCGCTCCCAAATGGCGGTGTCGCTTGCCTTCCACATCGTGTTCGCGATGGTCGGCATCGCCATGCCGGTGCTGATGGTCGTGGCCGAGCGGCGCTGGCAGGTGACGGGGCAGGACGTCTACCTCGACCTGGCGCGGCGCTGGGCCAAGGGCACGGCCATCCTTTTCGCCGTGGGGGCGGTGTCGGGCACGGTGCTGTCGTTCGAGCTCGGGCTCCTGTGGCCCGAGTTCATGCGGTTCGCGGGGCCGATCATCGGCATGCCGTTCTCGCTCGAGGGGTTCGCCTTCTTCACCGAGGCGATCTTCCTCGGTGTCTACCTCTACGGGTGGGAGCGGGTCTCGCGGCGCGCCCACCTCGCCGCGGGCGTCCTGGTGGCGGTGAGCGGCGGCCTGTCGGGCATCTTCGTCGTGATCGCGAACGCGTGGATGAACACCCCCACGGGATTCGAGCTGGTCGCGGGCCGGGCCGTGAACGTCGATCCGCTCGCGGCGATGGCGAACCCCGCCGCCCTGCCGCAGGCCGTGCACATGACGCTCGCTGCGTACGCGGCGACGGGGCTCGGGGTGGCCGGGATCCACGCCTTCCTCCTGCTCAAGGATCCCTCCAATGCCTTCCACCGCCGCGCGCTGGTGATCGCCCTGCTCGTGGGTGGGCCCGCCGCGGTGCTGCAACCCATCTCGGGCGACTTCGCCGCGCGGCACGTGGCGCGCTACCAGCCGACGAAGCTCGCCGCCGCGGAGGCGCTGTTCGAGACCCAGGCGCCCGCGCCGCTCGTCATCGGCGGGTGGCCGGACGTGCGAACGCGGACAACGCCGGGCGCGATCGAGATCCCGTACGGGCTCTCGCTCCTAGCCTTCCACGACCCCCGCGCGCAGGTCAAGGGACTCGACGTGGTGCCGCGCGACGAGTGGCCCAATGTGCCGATCGTCCATCTCGCCTTCCAGCTCATGGTCGCGCTCGGCACCTATATGGCGCTCGTCGTGCTGTGGGCGGCGTGGCTCGGGTGGCGCGGCCAGGACCTCGTCTCCCACCGCTGGCTGATGCGAGCACTCACGCTCGCCACGCCCATGGGGTTCATCGCGACCGAAGCGGGCTGGGTCGTCACGGAAGTGGGTCGCCAGCCCTGGGTGATCTACGGGGTCCTGAAGACCGCGGACGCCGTCACCCCGATGCCGGGGCTCATCGTGCCGTTTCTCACGTTCACCTTGCTGTACTGCTTCCTGGCCGTGATCGTGGGCTGGCTGCTGTACCGTCAGATCGTTCGAAGTCCGCAGGTCACCGAATGAGTCTCGCCGAGCTGGTCGCGGGGATCATCGTCGTGGCGCTCAACGCCTACGCTGTGCTGGGGGGCGCGGACTTCGGGGGCGGAGTGTGGGCCCTGCTCGCGAGCGGCGCCCGGCGAGAGCGCCGGCGCCACCTGATCGCGGAGGCGATCGGCCCCGTGTGGGAGGCGAACCACGTGTGGCTCATCCTCGCGATCGTCTTGCTCTTCACGTGCTTCCCGCCGGCCTTCGCGCGGCTCGGGACCCTGCTCCACATCCCGCTGTCGCTCGTCCTGATCGGAATCGTGCTCCGCGGCTCCGCGTTCACGTTCTGGCGTTACGGGGGGCCCGGCGACGAGACGCAGCGGTACTGGGGCGTCGTGTTCGCGATTGCGAGCCTCATCACGCCGCTCCTGCTCGGGACGACGGTCGGCGCGATTGCATCGGGCGCGCTTGGGGACGAGGGACGGGGGACGGGGGAGGGGTTTTACCAGGTCTACGTCGCGCCCTGGCTCACGCCGTTCACGCTCTCGGTGGGGGTGTTCGCCTTGATCGCATTCGCGTTTCTCGCGGCGGTGTATCTGACGCTCGAAGCGCAGGAACGGGAGCTGCAGGAGGATTTTCGCAACCAGGCGCTGGGCGCAGGAGTGGCCCTGTTCTTCGCGGCCCTGGCCGCGCTGCTCCTGTCGCATCGCTGGGCGCCGCGCGTGCGCGAGGCCTTGATCTTCGCGCCGTGGGCCGTGCCGCTGCACCTGCTCACGGCGGCGACGGCGCTCACCGCCCTCGCCGCGCTCTGGCGCCGCCGCTGGCGCGTGGCCCGCGTGGCTGCGGCGACCCAGGTCTCGCTCATTCTGTGGGGCTGGGCGCTCGCGCAGTACCCCTACGTCCTGCCCCCCGACCTCGCCGTCGAGGCCGCGGCGGCGCCCGCCGTGACGCTGCGCCTCGTGCTCGCGGCGGTCGCACTCGGCGCGCTCGTGCTGTTCCCGTCGCTCTATTACCTGCTGCGGATCTTCAAGAGCCATCAACCGTCGGAGGTGCCATGAAGCTCCTGAAGGCGTTGATCAGCTTCATCGTCGGAACGATCGCGGGCGCTGTGGGAAGCAAACTGTTCGGCTCCTTCGGCGCGGTCGTGGGCTTCGTCGCGGGCGGCGTCGCCGCGTGGTGGGTCGCGAGGCGCGTGTTCGACTGACGACGCGACCTGCCGCGCTCACAGGGCCATTAGCAGCACCTGCCGCAGCACCCACAGCACGAGCCACGCCACGAGCGGGCTGAAGTCGATCGGTCCCGCCGGCGGCAACAGCCGCCGGATCGGCTCCACCAGCCAGTCGGTGAGCGCGTAGGCGGGGCGGATCCAGCGGGAGTAGCGGAACCAGCCGAGCCACGAGGCCACGACGCGCGCCACCAGAGCGATGACGAGCACGTTGTAGGCCGCCACCACGAGAAACGCGAACAAGGCACCCGGTCCGCCGGTCGCCGCCGCGTAGAACCAGCGGGCCGTCCGGACCATCCAGTCGATGAGGGAGAGCAGCAGGACGCCCGCGACGGCGACGAGCACGACCAGCCACCAGCCGGCGTGCACCGGATTCCCGCCGAGGCGCACCAGACGTGTTTCCACGGGGCGCAGGACCGGGTCCGTCACGCTCCGCAGGGTGCGGCCGAACCCGCCGAACGGCGACACTCGGCGGCTGCGCACCAGCCAGCCGGCGAACGCGATCAGCGCGGCGAGACAGAAGGCCGCGAATACGAGAATCCGAAGGATCGCGTGCACGTCGTACATGGTCTCAACTTACAAACGGCGTGGGGAGTGGGGAGTGGTACGTGACACCCCAAAGGCGTGGGGAGTGGTACTCGACGGTGCGCAGCGGATACTCGGATCGCACCGTCAGGTACCACTCCCCACTCCCCACTCCCCCATGTCTTTTAGGGTGTAAGGACGTTCACCACGTCCGTCTGGGCGAACCCCGCCCGGGGGCCGCCCCCGATCACGTAGATCCTGCCGCCCAAGGCGGCCGCGCCCAGACCGTGCCGAGCGACGGGCAAGGCGGGGCCGACGCTCCAGCGGTCGGTCGTCGGATCGTAGATCTCGTGGTTGTCGAACACCGACGAGCGGGTCTCGCCGCCGAACGTGTGGATGCGGCCGTCGAGCACGGCGGAAGCGAGTCCGCCCCGCCGCGAGGGCATGGGGGATTTTCTCGACCAGCGGTCGGTGGCAGGGTCGTACGCCTCGACGGCGTCGAGGTTGCGGCCCGGGTCGAACGGGCGCCCGCCTATGGCGTAGACCAGCCCGCCTGCGGCGGCCGCGGTGAGGTGATCGCGCGGCGTGGGGATCGGCGCGGCGTGCTTCCAGCGATTCGTCGCGGGATCGTAGATCGCCGTGGACTCGAGCAGGACTCGTCCCAACCCCCACCCGCCCACCACGACGAGCGTGCCGTTCACGACTCCCACGCCCGATGCGCCCCGCGGCTCGGGCAGCGGCGCGCGCGACTCCCAGCGGTTCCGGTCCTCCCGGTAGATCCACAGGTTCGGTTCCGGGACGAAGCTCGTCTCCGCGAGGCCGCCGACGGCGTACAGCGTGTCGGCCGCGACGGCGAGCGGCATGTGGTGCCGGGGTGCGGGGAGATCGGCGATGCGCTCCCACCGGTTCGCCGCCGGCTCGTAGCGGTAGGCGACTGCCGTGGCGTGGTCGGCGCGGTCGATGCCGCCCGCGATGTAGATCCTGCCGTGCAAGACCGCCGCGTGCGTCTCCTGGATCGGCTCGGGAATGGGGGCCGCGGTGGACCAGGGGGAGGGGGAGCCGCTCGCGGCGAGGGCGCAGGCCGCCAAGGCAGGCAGCGCGTGTCTCACGTACTTACCGCTACTCGAGCGCCGCCGTGACGATCCGCGCCTGCTCGGCGGCGTGCGCGGCAGGGTACCCCTCGGCGGGACTCGAGCGCTCGGGCCGGCCGATGTCGCGCACCGCGACATCGGGCCCCACGAGCTCGCGCAGCTGCGGCTTCATGAACTTCTGGGGCCCCATGTTGCGAGGCTCCTCCTGCACCCAGACGATCTCCGCGACCTTGGGATAGCGCTTGATCAGCTCGGCGATCTCGCTGGCGGGGAACGGATACAGCAGCTCCACCCGCCCGATCGCCACGTGCGGCGCCTGCGTGCGCCGCGGCGACAGCAGCAGGTCGTAATACACCTTGCCGCTGCACAGCACGAGCCGCGTTGCGGCGCGCCGCACGTCGCCCTCGGGGTCGTCGAGCACCGGCCGGAAGCGGCCCGTCGTCAGCCCTTCGAGCCGTGACGCCGCTTGCGGGAGGCGCAACAGGCTCTTGGGCGTGAACAGGACGAGGGGCCGCAGCTCGGCATGGCGCCCCTGGCGCCGCAGCAGGTGGAAGTACTGCGCCGGCGTGGTGCAGTTGGCGATGCGCAGGTTGCCCTCGGCGCCGAGCGCGAGGAAGCGCTCGATGCGGGCGCTCGAATGCTCCGGCCCCTGGCCCTCGTAGCCGTGCGGCAGGAGCAGCGTCAGGCGCGACGTCTGCCGCCACTTCGCGAGCCCGGCGATGAGGAACTGGTCGATGATCACCTCGGCGCCGTTCGTGAAGTCGCCGTATTGCGCCTCCCACAGCACCAGCACTTCCGGCGCCGCGGCCGCGTAGCCGTACTCGAAGCCCAGGCACGCGAACTCGGAGAGCGGGCTGTTGTGCAGCTCGAAGGGCGCCCGCGCCCCGGGGAGGTTCTGGATCGGCGCGTAGCGCTGTCCGTTGACCGCGTCGTGCAGCACCAGGTGGCGCTGGCTGAACGTGCCGCGCTCGGTGTCCTGGCCGGTGAGCCGGATCGGTGTCCCCTCGACGACAAGCGACGCGAACGCCAGCGCCTCGGCGTGCGCCCAGTCGATGCCCCCGTCCGTCAGCGCGCCGCGCCGGCGCTCGAGCTGCTTCTTGAGCTTGGGGTTCACGGTGAACCCCTCCGGCACCGTGAGGAGCTGCGCGTTCAGCCCCGTGAGCAGCTGGGCCGCAACCGCGGTGTCCGGCTCCGCCGGCTGCGTTCCCGAGATCCGCTGCGGCTCCTCACCCTGCCCCTCCTCCGCGAGATGGGCTTTCAACGATTGCTGCGTCTCGTAGAGCCGCTGCGAGAAGCGCTCCGCCTCTGCGTTCGCCTGCGCGACCTCCAACACGCCTTCGCGGGCCAGCTGGTCGGCGTAGCGCTGCCGCACCGCCGGCGTCTGCCTGATCCGCTCGTACATCAAGGGCTGCGTGTAGGCGGGCTCGTCCCCTTCGTTGTGCCCGTGCCGCCGGTAGCCCACGACGTCGATCACCACGTCCCCGTGGAACTGATCGCGATACAGCATCGCGACCCGCACTGCGGCGAGGCAAGCTTCGGGGTCGTCCGCGTTGACGTGGATGATCGGCGCATCGAAGCCCTTGGCGAGGTCGCTCGCGTAGTCGGTGGAGCGCGCTTCCTTGGGGTCGGTCGTGAAGCCGAGCTGGTTGTTCGCGATGAGGTGGACCGTGCCGCCGGTGGTGTAGCCCTTGAGGCGGGCGAGGTTGAACGTCTCGGCCACGACACCCTGCGCCGCGAACGAGGCGTCCCCGTGGATCAGCAGCGGGATGGCGACGCTGCCGTCGTGCAGCGCGTCCTTGCCGCGCCGGTTCGTCTGTGCCGCCCGCGCCCGCCCTTCCACCACGGGGTTCACGGCCTCGAGGTGGCTCGGGTTCGGCGACAGGGTGACGTTGACCGGCCTGCCGGCCGCGGTCTGGTACACGCCGTCCGCGCCGTGGTGGTACTTCACGTCTCCGGTGCCGCCCTCTGGTGTGAGCGTCTCCTCGACGTTCCGTCCGCCCTCGAACTCGGCGAAGATCGTCTCGTACGGCAGGCCGACGATGTGCGCCAGCACGTTGAGCCGCCCACGGTGCGCCATGCCGAGCACCATGCGGCGCGCCCCGGCCTGGCCGGCGAGCTCGATCGTCAGGTCCAGCATCGGGACCAGCGCGTCCAGGCCCTCGATCGAAAAGCGCTTCTGGCCCAGGTACGCCGTGTGCAGGAACCGCTCGAGCGTCTCGACCGCCGTGAGCCGCGACAGCAGCTTGCGCTTCTCGTCCGCCGCGAGCGGGGGGCGATGCTGGCCGGACTCGATCACTCGGCGCAGCCACACTCGCTCCTGATGGCTGCCGATGTGCTCCACCTCGTAGGCGATCGTGCCACAGTAGGTCTTGAGCAGCTCGGGGTACGCCTCGGCCAGGGTGCGCCCGGGCACGTAGACGCGCAGCAGCTCGGCCGGGACGAGCGTCATGTTCTCGGGAGTGAGCCCGAGGGGCCCCGGGTCGAGCGCCGGGTCGCCCGGAGGCTCGGAGCCGAGCGGGTCGAGCCGCGCCGCGAGATGGCCGAAGTGGCGGATGGCCTTCACGAGCGCCATGGCTGCCGCGACATGTTTCAGGTCCTCCACCCCCCCCACCGCCACCTCGGGATGCGGGATGCGAGATGCGGGAGGCGGGGGTGACGGAACCGTCGTAACGCTTCCCGCATCCCGCATCCCGCTTCCCGGCAGTCCCAGGCTCTCGAACACTCGCTCGTAGAACCCGTCCTCCCCCTGAAGCAGCGCGTCGAGCTTGCGCAGAAACATCCCCGACTCCGCGCCCTGGATGACGCGGTGGTCGTAGGTGCTCGTGATCGTGACGATCTTGGCGCTGCCCGGCTGGCGGATGGCGCCGGTGGCGATGATCGAGCCCTGGCTCTTCATGAGGCGCGGCACGGAGGCGACGGTGCCGATGGTGCCGGGGTTCGTGAGGGTGATCGTGCCGCCCGCGAAGTCGTCGGGGAGGAGGCGACCGGCGCGCGCCTTCTCGACCAGCGTTTCGTAGGTCGCGTGGAATACCGCGAAATCCATCCCCTCGGCATGACTGATCACCGGCACGACGAGCGTGCGGCTGCCGTCCTTCTTCTCCACGTCCACCGCGAGGCCGAGGCTCACGCCGCCGGGATCGAAGCGATGCGGCTTGCCGTCGGCTTCCCGGAACGCGTGCGTCATCACGGGAAAGGCGCGCGCCGCCTGCACGATGGCGTAGCCGATGAGGTGGGTATAGGAGATCTTCTTGCCGCCCGCCGCGAGCCGCGCGTTCAGCTCGCGGCGCCGCGCGTCCAGCGTATCGACCACGATCTCGCGGAAGGAGGTCGCCGTCGGGACGGACAGCGAGTCCGTCATGTTCTGAACCAGGCGAGCTGCCGGCCCAGTGATCGGGGTGAGGCCGGGAGACGGGAGACGGGAAACGGGAGACGTGGGCTCCGGCGGCGTGACGCCCACCGTCTCCCGTCTCCCGCCTCCCGTTTCCCGGAGTACGTCGTCACGGCTCGTGGGGATCACCGGCAGGTCGGCGAGGCGGCCGTTATCGAACAGGTTCCGCCACTCTTCGCCGACCGAGGCGGGGTCGCGCAGGTACTGCTCGTACATCACCTGCACGAACGCGGCGTTGTGGGTGCCGAAGACGAACTCGCTCACGACACCCGGCGGGTCTTTCTCCGCATGAAGTCCATCAGGATGAACTGCCCCAGCGTCATCGTGTTCGTGAAATAGGCCTTCCCGCGGCAGATCGCCGACACCTTCTTCACGAACTCCACGAGACTGCGGTCGCGCGCCAGCATGAAGGTGTTGATCAGGATCCCGTTGCGGCGGCACAGCGCCACCTCGCGGTAGGTGGCCTGGAGGATCTGCGGGTCGAGCCCCATCGAGTTGACGTAGATCCGGCCGTCCGGGAGGGTGAGCGCCGACGGCTTGCCGTCCGTGATCATGATGATCTGGCGCATGTCCTTGCGCTGCGACAGCAGCATGCGGCGCGACAGCTTCAGCCCCTCGGCGGTGTTCGTGTGATAGGGCCCCACCTGCGCCCGCGCCAGCTGCGCCAGGGGGATCTCCTCGGCGGTGTCGTGGAACAGCACGACGCGCAGCGTGTCCCCGGGGAACTGTGTGCGAATGAGGTGGGTGAGGGCGAGCGCCACCTTCTTCGCCGGCGTGAAGCGGTCCTCGCCGTACAGGATCATCGAGTGCGAGCAGTCGAGCATCAGCACGGTCGCCGACGAGGACCGGTACTCGGCCTGGTGGACGCGGAGATCGCGGTATTCCAGGTTGATGGGGACGCCCAGGCCTTCCCGCTTGATCGCGTTCAGCAGCGTGGCGTTGACGTCCAGGTTCAGCACGTCGCCGTACTCGTACTGCTTGCTCGCCGCTTCGGCCTCGATGCCGGTCGCGAGGTGCTCGGTGTCGTGGGCGCCGAAGCTCGACTTTCCAATCGAGCCGAGCAGGTGTTTCAGGGTGCGATACCCGAGGAAGTCGATGCCTTTGTCGGTCAGGTTGAACTGCACCTGCTGCGCCGCTTCCTTCGCCATCCCGCCCGGGCCGAACAGCGGCTGCTGGGCGCTCGGCATGCGGGGCGCCTCGTTCACCGCGAGGTAGCCCTCCTCGATCAAGCGCTGGACGATCTTGTCGAGCAGCTCGGCGAGCTGGCGCTGCAGGTCGGCGTCGCGCTCGGCATCGCCCGTGGACTCGCCACGCAGCGCCTTGAGCATCTCGGGAGTCAGCTGGCCCGAGTCCATGAGCGCCTGGAGGATCGCCTGGCGCAGCGCGTCGAGCGAGCGGTCGGGCTCCTCGTCGCCGAACTCGCCCCAGAAGGGGTGGGAGTACGCGCCTCCGGCGAAGCCCGATTGCAGCAGGAAGTCGGCGAGCTGGTCGAGCAGGCCCTGGAGGTTGATCGTGTCGATCAACTCGGGCAGGTGGCGGCTGTAGGTCGTGTACCGCATCGACGCTCTACCCCAAATATCGGCGCGCCGCGAGCTTTCCCGCAATGACCGAGACCGTCGGCGGCGCTCCTCTGGGCGCCCTCTCGCATCGCAACTTCCGCCTCTTCTTCTTCGGCCAGGCCGTCTCACTCTCGGGCACGTGGATGCAGACGGTGGCTCAAGGCTGGCTCGTCCTGCAGCTCACCGACTCCCCGTTCTACGTCGGGCTCGTCTCATCGGTCGGCTCGCTCGGCGTGCTGCTGCTCACGCTGTACGCGGGCGTCGTCGCCGACCGCGTGGACAAACGCCGCACCGTGGTGCTCACCCAGACGCTGCAGATGCTTGAGGCATTCGCGCTCGCCGCGCTCGTGTGGACGCGCACGGTAACGGTGCACTGGGTGATCGCGCTCGCCGCCGTCTTCGGGATCGTGAACGCGTTCGACATCCCCACGCGCCAGTCGTTCCTCGCGGAGATGGTGGGGAAGGAGGACCTGCTGAGCGCGATCGCGCTCAACTCGTCCCTCTTCAACGCCACCCGGGTGCTCGGCCCGGCGCTCGCGGGCGTCTTGATCGGCGCCTGGGGCGTGGGAGTGTGCTTTTTCCTGAACGGCGTGAGTTACCTCGCGGTGATCTGGGGGCTGCTCGCGATGCGGCTCCCCCCCTACGCGCCCCGGCCCACGCACCAGTCCGCCTGGGCGGGATTCCAGGAGGTGGTGAGGTTCATCCGTGGCGACCGCCGCATCGCGACGCTCGTCGTGCAGACGGCGCTGCTCAGCATCTTCGGCTTCCCCTTCCTCGTGATGATGCCCGTGTTCGCGCGCGACGTGCTGCGGGCGGGAGCATCGGGCTACGGCGTGCTGATGGCGGCCGTGGGGATCGGCGCGATGCTCGGGGCCCTGATGATCGCCGTGTACAGCCGCCGCGTTCCGAAGGGCCGTCTCCTCATCGCAGGCGGGGTGGCGTTCGGAGCGCTCGTCTGCCTGTTCGCCCTGTCGCGCGTGTTCGTCCTCTCGGTGGGTCTGCTCGCGCTCGCCGGGTGCGCGATGATCGTGAACAACGCGCTCACGAACACCACGCTGCAGACGCTCGTCCCCGACTACATGCGCGGTCGGGTAATGGGGTTCTACTCCTTCGTGTTCGTCGGGATGGCGCCGCTGGGCGCGTTCCAGGCGGGGGTGTTCGCCGAGCACGCCGGAGCCCCGGCCGCCGTGGCGGCGGGCGGGTTCGTCACTGCGCTCGTCGTGCTCCTAGCGGCGTGGAGGGTGCCGGAGCTGCGAAGAACATAATTGCGGATTTCGGATTGCGGATTGCGGAATCGATCCTTCCCCATCCAATCCGCAATCCGCAATCGGCAATCCGCAATCAACGCCAACCACGGCGTTTCGCCTCGGTGACGATCAGCCCCGCCGCGCCCTCGAACCCGAGCCGCTCCGCGTTCACGACCAGATCGTAGTTCGTCACCTCGTGGCGGTGGCGGCCATAGTAGGTCTTGACGTACTGGTCGCGCTGGCGATCGGTCTCCGCCACCACCCGCTCGACCTGCGCCGGGTCCGCGCCGAGCCGCTCCACGGCAAGCTTCATCCGGAACGGCTTCGAGGCCACGACGTAGACGTGCAGCGCGTCCGGGCGGTTGCCGAGCACCGCCTGAGCCCCGCGGCCGACGAGCACGACCCGGCCGTGCATCGCCGCCTCGCCGATCACCCGCTCGGTGACCTTCACGAGCGTCGCTTCGTCTTGCTCGACACGCGGCACCGCGGCCTGGGCGATGAACATCTCCGGCGAGGCCACCGCGAGCGTGCGGGCGAGCCGCTCGAGCAGCCCCGGCGCCCGCTCCTCCCGCTGCGCCACCTCGTCCGGCGGCACCCCGGCCCGCCGCGCCACCTCCTCCACGAACTGGTTGTCCACCAGCTCCCACCCCAGACGCTCGGCCACCAGGCGGGCGATGTCGGAGCCGCCGGACCCGTACTGCCGCGTCACGGTGATGACGGGCGGGGGCATCTCAGGGCTTCAGGTTCTTGCGCAGCTCGCCCACGTTGAGGAGCGGGATACCGCCCTCGGTCGGCACGAAGATGATCAGGTTGTTGGAGTTCTTCATGTCGTGCAGCACCTCGATCCACTGCTTCATGAGCGCCTCGGGCGACAGCGTCTGATTCAAGAGCCGCTGCTGCTCGGTCTGCAGCCGGGCCACCTCGACGCGGTGCCGCTCGGTCTCGATTTGCTGCTCCTGGGCGATCTTGTTGTTAATCGCCTGGACCACCTGGGCGGGGGGCTGGAGGTCGCGCAGGAAGAACGCCGTCACCGTGGCGATGCGGAACTTGCCGCCGCCCGCGCGCGGCGTCGTCACCAGGGCCGAGTCCACCAGCCCTTCCATCGTGTTCGCGATCTGGGTGCGCTTGGCGATGTCGTTGATCGAGTACTGCACCATGCCGTCGCGCACGCCCTTGCGGATGGCGTTCCGCACGGCGCCGCGGATCTGCTCCTCATCGCCGATCTCGGTGAAGATCTTGGGTGATTGCTGGGGGTCGATCTGCCAGCGGATCGAGACTTCGACGGTCGTCCCCATCTGCTCGCTCGAGAGCGCGGCGATCTGCTCGATCTGATCGCTGCGGGTCGGCCACTGCTCCTCGCGGGTGGAGTAGCGCTCGATCGACGACCACGGCGGCACGACGCGGATGCCCGGCAGGAGCGGGGTGGGGTCCACGTAGCCGAACGCGTGCCGCACGCCGACCTCGCCCGGGTCGATCACGACCATCGTGGAGCCGACGGCGAGCGCGAGGGCGAGCGCGCCGAGCCCGAGCCCGCCGAACCGCAGCAGCGACACGATCGGCCCCGGCCGCTGCGAGCGCAGCAGCGCGGCGGCCAGCAGCACGGAAAACGCGATGGCGCCGAGGACGGCGGCGAAGACGAGCCTGCCCATGGGAGCTCCGGAGGGGAGATGCGGAGAAAATACGCCGTTAGCGCTTGGCCGTTAGTCGTTGGTGGTGGCTAACGGCCAATGGCTTACGGCTCACGAAAACAGATTCGGCCCGCCCCCGCCCCCGCCCCCGCTCCCCGACTTCCCGTACGGCGGGCCTTTCGGATCGGGGCGCGCCCGCACGTAGCCCAGCTCCTCGCTGCGTGAGATGCGCTTCTCGGCGACGAGGCCCTCGAGTATCAGCTCGCAGGCCGCGACGACGGTCCCCGGGTCCTTTTTGCCCGCCAGCCCCACCTGGTCGACGAGGTCGAGCAGGCCGGGCACGACGCTGAATCCCTTGAGCACCGTCTCGGCGCGCTCGTCGGTGGAGATCTTGAGCGCACCGCCCTCGTCGAACCAGTGCACGATGTCGTCCACGTTCGCCCCGCCCACGTGGGCCGCGAACGTCTTCCCCGCGGCCCGGCGGATCAGGTCCTTGGCGATCGCCTCGGGGCCCTGCAGCTCGCCTTCGTACTCGAGCTCGAGCTTGCCCGTGATGGCCGGGAGGGCGGCGTACACGTCGGACACGCGGGGCACCACGGTCTTCTCTTTGGTCGTGATCGTCCGCCGCTCGGCGTTCGATATGACGTTCTCGAGCACGCTGATCGGCAGGCGCTGTGACACCCCGCTGCGGCGGTCGACGCGCTTGTCTTCCCGCGCCTCGAAGGCGATGTGCTCGATCAGCTCGGCGATGAACTCGGGGAGCCGGAGCGGCCGACCGGTGCGGTCGAGCCAGGCCTCCTGGCGCGTGATCGCCGCGCCCAGATCGACCGTGTGAGGGTAGTGCGTCACGATCTCCGAGCCCAGCCGGTCCTTGAGCGGCGTGATGATCTTGCCGCGCGCGGTGTAGTCCTCGGGGTTCGCGGTGAACACGAGCGCCACGTCGAGGTTCAGCCGGACGGGATACCCTTTGATCTGGACGTCCCCCTCCTGCATGATGTTGAACAGCCCGACCTGGATCTTCCCGGCGAGGTCGGGCAGCTCGTTGATCGCGAACACGCCGCGGTTGGCGCGCGGCAACAGCCCGAAGTGCATCGTCAGCTCATCCGAGAGCAGGTGCCCGCCGCGCGCGGCCTTGATCGGGTCGACGTCGCCGATGATGTCGGCGATCGTGACATCGGGGGTCGCGAGCTTTTCCACGTAGCGCGAGTCGCGCGGCAGCCAGGCGACCGGCGCAGCGTCGCCGTGCTCGTTCACGAGCTCGCGCCCGTACTTGGAGATCGGCGCGAACGGGCTGTCGTTCACCTCGCTCCCCGCGAGGATCGGGATCTCCTCGTCGAGCAGCGTCACGAGCGCGCGCAGGATGCGGCTCTTCGCCTGCCCGCGCAGGCCCAGCAGGATGAAGTTGTGCCGGGAGAGGATCCCGTTGACGAGCTGCGGGATCACGGTGTCCTGATAGCCCACGATGCCGGGGAAGAGAGGCGCGCCGTTCTCGAGCAGGCAGATGAGATTCTCCCGCAGCTCGTCCTTGACGGTGCGACGGATGCGGGCGGGGCTCCCCCACTCGGTTTGTTTCAGCTCGCCCAGCGTGTTTGGCTTGGCCATGGCCCGATAGTTAACCCGCCCCCTCCCGCGGTGTAAAGAGTCGGACGGCGCCCACTCCCCAGGCGGACAGCTCCAGCGTGACGCGCCCGTCCGCCGCGACCGGCAGCGCGTCGCCGTTCATCTCGACGAGGTTCGCGCGCCGCGCCGCGCGAAACGTGTGCGCCGCCGGCCGGATCGTCACGGAGCGCGCCGTGCCCGCCACGTCGAGCAGCTTCACGACGACGCCCTCGCCGTCGTCGGCGGGCTTCGCGCCGACGACGAGCACGCCGGGATCCTGGACCGAGAGCGCGGCGTCCTTGGCGATGAGCGGCCCCGGCACGGGCGCCGTGTACGGCGCGCTCACGTACAGCGGATCGCACGCCGCCCAGCCGCGCCGCACCGGCTCCGCCGGCTCGGCGCCGGGCGGGAGCAGCGAGACGCGGAACCGGAAGACCTGCTCGCCCCCCTGGCGCGCCGCGTAGTTCGTGTGCCAGTAGTTGTTCATCGCGTAGGCGAACAGCGTGCCGTCCGGCTCGATGCGACGCCGCCAGACTCCGCGGAAGACGTCGTTCAGCGTGAACAGTGGCGTGTCGGGCCCGCTCCACAGGACACCGTCGGTCGCGTCGTGCAGCCACACCCAGTGGGCGTGACAGAACCAGTCGCGGCAGCTCCCCGGCTGCTGATCGCGCTCGACCGTCATGCGCCCGAGCGGCACTTCGACCTCGACGACGGGCTTGATCAGCGCGAAGGGGAAAGCGAGGTAGAGGGCTTCCTTCTCGAGCGTCGCCGTCTTCGCGAGGCGGTTCTCGACGTCGATCCAGGGCAGCTCGTCGTACAGCGTCACGGTCGAGGTAAGCGACGCGAAGCCCTCCAGCCGCCGGGCCGCGACGAGACGCACGCCGATCCCGGGGAGCCGCTCGCGGCGCGCCGCGACGAGCTGCGCCTGGGCCACCGCCAGCTCGGGCGGGGCCTTGAGGTAGTCGCGCGACCCGTCGGTCCAGAGCGCCGAGCGCGCGCCCCCGCGCACGTACACGAGCTGGTTCAGTCCGGACCAGGCGCCGGGGTTGACCCGCTGCTTGCCGTCGCTTCCGGTGAGGGACCGAATGGCGCCGGTTGTCGAGTCGAGCGCCAGGTGGAAGCCTCCCGCCTGCGCGTCGAGCGCCGCGCCGTCGTCCGCCGCCGGGCGAGGAGGCCGCTCGCCTTCGGCCAGCGCGAGATAGCCCAGCGCGGGGACATCGCGCACGAGGACGAGGGCGGACCCGTCGGGAAAGTCCACGGCCGGGAGCTCCGTGCCCGCGTACGCGAGCCGGCGGCCGGCGCCGTCGGGGACGCGGGCGACGTCGCTGCAGGCCCAGCTCGACGCGTTGAACACGAGGCGCCCCCCGCCAGGCCCCGCCTGCGTGGCCCCGCCGATCCTGAGCAGGCCCTCGGCGAGCTGGCGCTCGGCGGCCGCGGCGGCGGCTTCCAGGAAGCGCCGCTTGTAGAGCCACTGCGCCACCGTCTGACGCGAGTCCGGGGCGGAGACACTCACGTCCGCGCCCCATGTGTGCTCGCCAAACAAGAGCAGGTCGCGCCACATTGCCCGCCGTTCCGCGGCACGCCGGGCGACCCGGGCGGCGCCCTCGTCGTCCCGCGGCTCGAGCCGGTCGTCCCACAACGCGACCAGCTCCGCCGCCCGCGCCGCGAGCTGCGCCCGGCGGAACCGGGCGAGTTCGGCCGCCGTGGATGCGGCCCCGTCTTCCCAGTAGCAGCCCGTATCACCGCGGCGCACCGGCAGCTTCGCCCCCCAGCGGCGCTCCAGGTCGCGGAAGAAGTCCTCGGCGCGGCCCGGCACAATCCGCGGGAAGGCGAACCGGCGGTTGAACTCCTCCATGTTCTGGATGAGCCGCTCGTCGATCGGCGCGTTGTCGCCGGCCGACGCGCCGTACAGGAGCGCGATGTCGAACGGGTAGTCGGGCGAGAGGAACACGGGGTTCGCAAGGAGCCAGTCGGAGAGGCGTCGGCCCATCTCCTCCGGCCCGACGTCGAACCCGAACCGCGTGGCGTCACCGTAGCGGTGGGCGCGCCAGTGCAGCACCCGGCCGCCGCCCGGGCCCTCCCACCAGTACACCTGCGGATAGGCCAGCCAGTCGCCGGCCAAACCCGCGGCAGCCCCCTCCGCCGCGGACAGGAGCGGCACGGCGCGCTCGGCGTTCGGGCCCGTCGCGAGATAG
>Ga0209160_1002294_pt1 | contig 15955 bp, 19 predicted proteins | sample GraSoiAngelo_153_FD_186167 | JGI IMG/M metagenome (GOLD analysis project Ga0209160, IMG submission 186167) | Grasslands soil microbial communities from the Angelo Coastal Reserve, California, USA - 14_1009_12_40cm (SPAdes) (version 2) | ecosystem: Environmental > Terrestrial > Soil > Grasslands ... | reverse complement strand
AGTCGTCGGCGAGATCGAAGTAAGCCCGCAGCTCGTCCAAGAGCTCGGCGTCCTCGTAGACGCCGGTGAGGATCCGCTCGGGGCCCCCCGGATCGACCAGCAGGTAGCCGAAGGGGTAGTCGAGCCCGGACAACAAGACCGTGCGGCGCTGCTTGTTGGGCAGCGCGACGTAAGCCGTGTCCGAGTTGGTCGAGAGCAGCTCTATGCCGTTGGCCGCGAGCGTGGGGGCGACCTGCTCGGTATAGTACTTGAGGTCGTCGAAGGCTTGTGCCTGATCCGCGGCCGACAGGGTGTCAGCGGCGGGGAGCCAGAACAGCACGACGCTCGGCCCGGTCACGACCCGCGGCATGAGCAACGTGCTGTCCTGCGCGTTCCGTGGCACGAGACGGCTGAGATCCAGCGTGTCGGCCGAGCGCGTACTCTTTGTCGCGGGACGCAACTGGCAGGCGGCGACAAGCGCGAGCGCGGCCGTGATGACGTACCTCACCCTGAGAAATATATTCGACCTATGAGCGACGTCCCGGCCCCCGCCCCCGGCCCCGTGCGGCGTCACCACTGGATCGTCCGGTTGACGCATTGGGCCACGGTCGTGCTCCTCGCCGGCATGATCGCGAGCGGCCTGCAGATCTACGAGGCGTACGCGCGTTTCGGGAACCGCGGCGGCCCCTACCTCCCGAGCCCCTTCAACGACGCGCAGTTCCCCGCCTGGAGCCGGATGGGCGGCTGGCTCGCCGGGGCCCTCAACTGGCACTTTGCGCTGATGTGGCCCCTCGTGGCCTGCGGACTGCTCTATCTGTCCCACCTGGTCGCGAGCGGCGAGTGGCGCGCTCTCTTGTTCCGGCCGCGGGACGTCCGCGGGGCGATCGAGATGCAGAAGTACTATCTGGGGCTCCGCAAGGAGCATCCGCCACAGGGCAAGCACAACCCCCTGCAGAAGCTCGCCTACACCTTCATCGTGCTGCTCGGCGTGCTCGCCGTGCTGACCGGGCTCGCCCTCTACAAGCCGGTGCAGTTCGGCTGGCTCACCTGGCTGTTCGGCGGCTTCCAGGCAGCGCGCTACTGGCACTTCTGGACTGTGTGGATCTTCATCGCGTTCACCGCGGTCCACGTGGCGCTCGTGTTCCTGGTGGACCCGCGCTCGCTGGTAGCAATGGTCACGGGGTGGTACCGCGGACGCTTCCCGAGCCATGACTAAACGACAGACAGGAAGACGCCAAGACGCCACGGTGCGCGGGATCGATCGACGGGCATTCCTCAAGCTCGGCGCGGCCGGCGGCGCTGGGACGCTGGCCGCGGCGTGCGGGTGGGACGGTGGCAACGCCATCCGCCCCAACCTGCTGGCGGTGAGCCGCATCAACGACTGGGTGGGCGAGAGGGTCCTGTTTTCCCCGACACGCCTCGCGCGGACGTACAGTCCCGCCGAGCGCAGCCCCACCCTGCCGAGCTACTTCATTTCGGCCACGACGCCGATGCTCAAGGACCCGCGCCTGTGGCGGCTGCGGGTGGACGGCCTGGTTCGCCAGCCGCTCGAGCTCTCGATCGAGGAGTTGATGCGGATGCCGCGCGTGACGTACACGGTGAAGCACCATTGCGTCGAGGGCTGGAGCGGGATCGCCACCTGGCACGGCGCGCCGGTCTCGGCAGTAGTGGAGCACTGCATGCCGCTGGCGACGGCGCGCTACATCGAGTTCGTGTCCTTCGATGCCGGTTACTCGAACGGGTGGGATCTGGCGAGCGCGCTGCATCCGCAGACGATCCTCGCGTACGGCATGAACGATAACCCGCTGCCCCCCGCCCACGGCGCGCCACTGCGGCTGTATTCGCCGATCAAACTCGGCTACAAGTTGACCAAGTATCTCGTGTCGATGACGTTTACCGACCGCCGCCCGGGCGGTTACTGGGAGGATCAGGGGTACCCGTGGTTCGCCGGTTTGTAGCGGTCGCCCTCCTCGCCGCCGCGTGCGGCAAGAACCGCCCCATGGCCGACAAGGCCGACATGCCTCCCATGGACTCGACTGCGATGACTCCCGCGCACATGGACAGCATGCTGGATACGATGCCGGGGGGCGAGATGGTCAGAGGCAACGACTCGGCGACGATGAGGCTGCTGAAGAAAAAAAGCCGCTAGCCGCTGGCGTGGCGGGTCAGCACGAACGCCAGCCCCAGCGCTAAGGCCACGCCGAGCAGCAGCGCCACGGCCACGGTGCCCCGCAGCGCCCGGAATGCGGCGAGCTCCGCGTCGCGCGAGCGGAACGCCACGAAGCCACCGTACACGTCGCCGCCCGCCGAGCGAATGGGGCCGGCGAGGCCCAGCAGGTGCTCGCCGCCGACCTGCGCGTCGAGCCGCACCGCCCCCGTGTCCGTGGCCAGGGCCGCGAGCTGGGCGCTGTCAGGCAGGGACGGCCCAACCTCCTCGCGCGGCAGCGTGGTGCCGACGACGGAGGCCTGGCCCAGCGTATCCAGCGCGAACAGGACGACGTCGCTGGTCGTGGCCTGCTTGATCGCCTGGGCCGTCGAGTCGTCCAACGCGTAGGCGGCGACGAGGACACCCTGAGGCGCCGCCTCGCGCGAAGCGGCGAGCGGGGTGGCGACCGCTTGGTACAGCCGCCCCGTCACGTCGTCCAGCCAGGCGCCGCTCCCCTGCACACGCGACAACGCCCCCGCGACCAGCGCGCCGGACGACAGGTCACGGTCGAACTCGTCGGGGTAGTCGGTACGGGCGAGTAGGACCCCCGCCTCGTTCGTCACGAGCACCCACGCCGCCCCGATGAGGTCGCGGTATTCCTGCGCCTGGTGGAGAATGTCGGCGCGCTCACGGCTCGCGCTCAGCCCCTCGCGGAACTGCGGCACCCCGGCGCTGACCGCGCTCATCTCCGCCAGCGTCCGGGTCCGCGTGGCCAGCAGGTTCGCGATCGCACGCCGCGTGCCGGTGAGGGCGCGCTCGATCGCAGCGTCCGCCGTGCGCGTGGCCGAGAGGGCCGTGATGCCGAGGGTCGCGCCCAGCACCGTCACCACGAGCAGCGTCGAGCCGAGGAAGATCCTCGCCGCGAGGCCGAGCCGGAGCGGCTTAGGAGCGCTCGCGCCCGGCATCCGTCGGGTAGTTTCTGGCGAACTTGTTCTTGTGGGCCACCCGGCCCGGGGCGACGCCGTCGAGCGGAAAAGACCGGTCCCCGACGCCCACGAAGAGGGCCATCCAGCGCATCGCTCGCCCTTTCCCTGTTGCGTGGGAGGATGTCCAGCTTACTGTAAAGCCGCCACGACCGCCAGGAGCGCCCGTGACGGGGGGCGGAAAGACGCAGCGGGTTTTCTCAGGGATCCAACCGACCGGGAAGCTCCACCTCGGTAACTATATCGGCGCGCTCAGCGTGTGGACCGCCAATCAGGCGCGCTACGACAACATCTTTTGCATCGTTGATCTCCACTCTCTCACTATTCCCGAGACGATCCGACCCGAGACGCTGCGCGCCGCGCGGCGTGAGCTCGCGGCGCTGCTCCTCGCCTGCGGGATTGATCCGGCGCGCTCGGCGCTGTTCCTCCAGTCCCACGTCCCCGCGCACGCCGAGCTCGCCTGGCTGCTCGCCTGTGTCACCCCCGTGGGCTGGCTCGAGCGCATGACCCAGTACAAGTCTAAAGCCGCCGCACTCACCACGGTCGGCGCGGGACTGCTCGAATATCCCGTGCTCCAGGCCGCCGACATCCTGCTCTACCAGGCGGACCTCGTGCCGGTGGGCGAGGATCAGCGGCAGCACGTTGAGCTGACGCGAGACATCGCTCGACGCTTTCACAACCTGTTCGGCCCGGTCTTCACGCTCCCGCAGCCGCTCGTCCGCCCGAGCGGCGCGCGCATCATGGGGCTCGACGACCCGACCGTCAAAATGAGCAAGAGCCTGGCGGAGGAGCGGCCCGGGCACGCCATCGCGCTCACCGACTCGCCCGAGCGCATCCGCAACGCGGTTATGGGGGCGGTCACCGATTCGGGGCGCGAGCTGCGCCCTGGCGAGCTGTCGCCGGGAGTCGCGAACCTGCTGACGATGTACGAGGCCCTATCCGGACGACCTCGCCCGGATGTCGCAGCGGAGTTCGCGGGTCAAGGCTACAGCGCCTTGAAGCGGGCCGTCGCCGATCTCGTGGTGGCGACGCTCGACCCGATCCGCCGGCGCTACGTCGAGCTCTCGGCGGACGCGGGATCCCTGGACCGGATCATCCGGGACGGCGCGGATCGAGTTGCCCCGATCGCCCGCGCGACGCTCGACCGCGTCAAGCGGCTGATGGGGCTTGAGCCCCGCGACTAGAGCCCCTTCAAGTACTCGACGAGGTCGCGCTTCTCTTGGTCGGTCAAGCCGAGCTTGAAAAACGCGTCATAATGGTTGACCACGTCCAGCAACGTCGCGAACCGACCGTCGTGGTAGAACCCGCCCTTCTGGTGCGCCCAGAGCCCCCCGAGGGGCGCCGTACGGTACATGTGCGTCGGTGAGCGATCGGCCTGGAAGGCGTCGACGCCGATCTCGGCGGGCGCATGCAGGTTGTTCCCCGGCTCGGTGAAGAGCGGCGGCACGTGACAGGTGGCGCACTTCGCCCTGCCGTCGAACAGCGTCCTACCGCGGCTGAACGCCGCCTGGTCGAACGAACCGGCTGGCGGCTTGGGCGTGGGGATCGATAGCTGATAGAAGTGTAGCGCGGCGAGCTTGGCGGTCAGCCGGTCGGGCCGGCCCCGCGTGTTGCTCGAGCCGCTCTTCGCCGCGACCGGATACTGCTCTCGGTTGTCCAAGCGGGCGTCGAAGAACGTGGCCGAGCCGTGCATCTCGGTCGCGCCGACGTAGGCGTTCCAGTAGGTGACCGAGCCGAACCCGGTCCACGTGTGCAGGTTGACGCCGGCGAGTCCGAGCGCGGGTGGAATCAGTGTGCCGGCCTGCTTGCCGTCGGGGCGGAACGCCTTCCCGTCCTTGTCGAGCTCCGCGTCGAAGCGCCCTGGCCCCCAGCTCGCGAGCACCTGCTTCACGGTGGCCACGTCGACCCCGAGCAGGTCGGTGAAGGGCTTGAGGTTCGGCGCGAGCGACACGATGGCGCCGACGTTGAGGTCGCGATTCGCCCACCCGTCGAGCCGCCGGCCGATGCCGGGGGAGAACGAGTCGTCCACGGTCGAATGGCAGAAGGCGCATTGGATCCCGATCGACTTGATGCTGCCGTCGGCGTTGAAGAACCCGCTGACGCCGACCACCGCGCTCAGTTTGAGCAGCGCTAGCGTCGTTGCAGGATCGTCGAGGTCGACCTGGCCAGCCTTGAGCTGCTGCTTCAGCACCTCGGGCAGCGCGTTCGCGTCCACCTTGAGGCCGACCGACAGCGCAGTCTTGGGGCTGACACCGCCACCGACGCCGCCGTGCTTCTCGCCGGCGATCGCCTTGTGGAGCTGGAGCCCGTCGCCCCAGAACGCTTCATCGCCGAAGGTGTCAAAGCGGAAGATCTGCCTCCCTTCCCGCATCATGCGCGCGGCATTGTCTTCGATCACCGCATCGAAGCCCGCGGGCGCGCGGGCCACGCGTGCGAGGGCGAAGGTGGCAAGTCCGATTGCGAGGGGAAGCGCGACCTTGGGTGGGATGAATCCCTGCATAAGGATCCTCCAGCGCGGGGAGCGAGCCTGACGCGTCTCCCGGCACAGGGATCGGGGCGGTCACCGGCGCACTCGTACTACCACGAGCGATTGTTTGCGCTAGAGCGAAAAGGCGGGCCGGGACGGCGGCTGTCAAGCGACGCTGCCCCGACCCGGGTCACGAACCGTCAGAGGCTCTTGGATTGCTAGGCGGGAAGCCGGCCTTTCAGGTCCCCGGGCCGGAAGGGGCCGGTCTCCGCGATGAGCGCCCGGGCGTGGTCGACCTGCCCCCACGTATTCCACAGCAGCACACCGCGCACCCGGCCGTTCTTCAAGTAGTAGACCACGCCTTCACGAAACGGCTCCTTCCAGTCGGAGAACGTCTCGAGCCGCGAGTCGGTCTCGCCGACGGCTTCATAGCCGAGCTCGAAGAGGTCCGAGTAGAAGAACGGCAGATGATGATACGGCTCCGCCTCGCCGCCCATGGCACGGCCCGCCGCGCGGCCCATGGTGTTGGCGTTGTCCTCGTGCTCCACGCGCAGGCGGGCGTCGAGCGCCGGGTTGTGGAAGTTCGCGACGTCTCCCGCGGCATAGATGTCCGCCTGGTTGGTGCGGCACAGCTCGTCCACCACGACGCCGTTATCGACCCGCAGCCCCGCCTGCTCCGCCAGCTCGACGTTCGGCTGAATGCCGAGGCCGGCGACGATCACATCGCTCGTAAATTGCGAGTTCTTGGTGGTCCGCACGACGGCTGTGCCGGCCCTCGCCTCGAGGCCTGTCATCCCCTCGCCCATCCGCAGCTCCACTCCCTTCTGCCGGTAGTAGTCCACGAGGAAGCGCGCCAGGTCGGCCGGAAAGACCCGCGCGCCCAGGCCGTCCTCCGGGACGAGCATGCTCACGTCGCGACCCTGCATCCGCAGCGCCGCAGCGATCTCCGTGCCGATGAACCCGCCACCGATCACGGCGAACCGCAGCGGCGCCTCGGCGAGCCCCCGCAGGCGCCGGTAGTCCTCGTAGGTCCGGAAGTAGATCACCTGCTCCGACTTGAGCGGCAACCGTCGGGGCGTCCCCCCGGTCGCGAGCAGGAGCTTCTTGTAGCCGTGGATCGTGCCGCGGTCGTCGGTAACGGTCCTGGCAGCGGGATCGACCCCGACGACCCGCCGACCAAGCTGCAGGGTGGCCCCGGTCGCCTCGGTCTTGCGCCAGATGCTCGCTTCCGGCTCGCCCTTCCACAGGGCCTTGGAGAGCGGCGGCCGATTGTACGGGGGGTGCGGCTCGGCGCTCAGCAGGCCGATCCGGCCGTTCGCGTCGACTTCCCGGATCCCCCGCGCCGCCGCGTCGGCGGTCATGCCGCCACCGACGATGAGATAGTCGTAAGGAGGCATGCTACTCGCCCTCGTCCAAGCGCCGCCGGTGCTTCCCCCGCCGACGGTACTGCTTCGCCGACCGATGGACCTTGTGCGCGGGCGTCTTCAGCCGCCCCTTCACGGGCGCGTCGGGATTCGGCACCCGCACGGTGAGCTTGTCCTGTTTTTTCCGCCTCATCCCGCCAGCCGCTCCCGGATCTGCTTCGCGTGATGGGCGCAGTGCGCCGCATGGAAGCGCAGCCACTCCGGCAGCGTGAGATCGCCGAGCCTGGGATGCTTCACGAACAGGTCCCGCGCCCGGGCGGGCAACAGCTCGCGTTCCAGTGCGAGGAACCGCGCGAGACCCTCCCGGAACTGGCGTTCGACCGCCGCGCGGTCGGGCCGCTCCACGGGACGGACGGCGGCCGGAGATTGGAAGCCGGTCGGATACCAGCCCAGTTGGAGGATCACAAGATAGGCGAGCCGCTCCCGCACGGTCCGGGGCCGGCGGCGCATGGGCGCGTGCGCGCGGCGCGACTCGAACGTGCGGGCGCTCCCGTCGATCCCGATCGCGAGGTGCTGCACGATCTGCGCCGGCGACCACTTGCCGGGCGGGGCTCGGTGCCAGTCGGCATCGGGCCGCCCGGCGAGGGGGCCGAGCACGAGCTGCGGGACGTCGGTGAAGGCGGTCGTGCGCATCGTTCACCTCAGCGCTCGAGGAACAGCCGCCGGACGCCGTCCCCCTCGGCGAACAGCGCGTCGAGATCGTCCGGCTTCGGGAGCCGCCCCGGACGCCACCAGAAGAGCGCGTGTCCCGCGCCGGCCACATGCTGGCGGGGGTTCGCGAGCAGGTGACGCCGGACCTCGGCCGTGAACGAGCCGCGCACGGCGGCCTCATCATCGCCCTGCAGCTGGTAGGCGTCGGAGAACGCCGGGTCCTCAGGGAAGTCGAAATCCTGCCGTCCGAAGCGCTGCGCCAGCCGGTCCCAGAAGCCCTCCGGAGTGCAGCAGAACCGGGGGAGCGCCACGTCATCGCCGTCCCACTGCATCACGCTGAAGCTCTCGGTGTGCCTGCTGTTACCGCCCCTCGTGAAGCGGTACTCGAACGCGGTGAAGGTGCGGCCGTTCCACCGGCCGCCGATCGTATAACCCCAGCGGCGTGACCGTCCCTTCGCGAACAGCGGGACGGCGGCGTACGCCTCCGGCGCGGAGGGATGCGAGCGCTCGAACGTGAAGCCGCGCATCAGGCAGAACTCTTCGTATGCCTCGCGGCGCCGCTTCTCGAGATACAGGGACAGGGGGATCGCGCCCGCGGCCACGACGAGGGGCGGGATCCACCAGTTCGCGAGGAGCCAGTTCATCGCGGCGCCGCACCCGGGGCGAGAACGATCTCCGCCAGGGCGTGAGCTTCGGCCATGACCGGAGACCCCGCCCGCAGCCGGGCCACGAGCCGGCCGGCGCTGTCGAGGATCGCGATATCGGCTTCCGCAAGCGCGGCACTGTCGGTCCGGACCGAGAGCGCCCAGTCGTGGCGCGCCGCCGCGTCCAGCATCCGGCCCATCACGCGCTCGGCGGCCGGCGGCGTCACGTAGGCCCTGACGAGCGGCTGCGTCCGCGCCGCGTTCGAGCGGGGAGTCTTGCTGCACGCGAGCCCCACGAGCGCGACGCTCCCGAGCGACACGCGCAACACCGTGGCGCTGATCGCTGTCATGCCCAAGATTGTACGGATGAACCTGTTCCGCCGCCACCCGATCGCCCTCACCCTGCTCGCGCTCGTGGTCATCAGCGCCTTCGATCCTCTGCCGGCGCTCGTCGACCCGGCGACCGGCGCGCCGCCGGCCGATGCGGACCTCACGCATCCGCTCGCCTACGTGGTCGCGGCACCGTTCTCCGACGTGCTCGACGCCCTCACGTTCCTGAGCCTGGATCGGGCCCGAGCGCTGCTCGCCGCCTGGGTGGTCGGACTCGCCGCCTTCGGCGCGCTGCGCCCGGGACCGCCGCGGCGGCGTGTCGCGCGCGCTCTGCTCGGCCCCATCGCGCTGCTCGCGCTGGGTGGCGCCGCCGCCACGCTGCCCCGGTCCGTGCCCCGGCTCGTCACGACCGACTCGGCGCTGACGGTGATCGACTACCACGCGCACACGAGCGCGTCCCACGACGGCCGCCGGGGCTGGACCGCGCTCGACCTCGCGCGCTGGCACGCGGCCCAGGGGTTTGAGGCGTCGTACGTCACGGACCACAACGTCCTCTTCGACCAGCGCGTCCAGCAGCCGATCCCCCTGCTCCCCGGCGTCGAGTGGAGCGTCGCCGGCCAGCACGTGGTGGCCCTGGCCGACACGCTGCCCATCGACCGGGGACGCTTCGACCGGGACACGCGCTCGCTGCTCGCCCTGTTCGGCGAGCTGCACCGCCACGGCGCCCTCAGCATCGCGTCCCTCCCCGAATACTGGCGCGCTCACTGGGACGACGTGGACGAATTCGTCGCCGCGGGGCTGGACGGCTTCGAGATCGTGAACTGCGCCCCCAAGGCGCTCGCCTTCCCCGATGCCCGACGCCGGCAGGTGCTGGCGCTCGCCGCCGCGCACGATCTCCTGGTGGTCGGTGCGAGCGACAACCACGGCTGGGGGAAGGTCACGTGCGTGTGGAACCTCGTCGTCTCGGGAGTGCGCGGGTACCGCTCCAACCAGGTCGTCGCCCGGCCGCTCGCGCTCGCCCAGGGCGAATGGCTGCCGTGGACGGCGGCCTACACGCAGCCGTGGCTCATGTTCCGAAGCCTGTCGTGGAGCGAGCGCTGCAGCTGGATCACGTGGATCCTCGTGGTCTTCATCTATCGGGCGGTACCGCGACGCGCGGGCGACGCGGGTGGCCTGGGCATCCTGGCGCGCTCGCTCGAGGTCTTCAGGCTCCGCTGGCCGGGCAAGCCTATGACTTTGTAATGCAAAGTACTTGACAGATGCGCGCCCACGCGTAATCTTCCGGCTGCACGCCCCATGAGCTCACCCCGCCCCCTGCGCGACCGCGCCGTCGACGATCTCCGCTTCATCCGCCAGACCATGGAGCGGGCGGGGTCGTTCACCGCCGTCCCCGGCTGGGGCCAGGTGGCGGTCGGCGCGACGGCGCTCGCCGCCGCGTTCCTCGCGGCGCGGCAGCCAAGTGTGGAGCTGTGGCTCGCGACGTGGCTGGGGGAAGCGATCGTGGCCCTCGTGATCGGCGGGTGGACCATGGTGCGGAAGGCGTACGCGGTGAACGACCCGATCCTGTCCGGGCCGGGGCGGCGCTTCTGGCTCAGCTTCATCCCCCCCATGGCCGTCGGAGGTCTGCTGACGGTCGCGTTATACCGCGCGGGGCACTGGCACGCGCTGCCCGGCGCGTGGCTGCTGCTCTACGGAACCGGCTTCGTCACGGGCGGGGCGTTTTCGGTGCGCATCGTGCCGGTCATGGGGCTGTGCTTCATGCTTGCCGGCGCCGTCGCATTGTTCGGCCCAGCTGCGTGGGGCAACTGGGTCCTGGCGGCGGGGTTCGGCGGGTTGCACATCGTGTTCGGCGGCATCATCGCGCGGCGGTACGGTGGCTAAGCCCGGCGCGGCGCGCAGGGTGGACACGGTCGCGCAGGCGGCGCGGAGCGAGCGCTCTGGCGCGCGCGCGGCCGAGCTCGACCGCCTGATCCACGAGCGGGTGCGCCTCGGCATCGTGAGCGCGCTCGCGGTGAACGACGCGCTCACGTTCAGTGAGCTGAAGACACTCCTCAAGACGACCGACGGGAACCTCAGCGTCCACGCCCGCAAGCTCGAGGGAGCGCAGTACGTCACCTGCACCAAGTCGTTCGCAGGCCGGGTGCCCCAGACGCGGTACCGGCTCACGGCGACGGGCCGCCGGGCGCTGGAGCGGTATCTCGACCACATGGAGGCACTGATCCGGGCGACCCGCGAGCGCTAGGCGGGGGGCCTTTTTTTGTAGGATCGAACTTTACGATGCAAAGTACTTCCCTGCACGTCGCGATCATCATGGACGGCAACGGGCGCTGGGCGACCCGCCGCGGTCTGCCGCGCGCCGCCGGTCACCACGCCGGCGCCCGGGCGGTGCGCCGCATCGTCGAGGCGGCCCCCGGGCTCGGCATCGGCCAGCTCACCCTGTTCGCATTCTCCGCCGACAACTGGAAGCGACCCCCCGACGAGGTGGCGGCCCTGATGCGCCTCTTCGGCCGCCACTTGCGGAGCGAGACCCCGCGGCTCGTCGCGAACGGCGTGCGACTCGAGGTCATCGGCCGCCGCGACCGGCTCCCCGCCCTCCTCGGCGTGGCGATCGAGGCGGCCGAGCAGGCCACCGCGGGTAATGAGACGCTCTCCCTCCGGCTCCTCGTCGACTACTCCGGCCGCGCCGCGATCCAGGCGGGCGTCCTCCTCCCCGACGTCGACCTCCTCATCCGCACGGGCGGCGAGCAACGTCTCAGCGACTTCCTGCTGTGGGAGTGCGCGTACGCCGAGCTCCACTTCACCGACCGCTACTGGCCCGACTTCGGGGCGGCGGATCTCGCCGCGGCGATCCGCGAATTCCGCAGGCGGCAGCGCCGCTTCGGTGGGCTGCCAGAGACTGCGGCGGGATGAACGCAATGAGCGAGAAGACGAGGCTCGGCCTCGAGATCCTGGGCGCCGCCACTGTGCTGGGCGTTTCGGGCGACCTCCTGCTGCGCGCCACACCCTGGGGCCTGAACGCGCTGCTCTGCGCCGCCGGACTCGTCGCCGCGGCGGCCTACATCGTGCACCGCCACCGCATCGCGGTGAGCGCCGATGCCCTCTTGCTCGCGGTCGCCATCCTGCTGGTGGCGTCGAACTTCATCGCGCGGGACTCGATGGCGCTCCGGGCGCTGGACCTGATCGGGCTCGCGATCCTCTGCTCCCTGGCCTGCCTGAGCTTGCGCGGCGTCGCCATCCGTGGCCTCCATGCGTGGGAATACGTGCAGGCGGGCTTCGCAGCGGCCGTGAGCGCGTGCGTCGGTGCTTTCGCGCTGGTGGGACGGGACGTGCGGTGGGAGGAGTTGCCGAGGGGCGGCGCGCTGCGCCACTTGCGCGCGGCCGGCGCTGGCACCCTGCTTGCATTGCCGCTGCTGCTCGTCTTCGGCGGCCTGTTCGCATCGGCCGACGCCGTGTTCAGCAACGTGCTGGCCGGCGCCTTCGACATCGACTTTGGGGCGGTCGCGTCGCACACGTTTCTCATCGCGTTTGGAACGACGCTCGCCGGCGGCTTGTTGTGGAGTGCGCTGCTCCGCGCCGTGGCGCGACCGACCGGCGGCCCAGGCCGGGGCTTTTCCCTCGGCATTGTCCCGGTCGGCACTGCCCTCGGTCTGCTCGACGCGCTGTTCCTCCTCTTCGTGGTCATCCAACTCCGCTACTTCTTCGGCGGGACCGACCTGATCCAACGCACCACGGGCCTGACCTACGCCGAGTACGCGCGTCGGGGGTTCTTCGAGCTGGTCGCCGCGAGCGCCCTCGTGCTGCCTATCCTGCTCGCGGCGGACTGGGCCGTTCGCAACGAGGCGCCTCAGCAGCGCCGCAGCTTCCGGTCTCTCGCCGGATTGCTGATCCTGCTGCTCGCGGTCGTGATGGCCTCCGCGCTCGAGCGGATGCGCCTCTATGTGGACCAGTTCGGGCTGTCGGAGGTACGGCTGTACGCCACCGCCTTCATGGTGTACGTCGCCGGCATCGTCGGGTGGTTCGGTTGGACCGTGCTGCGCGGGCAGCGGCGGCGCTTCGCCTTCGGCGCCTTGGTGCAGGGGTTCGCCGTGCTCGCCGGGCTGCACGTGCTCAATCCCGACGCCTTCATCGTGCGCACCAACCTGGGCCGGCCGCCCCACGACCGACCGTTCGACGCCAAGTACGCGGCCTCCCTGAGCGCCGACGCGGTGCCCGTCCTCCTCGCGGCCGTCCCGCGGCTGGGCGGTGCGGAGCAGTGTCGGCTAAGCGCACGGCTCCTCGCACGCTGGGCGCGCGGGGACGACGACTGGCGGAATTGGAACCTCGCACGCCGCCGGGCGCGCCAGGCCGTGCAAGGACGCCAAGCGGACCTCCAGGCAGTCGCCTGCAAGGAATCAGATCGGTAATCGGCTACGCCTTCGGGGCGGGCGCGACAGCCGCGTTCCGCCGCGTGGCTCATTACGAAGCGTGGCTGCTCGTCGCGTCGCTGGCCGTGGGGATCGGCGTCCACCTCCTAACGCACCGCTTGGGGAAGCGAGTAACTTAGACGGCGATGGGACTCCGCATCGTCCAGGTCGACGCGTTCACCGACCGTGCCTTCGGCGGCAACCCCGCCGCAGTGTGCGTGCTCCCCGAGCCGCGCGACGCCGCCTGGATGCAGGCCGTCGCGCGCGAGATGAACCTCTCCGAGACGGCCTTCCTCCGCCCCGACGGCGACCGCTACCGGCTGCGCTGGTTCACTCCCGCGGTCGAGGTGGATCTGTGCGGTCACGCCACGCTCGCGTCCGCGCACGTGCTGTGGGAGGACGGGCATCTCGCCCCCGACAAAGCGGCCGCGTTTCATACGCGCAGCGGCCTGCTCGGCGCCGTGCGCCGGGGCGAGTGGATCGAGCTCGACTTCCCAGCCACGCCCCCGACCCCCGCGGTGGCGCCGCCCGGCCTCGTCGACGCGCTGGGCGTAAAGCCGCGCTACGTCGGGAAGACGCGGTTCGACTACCTGGTGGAAGTGGACGGCGAGGACTGCGTGCGGGCGCTGCAGCCCGATCTCGCTGCGCTCGCGCGTGTGGAAGCCCGCGGCGTGATGGTCACGAGCCGCGCGTCGTCCGACGGCTTCGACTTCGTGTCTCGCTTCTTCGCTCCGCGCACCGGCGTCCCCGAGGATCCCGTGACCGGCTCCGCCCACTGCGCGTTGGGCCCCTATTGGAGCGAGCGGCTGAAGAAGAAGGATCTCCTCGCCTATCAAGCTTCCGCGCGAGGCGGCGTGCTCCGCGTGCGCCCCGCGGGGGACCGCGTGATCCTCGGCGGGCAGGCCGTGACGGTGCTGCGGGCCGAGCTCGCCGCCGACGACTGACGGGCCGGGTCGCGCTCGGCCCCCCCCCGTGACCGCCACGGCTCAGCCACCGGCCGCTCGCGCCACGCGCCTCGCCGGCTACCTGTTCGCGCTCGCGGCCGGCGCGACCTGGGGAACCACCGGCCCCCTGAGCACCGCCCTGTATGGCGAGGGCGCCGCGATCACCGGGATCGGGTTCTGGCGCATCCTGCTCGGCACGCTGGGGCTCGTCACCTACGGCGCCCTGTTCCACCGCGACCTGTTTCGCATCGACCGCGCCGCCCTGCTGCTCGTCGGAGTGGGCGGCGGTGCGCTGGTGGCGTTGTTCGAGGTGGCATACCAGTTCGGGATCGCCGGGGCGGGCGTCGCCGGGGCGGCCGCGCTGCTCTACGTCGCCCCGGTGCTCGTCGCGCTGCTCGCGAAGCCGCTGCTGGGAGAAGCGCTCACCCCGCTGCGCCTGGCGCTCGCGGTCGTCGTGATGCTCGGCGCGGCGTTGACGGTGCGCGGCGGCAGCCACGGGACCGCGGAGGGACCGGTGCGGCTCGCCGCAGGCGTCGCCGGCGGCCTGCTCGCGGCGGCGAGCTACGCCAGCAGCACGCTGCTCGCGCGCTTCGCCGTGCCCCGCTACGGCGCACTGCGCGTGCTGCTGCTCGAGATCGCGGGCGGCACGCTCATCCTCGGGATCGTCCTCCCGCTGGCCGGCCATCCGCCGGCGCCCCCGCCGACCCTCGGAGGCTGGGTCTACATCGCCGCGCTCGTGCTCGGCCCCGTGCTGGGGGCGAACTTCCTCTTCTTCGCCGGTGTGCGCCGCATCGACGCGGCCCCCACGGCCGTCGCCGCGACGATCGAGCCCGTCGTCGGCGCGCTGCTCGCGCTACTCCTCTTCGACCAGCACCTCCGCGCGCTCGGCTGGCTCGGGCTCGCTATGGTCGTCGGTGGCGTGGCGGGTGGCTACCTGGAAGAGGCGCAGGAGGGACAAGGCCGGACGAGGTAACGCGCGCGTTGGGTCCGCATCCTTCACCCCACACTTCGAGGACATCGCTCGATGCTCGCACTCGCATTGGTCGTCGCCGTGCTGCAGCAGTCACCCCCGACACCCCTGCCGCCCCAGGTCGGCGACACCTCGCCTTTCCGCCGCCTCGTGCTGCCGACGCCGGGCCTCGTGCGGGAAGGCTCGGGGCGACCGGGACCACGCTACTGGCAGCAGCGCGCCGACTACACGATCCGCGCCACGCTGGACACGGCGCGCCACTCGCTCCGGGGCGACGAGACGATCCGCTACGGGAACAACTCCCCCGACACGCTGCGCTACGTCTGGCTACAGCTCGACCAGAACCTCTTCGCCGACGGCAGCCGGAGCGAGGCGCTGAACCCGCCGGGCACGCGGTTCGCGGGCGGCGGCTTCGTGGGCGGGTACACGATCGACTACGTCAGGGCGGTCAGGCGGACGGGTAGCCAGACGGTCAGGAGGGTGTCGCTCGGAACCACGACGAACGGGACGGTGATGCGCGTCGACCTCGACGAGCCGCTGCCCCCTGGGGGGGTCTTGTCACTCGAGATCGCCTATGCGTTCCAGATCCCCGAGCACGGGGGGGACCGCATGGGCCGCGAGCAGTTCCCCGGCGGGTGGCTCTACGAGCTGGCGCAGTGGTATCCCCGGCTCGCGGTGTACGACGACGTGCGCGGCTGGAACACCGAGCAATACCTCGGCCAGGGCGAGTTCTATCTCGAGTACGGTGACTTCGATGTCGCGCTCACCGTCCCCGCGAGCTTCGTGGTCGCCGCGACGGGCACCCTGCTGAACCCGGTCGCGGTGCTCACGCCCACCCAGCGCGCCCGCCTCGCCACGGCGCTCAAGTCGGACACGACCGTACCCATCGTCGCAAAGACCGAAGTCGGCCAGCCCGTCACGCGCCCCCGCCCCCGGTCCTCCGGCGCGAGCCCCACCCCCACCCTCACGTGGCGGTTCAGCGCGAAGAACGTGCGCGACTTCGCCTGGGCGGCG
>Ga0209160_1002292_pt1 | contig 15956 bp, 17 predicted proteins | sample GraSoiAngelo_153_FD_186167 | JGI IMG/M metagenome (GOLD analysis project Ga0209160, IMG submission 186167) | Grasslands soil microbial communities from the Angelo Coastal Reserve, California, USA - 14_1009_12_40cm (SPAdes) (version 2) | ecosystem: Environmental > Terrestrial > Soil > Grasslands ... | reverse complement strand
GGCCCGGCAAGGCCCCGGTCTCGATCTCAGGGTCCCGTGAGCTGTGGGGGCAGCGGCAGGATGGGTCTACGTTCCCCATGGAATTCCGTGCCAGCGAAATGCTCCTCGGAGGCGAACGACGCTTCGTAGGGATCCTCCACGACATATCCGAGCAGCGGGCTCAGAAGGACGCGCTCGAATATCAGACGCTTCACGATACTCTGACAGGCCTGCCAAACCGAACGCTGTTCAATGACCGGCTGCGTCAGGGCATCGCGATCGCACATCGTGAAAGAAAGCCGCTGGTGCTACTCATCATGGACATGGATCGATTCAAGGAGGTCAACGATTCCCTCGGTCACCATATTGGCGATCTACTCCTGCAGCAAGTCGCGTTGCGCCTCGCGGCGACGCTCAGGCAATCTGACACGGTTGCGCGGCTTGGTGGAGACGAGTTCGCTGTGCTACCGGCCGGCGGGACTGACCTCCATGGCGGATCCCAGGCGGCTACGAAGATCCTTCATGCGTTGGAGCAACCCTTCGTAGTCAACGGCCGAAACATCGATGTCGGGGCGAGCATCGGCATTGCCCTTTACCCTGAACACGGTGAGGAGGCCGACACCCTCATGCGCCACGCGGATGTGGCGATGTATGTGGCCAAGCGGACCAAGCGGGGGTCCGCCGTATACGCCCCGCACCACGACGAGCACACCGCCGCCCACCTGGCACTCATTGGCGAGCTACGTCACGCCGTGGGGCATGACGAGCTGCTGCTCTACTATCAGCCAACGGTTGCGCTCGCCAGCCGTAGGACGATTGGCGTGGAGGCGCTGCTGCGCTGGCGGCACCCCAAGCATGGGCTCACGCTTCCGGACCAGTTCATTCCTGCTGCGGAAGAAACCGAGCTGATCCAACCGCTTGCCCGGTGGGTACTCCATCAGGGTCTCAGTCAACTGCGCCGCTGGGCCGATGCGGGACTGGACATAGGCCTGTCCGTGAACCTGTCGGCGTGGAATCTCCATGACCCAGACATTCCGGACATGACCTCGGACTTGCTTGACAGCTTCGGGGTTGAGCCGGCCAGGCTGACACTCGAGATTACAGAGAGCGGCATCATGGCGCACTCCGCGATCGAGACCGTCACCCGCCTGAGCGCCCTCGGCGTAGGTCTTTCTATTGACGACTTCGGGACGGGTTACTCTTCCCTGGCCTACCTGAAACGCTTGCCGGTCAACGAGATCAAGATCGACAAGTCCTTCATTATCGGCATGACGGAGGACAGCGCGAGTGCATCCATCGTGCGTCCCATCATCGAGCTGGGTCACAACATGGGCCTTCAGGTCGTTGCCGAAGGAGTGGAGAACCGGGAAACGTGGGACAGGCTTGTAACGTTGGGTTGCGACCTGGCCCAGGGGAATTACATGTGCCCGCCGATCCCCGCGGCCGATCTGACTCGTTGGTTGCGCGAGTCCAGCTGGGGCCGACCCTGATGATGCTGGCTGTAAAAGGAGATGGCGACCGCAATCTTCACACCGGATATCTGTTCGCGGCCGTGTTCAAACCTCGAAGACTAAAGACGTTATGTCTTTTTCAGCCGGGGCATCGCTGATTCCGCCCCACAGTGGCTCGATTAGGCGCATACTGAGCCAAGAGACCGACGGCCTGGGGCCTCCTGGTCATCCAGGGCCCTACGTGGGATAGATGTCCTGAACCGTCGGTTTCTGTCGCCCTTGGCTTCGTGGACGGCTAGGCTTCCATATTCAACGGAACCTCGCGGGCCAGCGTAGCCAACTCCTCGCGAACGGTATCGAGCATCCCCTGCCAGCGTAGCCGCTCGAGTAGGTCGCATCCCATTTCCCTGTAGCCAATTTTGTAGCCAACCCGATGGACTTAACGGCACTCAATGGACGCGTTACGAATATATGGAAAGCCAAAATTTCGAGCTCAATTCAATTGCCCCCTGATTTGTAAACAGCGGGTCGCCGGTCGAACCCAGCCGTCGGCTGAACATTCCTGTGCGACTTCCTCTGAGGCACGACAAAACGTGTTCGGCTGATGCTTTACCCAGTTTCGGCTGATGTCTTGCAGGGGTTTCGGCTGATGCTTGACACTCCCGCGTATTAAGCAGTTGAGCGTAGGAGAGCATCGGTGCCAGGCGGTCCTCGTCACGAAGGGCTGAAGACGTGTAGGCAACCTAAACACGCCGTAGACTGGGCCGATGCCGGAGAGGAAGCTGATGGAGTCGTCAACGACCAGCCGGCGTGGAGGGTTATGGGGGATCGCATTCGTCGTGACGCTGTTCGTGGCTGGAGCAATGGTCTCACTCCCCAGCGCACGGCGGACCGGTCGCGAGATCGCGACCTTCTACGCGGCGCACACTGGAGTGATCCTCGTGCAGCAGGTCCTGGGCGTAGTAACTCTAGCCTTCTTTCTCGCGTTTGCCCTGGCGCTCGGCGCACGCCGGCGCCAGTGGCTGCTGGTCGGCACCGCGTTACTCGCCATCTCGGAGCTCGTCACGAACATCGTTCCGGTCATCGTGGCGCTGACGAATCCTGGGCCGGACGGCGCCCACGCGTGGACGGTGATCGAGGACCTAGCCGACGAGGCACTCTTCATTTCCATTGCGGTCTTTTCGGTCGCGGCCACCGTTGAGGAGGTTGGATGGGTCCGTCTGGTTGGGCTGATGGCTGCCACAATTTCGCTGTTGCGTGTTGTGCTAACTCTGTTTGATGTGGCCGCGCTTGATGCACTGGCGCCGATTACATTCCTGATTCTTATCCTGATCCTGAGTGTCCGCATTTTTATGGGCTTAAGCAAGCGGATGCCCACCAGTACCGCGCATTCGTAGGTCGTCTCCATGCGGATTGAAAAGCCATTTGCGCGATAGATCGACTTTCCTGAGCGGTCAGCGCCGTGATCAGCGTGCTGCGATGGTGACGATCACGTTGCCTTTCTTGTGACCCAGATCGACGTAGCGGTGCGCCTCCACAATCTCATCCAGCGTGTAGCGGCGGTCGATCACCGGCCGAAACGCGCCGCTCTCGGCGAGTTCCTTCAGCACCAACAGGTCTGACTTCTTGGTCCTCGGGAATGCGTCATCGACGGACTTCGACACTCCGCCCGATGCGAGTGCCGCGCCGGCGTTGAGCATCGCCTTCGCGCTCTTCCGTTTGCCAACGGCGTCGAAGATGACGTCGTAGCGCCGGCCGCTCTGTGTGAAGTCCTCCTTGGTGTAGTCGATCGCCGTGGTCGCACCCAGCGACCGCACAAGCTCCAGGTTCGTGGTGCTGCAAACGCCGGTCACCTCGGCGCCGAGATGCCTGGCAAGCTGCACCGCGGACGTGCCGATCGCCCCCGAAGCTCCATAGACCAGCAGCCGCTGGCCCTTCCCAACCTTCAGCCGACGCACGAAGAACGACGCGATTAACCCGCCGTAGGGCAAGGCGGCGGATTCCTCGTACGTGAGGTTGGCAGGTCGAAGGGCGAGCGCCGAGCTCGCCGGCCAGCACACCTTCTCGGCGTATGCACCGGCGCGGAAACCGTTCATGCCGAAGACCTGGTCACCTGGCTTGAAGGAGGTGACCTCGCGGCCGACCGACTCGATCTCGCCGGCCGCGATCATGCCGATGATCCCCTTCCGCGGCGCCCTGAAGCCGAACGCCGCTCGCATGAAGAGCCGGTAGACGCCGCGCAGCTTGAGACCTCTCACGATGCAGTCGCTGGCTGTGACCGCGGTCGCGACAAGCCGGATGCACACTTCCTTGTCCCGGGGACGCGGGTCGGGAACAGTCCTGATCTGGAGCACCTCGGGCGGCCCGTACGCCGTGCAAACGGCGGCTCTCATGCCCTCTCCCCAGCCCGCTGCCCGATGGCGGTCATGAATTCAGTGACCTCGATGTGTGCGCCCTCATGTTGAGATCTCCATGTCTCCAGCTGAGCAAGCACCTCCCACCAACAAGAGCCCTTGTCCAGAAACAATAGTGCACCGCGCTCGACGTCGTAGAAGCGAATCCCCGTCCTTCGTAGGGACTTGGTCGCACAAAGGCGATCCTTGCCGACCCGCGGGCCGCGCCCTCCGAGACGTTGATACGTCCTGGCGCGACCCGCTCCCTGTGGTGTACCTTCGACCGGCTTACCGGCGCCCGGCTCCGCTTCGTACTCGGTCCAGCTGCGCGATCTGGATCAGGTTGCCAGACGTGTCATTCGCCTGGGCGATGGTCGAGCCTGTCACCTTGGTGGGCGGCATTTTGAATTCGGCGCCAGCCGCTTTCATCCGCTCGTAGTCGCGCTGGACGTCGTCCGTGAAGAACATGGCTGCGGGCTGGCCCTGCTGAAAGAGGGCCTCCTGGTAGGCCTTGGCCGCGGCGTTGTCGTTGCGCGCGAGTTGCAGCTCGGTGCCATCCGGCTCTTCGGGCGATGCCACGGTGAGCCACCGATACCCCCCTTGCGAAACGTCCGCCTTTTTCACGAAGCCGGCCACTTGGGTGTAGAAGCGCAAGGCCTTGTCCTGGTCGTCGACGTAAATGGTGGTCAGTTTGATCTTCATTGCTTTCCTCCTGTCAAATTCGCGGCGTTGGCCGCCCCATACGGTCAGCCTAGGCCCTCCGCTCCGCGATTGCTTCTTGATTTCTGACGGGTCTCAGGAATACTTGCCCGACCGCTCTGGACACGTGTTCTGCTTCGTGGCAGATTATTAGCCATGGTTGGCTCGGATCGGGAGCTACGGCTCAATCTGCCGGACGGACGTCAACTCGAAGTACTGGCTGACGGACCGGCCGATGGCCTTCCGCTCCTCTTCCATAGCGGCACACCGTGCGGCGCGGTGCGGTATGGGCCGCTCGTCGAGGCTGCTGCCAGGCGAGAACTCCGGACGATCGTGTACTCCCGGCCGGGCTATGGGACGTCGGCGGCGAAGCACGGGCGCTCGATCGCGGACGCGGTCAAGGACGTGGAGGCGATCCTCGGCGAGCTGGGCGCCGACGAATTCGTGACAATCGGCTGGTCTGGCGGCGGCCCGCACGCGCTGGCGTGCGCGGCGTTATTGCCAGACCGCTGCGCCGCAGCCGTGTCGCTGGCCGGCGTCGCACCATACCGTGTCGATGGACTGGACTGGATGGCCGGCATGGCTTCTGGCAACCTCAAGGAGTACGGCCTCGCGGTGAAGGGAGAGGCGGCGCTCACCCCGTTTCTTGAGAATGGAGTGAGGGAATACGTGGAAATCAAGGGACCGGCGCTTGGCGCGGCCCTCGGCAGTCTGGTATCGGACGTCGACAAGGGCGCGCTGACTGGCGTGTTCGCGGACTTCCTGGCCGCCAGCTTCCGCCACGCTGTCTCGAACGGCATCGCGGGTTGGCGTGACGACGATCTGGCGGTTGTGCGCGACTGGGGATTCGACCTCGCGAAGATCGAGCGACCGGTGGCGGTGTGGCAGGGCCAGCAGGATCGGATGGTGCCCTTCGTGCACGGACAATGGCTCGCGGAACACATTCCGAATACACGGGTGCACCTGTACCGCGATGAGGGTCATCTGTCGCTGGCAGTGACGGCGCTCGACCGCATCATCGAGGACCTGGTCGCGATCGCTCGATAGACGATCCGGCATTCGTCCGCAGCGAGACCCTGCAGCCGACCACACAAGGCGTGGCGTGAGTGATGCCCCCTGAGGCCAAGGTACCTCCACTGAAAGTGGATCAGCGCGGTGCTAGCCTTATCCAGGGACAGGAGCGAGAGATGATCAACCGCACCTATCCACACGGTGTTCCGTGTTGGATCGATACGGAGCAGCCCGACGTCGAAGCGGCCACGGCATTCTATGGCGGCATCTTCGGCTGGACATTCGAAGACGCCATGCCGCCGGGAGGGCCGGGCCGCTACTTGATCGCCAGGCTTGCGGGCCAGGACGTTTGCGCAATCGGAGGGCCCGGGAAGAATGCCGCGACGTGGCGCACTTACATTGCGGTCGACGATGCTGATGTCGCGGTGGATCAGCTGGTGTCCGCTGGCGCGACCGTGCGTTCGGCGCCTGTCGACGCGGGAGAGGGCGGCCGGGGAGCGGTGCTCACCGATCCCGATGGCATTGAGCTGCGCCTATGGCAGGCCAAGCGACGGTTGGGGGCGCAGGTGGTCAATCAGCCGGGGGCTTGGAATTTCAGCGATCTTCACGCGACTGACCCCAGGGCCGCCGTTGCGTTCTACGAGAAGGCATTCGGCTGGCAGATAGACGACCTGGGGTTCGCGACGATGATCCGCCGGCCCGGATACGGTGACCACCTTGAGGCGACGGTCGATCCAGACATCAGGGCGCGGCAGTCAGGGGTGTTGATCCCGCCCGGCTTCGAGGATGCGATCGCCTGGGTCGCGCCTACAGGCGCGGACGAGTCGCCGAGCTGGCACGTCTCGTTCACTGTGGCCAACCGAGACCAGACGGTCGCTGAGGCAGAGCGACTCGGCGCGCAAGTCCTACGGCAGGAAGACACCAAATGGACGCGCAGCGCCCTGATCCGCGATCCGCAGGGAGCGGAGTTCACCGCCAGCCAGTTCACTCCGCCATCGGGCTAGGGGTGTCGACGATACCGGGACGGCAGCGGCCGTACCGCCTCGCGGTAGAGCCGGCGCCTAACCGCGGCTGCGTTGGGCCTTGCGCTGGCTGAACCGAATCATGTTGCCGGACGGATCGCGGAACGCGCAGTCCCTCACGCCGTACGGCATATCCATGGGCTCCTGCAGCACCTCGCCACCTCCGGCCCGGATCTTCTCGAAGGTGGTATCGCAATCCTCGGTGCTGAAATTGACGCCGCGAAGCAGGCCCTTGGCGAGCAGCTCCTTCGCGGCCTTGCGGTCCGCCGGCGGTGCGTTCGGGTCGGCAGCCGGCGGTTCGAGGACGATGTTGACGTCCGGCTGGTCCTTGGGCCCGACCGTGGTCCAGCGCATGCCCTCGTATTTGACGTCGTTGCGCACCTCGAGCCCGAGAAGATCTCGGTAGAAGGCGAGCGCTTCGTCGTGGTCGTGGACAGCGATGAAGCAGTCATGAAGTTTCAGGTTCATGGGATCACCTTAAGCGCGGTGCGGCGCAGCCGCTTCTTGATTTCTGATCGGTTTTGTCAGCACCATGGCGAGGCACGGCGGGATGACCGCGGCCGGCGCGTGGCTGCGCGCCCGATAGGCGCTGGGCGGCTCGCCGACGAGCTCGGTGAAGCGCGAACTGAACGAGCCAAGCGACGTACAGCCGACCGCGAAGCAGGCATCGGTGACGGACACGTCGCCGCGCCTGAGCAGGGCTTTGGCCCGCTCGATTCTGCGGGTCATGAGATAGCTGTACGGGCTCTCGCCGAACGCCGCCCTGAAGCTGCGGGAGAAGTGGCCCGTCGACATCGCAGCCGACCGCGCAATGGCCGGCACGTCGAGCGGCCGGTCGAACTCGCGATCCATACGGTCCTTCGCCTTGCGCAGCCTTACGACGTCGCGGATGTCCATAGAAACAGCATCAATGGTACGCAGGAGGTCCCGCCAGGCGGTGAGGGCTGAGAGCCAGCCTCACGCCCATAGGTTAGGGCTGTTTGCGTAGTGGGTTACGCCTTCACGCGTTCCCCTGATGCCGCCGACCTCTCGATGGCGGCGATAAGCTCGTGGCGCCGGACGGCATCGGCGAAGTCTGGCACGGTGTGAGTCCCGTTGTCGATGTCTGCCGCGAACGCGGCGTAGACGCGCCCGACGTTGAAGGCGGGCGCCCCTTCCAGGCCCGTCAGCGTAGGCCATTTCTGTTTCAGCGCCGCCGGAATGACAAGCTCGGCGGGCTCGTTACGCCCCTGTGCTCCCGCGACGGTCAAGGGAAAGATTCCGGGAACGGCGGCGGCAGCGGTAATCCGGAGGGTTCCGTCAGTTCCGTTGATCTCCCATAGGAACCCGGTACCGCCCGCCACCGCCTCCCGGATGTGGACGCTGGCAGTCGCCCCGGACCTGAGGGTGCCGATCACCGCGATCTGGTCGGCCGCCGATTTCACGATCTGCTCCCCGGTCTCTTCGATGGTGATGAGCGGCCGGCGAAGATCCGACACGGCTGATAGGTCGGCGAACTCACCGAGCACGTAATTCAGAATGTCCAGGCTGTGGCCAACGGGGACCGTGAGCAGGTTCGCCCCGTTTGTCTTGTCGAGCATGTAGCCGTTGGCTTGGACCACGACGTCGCCCGGGATCGACAGTCCGACCATGGTCGTTGACAGGACCTCGCCGACGTATCCATCGCGGAGCAACTGTTGGACGAACTCGATCGCCGGGGCCTGGCGGGCCTGCAACCCGACGACCGTGTGCACCCCCTGCTTGGCGGCGAGCGCAGCCATCGCTCGCGCATCGTCGAGGTCGCGGCCGAGGGGCCACTCGCAGTAGACGGCCTTACCGGCGGCAAGTGCGGCGGAGACGAGCGCTCGATGGTGTGGGGCCTTGACCGTGACAGCGACCACGTCGATGTCGGGTTGCGCCACCAGCTGCTCGTGGTCGGAGAACACCGCGCTGACCCCGAACACTTCGCCAGCCGCGCGGGCGAATTCCGCGTTGTGGGCGCTGAGTGCCCGGATCTGGTAGTTCGGCAGCGCGCGCAAGGCCGGGATGTGGGCGGTGGCGGCCCAGCCCCGGACGGGGCTGACTCCGACGATGCCAACGCCCAGCGTCGATTTAGGGATCGCTAGGGCTGAGGTAGTCTCGCGTGCTTCTGTCCGGGGCATTTAGAAACCGAGCACCTCATCGACCAACACCACGGTGATCCGTCCCGGGGTGATCTCCCGGTTGATCACGAGAACCTTGTTCACCGCACTGCGCACGCCATAGGCAGCCTGAGCGCGGGCGTCTTCGAGCCGATACGCGTATTCGTTGATGCGGAGCAGACCTTGCTCGAGGTCGGGCACGATCTTCTGGGTCCCGACGACGAAAATGACTCGTCCGGCGCCGCTGACATAAGGCCCGAGCTGGCTGCCACTCATGGACGCCGCGAGCAGCGACCCGGTCTCAGTGACCGCGTGGACGCTCCCGAGCATGACATCCGGCGCCGCGCTGAGGCGGCGAATCTCTTGGGCCTCGGTTTCGCGATCCATGCTCCAAATCCGCGGGCGGAGCGCCGCGTAGCGACCGGACTTTTCGATCTCGTAGGTAATCCCCAGCACGTCGAGCGTTTGCGAGGCCCCCTGGTGCACTGGGGAGGCATCAGGGATGAGGTTCAGGACAATCCGCTTTGCCGCGGCGGCGTCCGACGCCCGGAGGACCGTGATTCCATTCGCCCCGAGGGCGGCCATGGTTCTTTTCACCCGGACGTCGTCCGCCCTGGTGCCCCAGCGCCGGGTCAGCGACTCATCAGGATCGACTTCGACTTCTTGGATCATCGCAATCTCCTTCCGGGTAATCGATATACTTGCGATCACAAGTACATTATCGTCCAATGTGATTGCATATGCAAGTACATTCGAAACTAGACGCTGCTACACATTTCGATCGGATCGTGGCGATGGAGGTGCCGGGGAGGCGCGGCTTGCAGGCGTGGGACGCGCTGCTCCGGGCCCACGCCACGCTTTTGCGCCAACTTGAGACCGATCTCGAAACCAAGACCGGTCTGGCCCTGGCGGACTTCGACGTCCTAGCTCAGCTGGCCATTGGTGGAGGTTCGCTGCGGATGACAGAACTGGCGGACCACGTCCTCATCTCGCGCTCCGGCATGACTCGGCGCGTCACCCGGCTCGTTCACGAAGGCCTGGTACGTCGTGCCCAGGCCGATGCCGACGGGCGCGGTGTCGTGGTCCAGTTGACAGAGTCCGGATTGAACCGGCTGAACGTCGCAGCTCCAGTCCACATGCGCGGAGTTTCCGATCTATTCCTTTCGAGGCTGGACGACCAGGAGCTAGCCGTTCTCGCGAGCGCCCTCGCCAAGGTGACCCTCGACTGCACCTTTGGCTAGCCAGAGGACCGGCCGAGCTAGAGCATTCGAAGCAGTTCGTCCAGCTTCTTGACAGGTATGTGCGCTGGGCGTACCGTCAGCCAACAGGAAGGGCAAGAATTCCCGGTTCGCCGACCCCGGCACGGGTGACGGTCCTTGTGGTGGACGACGACCAAGACCTCAGGGTTTTGGTGCGATTGGCGCTCGAGCAGATCGGTTACCTGGTTCTTGAGGCGTCGGATGGGATCCAGGCTTGGGAAACCATTTCGCGGGATCGGCCGGTCCTAGCGGTCGTCGACGTGCAGATGCCGGAACTCGACGGACTGAAGCTTTGCGCCAGGGTCAAGCGCGACGGTCTCCCAACTCGGCTGCTCGTCTATTCGGCCCTTCCCTGCGCCGAGGCGGCTCGCGACGCCGGCGCCGATGGCTTTTGTGAGAAGGACGGCTCGCTCACGCCCCTTCGCAATGCCATCGCCAGGCTGGTCGCGTAGCGGGCACGCCCAGGAGCGTGCCGCGCTACTTGCGGACGTAGTTGATCGGGAAGTCGATGCCCCAATCATCGCCGGCGGGCCCCATGCCGCGCTCCCACCGGCCCGCGATGCTCTTGCCGTCAGCCGAGATCTCGCCGATGAACCGCTGGTTGAAGCCGGGGCCGTGGGGGCCGTTCCAATCCTCGCCGGGGGCCCGCCAGATCTTCCAGGTGGAGCCTTCGAGAGCCATCATGAACAGCCGCTTGACTCCTCGAGAGTCGAAGTAGTGCATCGGCTGCGGCTCGCCGTCGGGCGCGCCGCCGATGATCGAGACGCTGTCGGGCACCTCCGCCGGCTCGCCCACCGAGCTGAAGACGATGAACTCGCCGAGGCGCTCGATCTTCGCCTCCATGGAGATCTTCATCGGAGGTTCCATCGGGACCTCTCCCTCGCCGTGCCATTCGCCGATCAGCGGCTGGAACTCCTTCATCGTCGGTCTCCTTCTCCGGGGATCGCGTTCAAACAATAAGACCCGGCTGCAGGCCCGAAACTCATCGGCCCGGAACGACGAGGGCGCCGGCATAAGGGATTACGCTGAGGCGCGGCGATGACGCGACAAGAGAGTCTTCGTTTCAGGGTGAGCTGGATTGCGCTGCTCGTCACCGGCGTTGCGACGCTCGTTTTCGGCCTCATTGTCACGGTCGTGCGCAACTCAGACGAGCAATACCTGCGGGCCATCGGTGCGGCGTCGGTCGGCATGGGGCTCTTCGGTGCCATGATCACCCTCACCGCCTTCAGGCGGCGGGAACGGTGGGCCTTCTTCTCCCTCTGGTACTACCCAATCTTCTGGACGGCCCACCTGGTCGGCGGCTTGCCTCCGGGCCAGGATCATATCCACCAGGTCGTCTTCATCGTGCTCTCGCTCCTCGGGCTGCTGCTCCCGCTCAGCGAGTTCTTTCCACGAGGCATTGGTCGCAGGTGAAAACGGCTCAGGCTTCGGCTCCACGACGTGCCAGTGCCAGCGCCTCCTCCAGCTCCATGCTGCGTCCCTGCTGCCAGCATCGCTCCGCCTCCTCCGCGCTGAGCTGGGTTCGCGCCTCAGCTGCCGGGTCCCCTTCCAGCATGCCCCCAAAGCCAGGCGGCGGACCGCCGCCGATCCGATCCCGCAAGGATTCCGCCGCGCCCATGAACCTCAATGCTTCCTGGGGGCGTCCCTCCCATACCGCCAGGAAGGCCAGGTCCCGGAACGCCAACCCGATCCCCGTCGCGTTGCCGGCCTCGCGGAACAATGCCAGCGCCTCCAGCGCCGCCGACCGGGCCTCGCCCGGGCGGCCGGCGCGACCACGGGCGAAGGAAAGCCAGATCAGGTCGAACGCCAGCTGAAGACGGTCGCCCAGACGGCGCCAGATCGCGACAACTTCTTCGAGTCTCGCGATCGCGCTCTGCCAGTCGCCGGCCTGGGCATCGCGCATCACCAGCATCGCAAGGGCCCGGGCGACGCCATGCTCGACTTCCGCGGCCCGGAACAGGTCGAGGCTCTCCCCGAGCAACTCTGCTGAACGGTCAACGTCTCCGGCCGCCCCGGCGACGAAGGCCTGGTTGTACAGCGCCTCGGCGATTCGTGATGGCTCGCCCAGCTCGCGTTCAATGGCAAGCGCCTCGCCGTAGAAGGCTCTGGCACCGTCGTGGTCAATCTGCCACCAGGCGATGCCGCCCACGCCAGTGAGGGCCTTCGCCCTGGCCGCTGTCCGGCCCTGCCCTGCCGGCATCGCCAGCAGCTCGTTGAGCCAGCCGCGGCCCTCGGCCAGGTGCCCGTGCTGTTGCCAGAACCGCCATAGCGCTCCGGCTGCCTCCTGGCCGAGGTCGGCTTCGCCGGCGTCGATCGCCCAGCGCAACGCCGCCCGCAGGTTGTCGAGCTCTCGCTCGCATTGCTCGAGCCACGCAGCCTGCTTGTCCCCCGTCAGCTGTCCCTCTGCCTGCAGGGCGAGGTTCAGGAAATACTCACCGTGACGACGCCGCGTGCGATCAAGCTCGTCCACAGTCAAAAGTTCTTCCTGACCGAACTGCCGGATCGTCTCGAGCATTGCGAACCGTGGAAACCCATCCGCGGGGTCGATTGGTCGAACCAGCGACTTGTCCACGAGCGCGGACAGCCCTTCCACAGCCTCCAGTTCCAACCGTTCCGGTTCGGCGACCGCCTCGGCGGCTTCAAGCGTCCAGCCTCCACTGAAAACCGAAAGCCGCCTGAACAAGCTCTGCTCGGGCTCTTCGAGGAGGTCGTAGCTCCAGGCGATCGCCCCGCGCAAGGTTCGCTGTCGTTCGGGCAACGTTCGACCGCCAGAAACCAGCAGGGAGAGACTGCGCTGGAGACGAGGCAGCATCTGTTGCGGCGTCAGCACCTTGACCCGCGTCGCGGCCAGTTCGATGGCGAGCGGCAACCCATCCAGCCGGGCCGTTATCTCTGCCACCGCCTGAGCATTCTCCCTGGTGACCCGGAAGCGTGGCTGGACAGCGAGGGCGCGCTCCGTGAACAGCCGCACTGCCTCGGAGCGGCTGAGGGTCTCGAGATCAGCAATTGACGTCGGGTCCGGCGGTTTCAGCGGAGGAACTACGTACTCGTGCTCGCCGCGGAGTGACAGCACCACTCGAGATGTGATCAGCACTTTCAACTTCGGCGCCGCTGAGACGAGCTCCTCGACGACCCCGCCTGCGGCGGCGAGCTGCTCAAAGTTGTCGATGACAAGCAGGAGCTCTTTGTGCTGCAGGTGCGTCTTGAGAGTCTCGATTATCGGAACGCCGGCCACTTCCGCAACGCCAAGTGCTCGTGCAATCGCCGCGGGAACCAGGCCGGGGTCCGTGAGCGGCGACAGGTCCACGAAGAACGCGCCATCCGTGTAGTCGCGCACTGTTTCCGCCGCAACCTGCAGGGCCAGGCGGGTCTTTCCCGTTCCTCCCGCACCCGTGAGCGTCAGGAGACGCGCTTGAGCGAGCAACCTGTGGATCTCACCGATTTGGTCCTCGCGTCCGACGAATGAGGTCAGCTGCAGCGGCAAGTTGTTCGGCCTGGTGTCCAGCGTCCGTGGTGCCGGAAATTCAGCCGGGAGCCCATCAATAACCAGGTCGTAGAGGTGCTCCGGCTGGAGGATGTCTTTCAAACGGTGTTTCCCGAGGTCGCGAAGCTGCGCTCCAGCCGGCAGAGAGTGCTCGATGAGCGCCCGGGTGGCCTCGGAAACGATCAGCTGCCCGCCGTGTGCCGCACTTGCAATCCGAGCCGCACGGTGCACGTCCATTCCCACGTAATCCGATCCGCTGAGGACGCCGTCTCCGGTGTGAAGACCCATTCGAACGCGAACGACGCCGCCCGCCGGCCAGGCGTGGGCGGCGAGGCCCCGCTGCGCCGCGACCGCGGCTCGGACGGCTCCCGGAGCGCTGGAGAACGCGGCAAAAAAAGAATCGCCTTCAGTGCCCACTTCGGCCCCGCCGGCCGCGGCAAGCGCCTCCCGGATGATCAGCTGGTGCTGCTTCCAGACGGATGCGTAACCCTCGCCCAGGTCCCTGAGTAACTTCGTCGAGCCTTCGATGTCGGTGAACAGGAACGTGACGGTGCCAGTGGGCAGCTCAGCCATCTCTTTACCTGGTCGGAACTGCCCCACAGGTGATGTTCATGCCAGCCGCCGTCATCGCCGCCGCGCGATCTGATGCGAGCAACGCCGCCATCTCCCCAACGTCGGCAAGCGTCGTGAGCCGCCGCAACATGGTCTTGTCGCGCATCCAGGCGACCAACTCCCCGGTCGTCATCGGATGACCGGTTCCGTAGGCCGGCTGGAGGCCGCCGGGATCATGAAGCGCCTCGGGGATTCCGGTTGTTTGCAGCCAGACGACGCGGATCCCCAGGGGGCCGAGTTCGCACGCCCACTGACGGCAGAGGCTTTCCACGGCGTCGAATGCGACTCCGGTGCCGCCCACCTCGGGGAGGGCCTGGCGCGCCGTCGTGGCCGTTATCGTCATGATGATGCCGGATCGGCGGATGGCCATCTGCCGTGCGGCGGCTCGGGAGGTCAGGAATTTCGACCTTACGGCGGTAGATATGGGTCTGACAAAGTCTTCGAAGGGCATTTCGAGCAGCGGGCTACCGTGTGCATCTCCATGGCTGATCGCGTTGAAGGAGATATCCAAGCCGCCCACCTTCCGGGTGATGGCTGCGGCGTGTTCTTCCACCTTGCCTTCGTCCAGCGCATCGACCTCGGCCACCTCTGCGATGCCGCCCAGGCCTGAGATTTCGCTGGCGACCTTGTCCAATGTGGCACGAGTTCTACCCGCCAGGAAGACGCGGGCTCCTTCGCGAGCGAAAGCGGCGGCGACCGCCGCGCCGATTGCACCGCCCGCCCCATAGACCACCGCGTTCTTGTTCTCGAGAAGCACTTCATCCCTCCGGGTTGATCATGTTTGAGTGAGCCCCTCGTCGGCGGCCTCGACCTTGACACCTGTATAGTCTCACCGGGGAAAACCGTTCTCCTCTTCCGTATGAATTTGGGGATCAGTCCGGTATCAGCACTGATGAGTCCGCTTCTGTCACGGGGCGCCCTGGTGGGGGTGCTGCTGCTGACAGCGGTCGGGGCCGAACGAGCCGCGCCACCTCAGCACGCACTGGTGGCGCAATCGGCATCTGTCAAGAGCTTCCCAATCGCCGACACAGGAGTTGAGGAGATCCCGCCGCGGCTGACCGCACACTCGCGAGTCACCTCGTCGGTGCCGCCTCAGGTCGTAGCGGTGCGGGCTCCGCGCGCAACCACCCGGCCGAAGCCCGTGCCACCAGCGCAGCCCCGGATCGCGGCGGGCACCGGCCAGTGGGGCTTGATCAACCAGGACCGCGTCGCCGCCGGCCTGGCGCCGCTGCAATGGAGCCCCTGCCTGGCAAACGTCGCGACGGGCCAGGCCGCTCGGATGGCGGCACAGGGCTATATCTCGCATGCCAACGGCCGCACCCTCGACCTCGGCTGCCATCTCGGCCCGCAGACTGGAGAGAACATCGGGTTTCAGGGGGGCGGGATCAACGACCCGGGGATGAACGCGTGGTTCATGGGCGATCCGCCCCACCGCGCCAACATCCTGGGCCCCTATCACTACGTCGGCGTGGCCTGGGTGGTGGCACCCAGCGGGACAGCCTACCTAGCCGTCGAGTTCGGTTAGTCTCGGGCGTCAGCTCCCGCGGACCCTCGTTGATTCAGCCTATCGCGAGGGACTAGCTAGGCGCCGCTAGGCTGGCATTCCAACCGGCACAAAACGCTTGACGAAAGCGAGCGCGGTATCGGCGACCTCTCGCCAGCCGTTATCGATGACAAGCGCATGTCCACGGTTGGGCATCTCGACGATTTCGGTCACGCCCTCGTTGCGCTTCTGGTTCTTGTAGGAGGCATTCGCGATCGCCGGTGGCACCGTATGGTCCTTGTCGCCGGAGATGATCAGCAAGGGTCCGCGGTTGGGGTTCTTGGTGTCGACTTTGGCCTCAGTCCAGGGGTTGAGGTTTTCGGCTGCCGCCTGAAAGAGCGGGGCGCCTGGGGCGGGCACGGCGAAGGTTTCGTAAAGCTGCT
>Ga0209160_1002284_pt1 | contig 15986 bp, 13 predicted proteins | sample GraSoiAngelo_153_FD_186167 | JGI IMG/M metagenome (GOLD analysis project Ga0209160, IMG submission 186167) | Grasslands soil microbial communities from the Angelo Coastal Reserve, California, USA - 14_1009_12_40cm (SPAdes) (version 2) | ecosystem: Environmental > Terrestrial > Soil > Grasslands ... | reverse complement strand
CCCGCCATTGACGCCGAATTACGCGAAGCAGCGGTTCGCTCGCAACTCTTCCGGGATGAAAATAGCGCCCTGATCGTCACGCCTATCCGCCTGGGAAGACAGCCTATGGGCAGCTTGGCCGTTCGTGGTGCATCTCTGTCGGACGCGGCACTGCAATCGCTGGTGAATTTGGCGGCCATCTGGCTGGAACGTGCACTCTCGGAAGAGGCGGTCAATCGCGCAGAAGTTGCCCGCCGCAGTGACGAGCTGAAGTCCACCCTTCTCGACGCCATCGCTCATGAGTTCAAGACCCCACTCACTTCCATCAAAGCCGTTACCAGCGATCTGCTTTCCGACTCGGTCTCTCCGCTCGAGCAGCGTCAGCGCGAATTGATCTCCATCGCGGACGAAGGCGCGGACCGCTTGTCGACGCTCGTGACACAGGCCATTCAGCTGGCGCGAATTGAAGGAGGCAAATTTCAACTAAATCGAGGAGTCCACTTGCCCAGTTCGCTGATTTCCGCAGCTCTTCGGCAAATGAAGGCGCTGACGGATGGGCGAGAAATAACGGTTAGCATTGCCGGGGAACTTCCCCTCGTGTCGGTGGACGCGGAACTCGTGCAGATGGTGATCGCTCACCTGATCGATAATGCATTGAAATATTCTCCCCGAGGCGCACCTATTTCGGTCGGCGCGCAAGTGAGCGGCGATCTTGTCGTCATTGACGTGACGGATCGGGGTGCGGGAATCACGGAAGAAGAACAATCGCGAATTTTCGATAAATTTTATCGCGGCACAAAAGAGCGAAACCTCAAAGGTACCGGAATGGGTTTGGCCATTGCGCGCGAGATTATCCGTGCGCATGGCCAGGAGATCTGGGTTCGCAGCAAACCCGGGGAAGGCTCCGAGTTCTCTTTTTCGCTGCCGCTCGCGCCGCGGAGCGGCGCGGAATGAGCGCCGGCAGGATTCTGGTGATTGACGATGATCCCCAGATCCGTCGGGCTATGCGAACAACTCTGACCGCGCGTGGATACGAGGTCGCCGATGCGCGCACCGGCGAAGAGGCGCTCGGCGAGCTAAGGTCCGGAACGTACGATCTTGTGCTATTAGACATGAACATGCCCGGCATGGGCGGGATCGAAACGTGCCGGCTGATTCGCTCGACGTCCGAGATCGCCATCATCATGCTGACCGTCAGCAACTCCGAAAAAGACAAAGTCGATGCTCTGGATGCCGGCGCCGACGATTACATCACCAAGCCCTTCAGCACGCCGGAGCTGCTTGCGCGCATTCGCGCCACTCTGCGGCGCTTGCCCCATCCGCCCGACCTGGCCGGCTTGGGGCAACTGAGCCAGCGAGGCGTCGCAATTGATCTTGCGTCGCGACAGATCAATGTGCATGGACGCTCCTCCCGGCTTACGGCCAAAGAGTTTGACCTGCTGTCCTATTTGCTCGCGCGCCCCAACAAAACCATTGCTCATCGCGAACTCCTCCAGGCGGTTTGGGGCCCCGACTACGGCGATGAGTTGGAATACCTGCGCGTTTTCATCAATCGCCTGCGCAAGAAGATCGAACCCGATCCCTCCAAGCCGCAATTCCTGGTCACCGATGCCTGGGCCGGCTACCGTTTTCAGCTTCCGCAATAAAATTCACCGGCAGCTTCCGCGCAAGTTTTGGTTTATGCGGTTCTTAGGCCGCGTTTATGCCCTGTTTATCCCCTTCACCGCACAATCGGAAATCGAACCGCGTATCAGATCAATCGAGCGTTTGGGCAAGAATAGTGTCACGCATGAGCATACGGGCTCCGTTCAGCATCCGGGAGAGAAGAAGGCTTAAATTCGCCCCCGGTGCGCGAATCGTCGGAAGGCAAGAAGGTCCCCCGGAATACCGATCGCGCGGGGGAACTGTGATTGAGTACTTGGGTGCCTCCCTATATCGCGTCAAGTTCGACGATAAGGAACAGAGGAATGTGTTCTATCGCAGTGGCTTGAGTTGAATGAGGAATTTCCATGGTGAGGGTTCTCAGATCGACTTGGAGCGCTATCGCGACCGCAGCGGCTACACCTGCGCCGCTAGTGAGTTGGCAAACCGCCGGGGATCAGGAGCCGAGCCAGCTGGAAGTTAATCTCATCTTTACGAACCATCAGGCGACCGTTTGTGCCTTGGAAACCATGGAGTCCCTGGCTCGGGATCTTGGAGCTTGTATCCGCCTGCGAGCAGCGATCGTTGTACGCTATCCATTGCCGGTTGATGAGCCTCCTGTGTCCATCCCTTTCCTGGAGCATTCTCTTTTCGACTTGATCGGTTGTCTGGAACGGGATGGTTTCGAGGCGTCCGCACACCTCTGCGTGTGCCGTGATCGAGATAAAGCGCTTTTGCAGGTGCTCAAGCGAAATGCGCTCGTGGTCATCGGGGGCAAGAAGCGCTGGTGGCCTACGGCTGCGAGCCGCTTAGCGAAGGTGCTTCGCTCCAAAGGCCATCGCGTTGTCTTTGTTGATTACAAAAGAGGGAATAAGCGGTTCTGTGCTGAAGAAAAGGGAGAGGGCTCAGCAGGTTTGCCTGTGCATTCGCCCCTAGAAGTCAGTAGGGATAAGCCCGTATCCGGTTCGGGATCGAGATGAGTTAATTAGAGAAGGAGAATCATGCTGGATATTTTTTACATTGGAGTCGCCATTGCTTTCTTTGTCTTACTCTGGGCTTTCACGAAATCATCGCAGCGCCTTTAGGAGGATTCCATGGAATACGCCATTGCGGGAATCGTCGCGGCGGCTCTGTTCGTTTATTTGATGTACGCCCTGCTTCGGCCCGAGAAATTTTGAGGTGCTGAGATGACTTTGATCGGTATCGCACAGATCGTGATTTTTTTTGGCATTGTGCTGGCGATCACCAAACCCGTGGGCACGTTCCTGTATCGCGTCTTTGAGGGCGAGCGGACATTCCTCCATCCCATCTTTCGCCCGTTGGAACGGCTGATCTATGCGCTCGGCGGGATTCGCGAGGATGTCGAGCAATCTTGGATAGGCTACTCGGCCTCTATGATTTCGCTCAGCATCTTTAGCTTCCTGGCTGTGTATCTGCTCCAACGCCTGCAGGGCCATCTGCCGTTGAATCCCATGCAGTTCTCAACGTCCAAGGCGCCCTCGTTCGCCACGCCGATGACGCCCGACTTGGCGTTCAACACAGCCGTCAGCTTCATGACCAACACGAACTGGCAATCCTATTCGCCGGACGCGGCCCTGAGCTACCTGACGCAAATGGCGGCCCTTGCGGTCCAGAACTTTGTGTCCGCTGCCGTTGGGATCGCTGTCGCGGTTGCCTTGATTCGCGGATTTGCACGGCACACGGCGAAAACCATCGGCAACTTCTGGGTCGACGTTACGCGCTGCACCCTTTATCTCCTGCTTCCCATTTGTATCCTGGCGACTCTATTCTTCGTGGCGCAAGGATCCATCCAGAACTTCAAAGGTCCAGTCACCGCGCAGACCCTGGAAGGCGCAGCCCAAACGATTGAGCAAGGGCCGCTCGCGTCACAATTGGCGATCAAGATGCTAGGCACGAACGGCGGCGGATTCTTCAATGCGAATTCTGCTCATCCGTACGAGAATCCCACCCCGCTTTCAAATTTACTTCAAATGCTCTTGATCTTTTCGCTGGGCGCGGGATTGACATACACGTTCGGCAAAATGGTGCGTGACACGCGTCAGGGCTGGGCAATCTTTGGAGCCATGGCCGTGATGTTCCTGATCGGCGTTTTTGTTTGCTACTGGGCTGAGCAGCGTGGCAATCCCATGCTGGCCGGCGCGGGGCTTGAGCGCACTTACACGGGCAGCCAGCCCGGCGGCAATATGGAGGGCAAGGAAGTCCGCTTTGGAAATGCTATGACCGCCCTCTTCGCCACCGTTACCACAGACGCCAGTTGCGGCGCCGTCATCGGCATGCACGATAGCTTCACGCCGATCGGCGGGCTCGTTCCCCTGTTCAACATCCAGACCGACGAGGTGATCTTTGGAGGCGTCGGCGCGGGCCTTTACAGCATCTTGATCTACGCAGTCATCGCCGTTTTTATCGGTGGGTTGATGGTCGGGCGCACGCCCGAGTATGTGGGCAAGAAGATCGAGCAAAAGGAAGTCAAGATGGCCATCATCGCGGTCCTTGCGACTTCCTTGGTTATTCTTGGCTTCACCGCCTTGAGTTCCATCGCCCCCTTTGCGAAGAATGGCTACTGGAATCCACCCGGGCCCGCAGCCGCCAATACAAATAACAACGGCGCGCACGGTTTCTCCGAAGTGTTGTACGCATACTCGAGTGGCGCCGGCAATAATGGCAGTGCCTTTGCCGGAATCAACGCCAACACGCCTTGGTACAACCTGACCATCGGTCTTGACATGCTGGTCGGAAGATTCCTTTTCATCATCCCAGCCCTGGCAATTGCCGGCAGTCTGGCGGCCAAAAAATTGGTCCCCACAACCAGCGGCACTTTGCCGACAAATGGGTCGCTGTTCGTTGTCCTGCTGGTCGGAACGGTCATCATTGTCGGAGCGCTCACCTATTTCCCGGCGCTTTCCTTAGGCCCGATTGTGGAGCACTTCCAAATGCTCAATGGCAAGCTGTTTTGATGCGCGTGAGGAGCTAGAAATGTCTACTGTCACTGCCCCTCCGGTGGAACGCAAGCCGGAGATCAAAGAGCAACAACCGGCGGCACTGATCTCCCGGGGTGTCCGAGCCCGCCCCTTGTTCGATCCCGAAATCATGAGGCGTGCCATCCGGGAATCGTTCATCAAGCTCAATCCCATGATGGTGGCCAAAAACCCGGTGATGTTCGTCGTCGAAGTGGGAGCGGCTCTGACGACCATATTCGTCATCAAGGGCCTGTTCACCGGCGCTGGTGGCGCCTTGTTCGGCATCCAGATCGCGCTGTGGCTGTGGTTTACAGTCGTGTTTGCCAATTTCGCGGAGGCCATGGCCGAGGCCCGCGGGAAAGCTCAAGCCGACGCCCTGCGCAAAACCAAGACGGACACAATGGCGCGCAAGCTTTTGCCCAATGACAAATTCGAAATGGTGCCTGCCTCCAAGCTCCGCGCCGGAGACGTTGTGTACTGCGAAGCGGGCAACCTGATCCCGGGAGACGGCGAAGTCATCGACGGTATCGCCAGTGTCGATGAGTCTGTCATTACGGGCGAAAGTGCCCCGGTCATTCGCGAATCCGGGGGAGATCGCAGCGCCGTGACCGGCGGAACGAAGGTTCTCTCTGACCACATCAAGATCCGCATCACGTCAAATCCCGGCGAAACATTTTTGGACCGCATGATTGCTCTGGTGGAAGGCGCCGTGCGCCAAAAGACGCCCAACGAGATCGCTCTCAACATTTTGATTGCTGGCCTGACGCTGATTTTTTTGCTGGCCGTGGCGACGCTGCCGCCCTATGCCAAATATGCAATCCAAGCCGTCGGCGCCGGCACCGCACCCACCGTTGCCGTCTTGGTCTCGCTCCTTGTTTGTCTCATCCCCACGACGATCGGCGGTCTGCTTTCCGCCATTGGCATCGCTGGCATGGACCGCGTGATGCAGCACAACGTCTTGGCCATGAGCGGGAAAGCCGTCGAGGCCTCCGGCGACGTGAATACGCTGCTTTTGGACAAAACCGGCACGATTACCTTGGGAAATCGGCAAGCCGTCGAATTCATAACCGCGGATGGCGCGAGCGAAAGTGAACTGGCCGATGCCGCCCAGCTCTCGAGTCTTGCCGATGAAACGCCCGAAGGGCGTTCGATTGTCGTGCTCGCCAAGCAGATGTACAACTTGCGCGGACGGGAGGTCGGCGAGCGTGAAGCCAACTTCATCCCCTTTTCCGCTTATACGCGCATGAGCGGCGTCGATATCGACGGACGCCGTCTGCGAAAAGGCGCCACCAATGCCATCGCCCGGTTCGTGAAGGAGGCAGGTGGGGTCGTGCCTCCTTCCCTCGTGGAAATTTCCGATCGCATTTCCAGGAACGGCGGCACTCCTCTGGCCGTAGCCGATGGCTCGAAAGTTCTGGGAATCGTTCACCTCAAGGATATCGTCAAAGGCGGAATGCGCGAGCGCCTTGCCTCGCTGCGGGCCATGGGAATCAGTTCTGTGATGATCACGGGAGATAATCCGCTGACCGCGGCGGCGATCGCGCAAGAAGCCGGCGTGGACGACTTTCTCGCGCAGGCCACGCCGAAAGACAAGCTGGAATACATCCGCAAGGAACAAGCGCAGGGCCGCCTGGTGGCGATGACCGGTGACGGCACCAATGATGCCCCGGCCCTGGCTCAGGCCGATGTGGGCGTCGCCATGAACACCGGAACGATGGCCGCCAAGGAAGCCGGCAACATGGTGGACCTCGATAGCAATCCAACGAAGCTGATCGAAATCGTCGCCATCGGCAAGCAGTTGCTGATTACTCGAGGCGCTCTGACAACTTTCTCCATTGCCAATGATGTCGCCAAATATTTCGCCATTATCCCGGCGATGTTTGCTTCTATCTATCCGGAATTGAATAAGCTGAACATCATGGGACTGCATTCGCCTCAGAGCGCGGTGCTCGCGGCGGTGATTTTCAATGCCCTCATCATCATCGCATTGGTTCCCTTGGCGCTCCGCGGTGTGCAGTACAAGCCCGTCAGTGCCGGGCAGATGCTGACGCGCAATCTGCTGGTCTATGGCCTGGGCGGGATCATCGTGCCATTTCCCGGAATTTGGCTGATCGACAAGATCCTGGTCGCGCTGCATCTCGCGTAAATAAGGAGTGAATCATGTTGAAAGAACTTGGACCCGGATTGCGCTTGACCATACTTTTCACAATTCTTACTGGCCTGCTGTATCCGGCTGTGATGACCGGCCTCTCGGAAGCGATTTTTCCGAGGCAATCGAAGGGCAGCTTGGTCACCGTGAATGGCAAGGTTGTGGGCTCGAGCCTGATCGGGCAGCCGTTCGCAAAACCCGAATATTTTCATCCGCGGCCCTCGGCTGCGGGTAACGGCTACGACGCCACTCAGTCCGGCGCCTCGAATCTGGGCCCCACAAGCGCCAAGCTTCTCCACGGAACCACGAAAATGGATGACAAGAAAAACGAAGTCGTCGATTTCGACGGCATCGACGATCGCATTGTCCACTACTGCGTTGATAACGATATCCCCTACGAATCATCGGTGCCCCTCGACCAGTTCAAAGATCCCCGCGGTGACCTCGACGACGTAAAGCTGATCAAGGCCTTCAATGATGACAAGGCGCCATTAGTGTTCACGCCGAAGTCGCCGATTCCGCAAGACGCGGTGACCGCCTCGGCATCCGGTCTCGACCCGCACATCAGCCCCGCGAACGCCGAGACACAGGCCGCGCGGGTCGCAAAGGCGCGCGGCGTTTCCACGGATCAAGTCAAGCAACTCGTCCCGCAGTTCACCGAGCGTGCGGATTGGGGATTCCTGGGCGAGCCGCGCGTGAACGTGCTTCTGTTGAATGTAGCGCTGGATCAGCGCTTCCCTGTTTCCAAATAGATCGTGCAGGACGGCCAGCGCCTCGCCTACGTATGAATTCACTCACCTCTTTTGGCTTGATCGCTGTCACTCTGATGCTCGTTTTTTATGCGCTGGAGCGCCGTAGCCGCTGGTATACGCTGGCATTCGCCGGCGCGTGCGCGTTGGGCTCGGCCTACGGATTTCTCCAGGGCGCTTGGCCGTTTGGACTCGTCGAAGCCGTATGGTCCTTTGTCGCAGTTCGCCGCTGGTGGCTGGCCGTCGAATCATCACACTGAACAGAAGCGTCATTTCCCTCTTGCTGCGGCCTCGATAGAATAGTTCTCGATGGCTACTGATTCGCCTCACCGGCCAACTCCTGACCAACTACTCGCGGAAGTTGAACTGGAGGAAATTCGGAAACGGCGCGGCCGCCTGAAAGTTTTTCTCGGCTATGCCTCCGGAGTGGGCAAATCTTTCCAAATGCTCGACGAGGCCCGCCGCCGCCGCGAGCGAGGCGAGGACGTCGTAGTATGCGCGCTGCAGCCGGAATACCCGCCGGAAGTTCGAGCCATATTGCAGAAACTCGAGATCATTCCGATGTTGAAAATGGGAGGCGCGGAAGCAATTGACGTTGCCGCCGTCATCCGCCGGCACCCCCAAGTTGCGGTCATTGACGGGCTGGCTTATGACAATCCGCCAGGCAGTCCGAATGCGCATCGCTGGCAGGATGTCGAACAGTTACTCGATGCTGGAATTTCGGTCATGGCCTCTGTAAATCTGCAATATCTCGAAAAGCTCCAGGAAGAGGTGGAACGCATCACCGGCAAGCGGGCCTCCTGCACGATTCCCCGCGGTTTTCTCGATCGAAGCTCGGACGAGATTGTGGTCGTGGATGCCCCGGCCATCGATAGCCTCTCGCGTGGAATCGCCGCGGCAGACAGCGCCACGCGGCTCGCGGAAGGGCATAAGCTTTCCCGGCTCCGGGAACTGGCGCTGCTCGTCGCCGCTAGCGTAATCGACCGCCAACTCGAGAGCTATTTGCGATCGCATGGCATGGATTGGTCGTGGGGTGTGCAGGAACGCATCCTGGTCTGCGTCACCCCCAAGTCGAGCACGGCCCAAATGCTGGAAAGCGGCCGCCGGAACGCAGACCGCTTCCAAGGCGAATTTTATGTCATCTATGTGCAGCAGCCGGCCCTTTCGCAACACGATCGCACCGTCCTGGAGCAAAATCTCGACTATGCACGCCAATTGGGCGCGCAGGTGGAAATCCTCACCGGCCTCGATGCAGCCGAGGCCATACTGAAATTCGCGCGTGAAAAAGGCATCACGCAAATCTTTATCGGTCACAGCATGCCGCAGGGCGCCTGGCGCCGGCTGTGGAGTAACTTAATTGAACGCATCATCCGCTTTGCCGAAGGAATCGATGTCGTCGTCTACCCCCACCCGCGCTGAGTCTACCCGGGACGCGCCATCCAAGCGGCCCGCGCAACTGCGCGTGCTCCTCGGCTATGCCGCGGGCGTGGGCAAGACGTTTCGCATGCTGGAGGAAGCGCAGCAGCTCAAACGACAGGGAAAAGACACTGTCGTGGGCTACTTTGAACCGCACGGACGTAAAGACACCATTGCCAAGGCCGCCGGATTGGAAATGATCCCCACGAAAACAATCAACTATCGGGGCGTAGATTTTCAAGAGATGGATACCGATGCCATCCTGCGGCGGCGTCCCGCCATTTGCGTTGTCGATGAGCTGGCGCACACCAACGTGCCCGGTTCGGAACGAGCCAAGCGATGGGAGGACGTGCAGGTGCTGCTGGATTCGGGAATCGACGTAATCACGAACATGAATATCCAGCATCTCGAAAGCCTCAACGATCACATCTTCAACATCACGGGCGTCCGTGTGCGCGAAACCGTGCCGGACTGGTTTGTGAAGAGCGCCAGCGAGGTCGTGATGGTGGACGCGACCACGGGAGCGCTCCTGAACCGGCTGAAGAGAGGAGATATCTACGCGCCGGAAAAAGCGCAGCAGGCGATGGAGAATTTCTTTAAGGAATCGACCCTGGCGGCGCTGCGCGAGCTTGCTTTACGGCAGACGGCCCATGAACTGGAAATCAGGGAAATCGCCGAGATGCCCGAACCGGCGGAGGGGTTTTCCCCCGCTTCGCCCCGGCCGGAGAAGGCCGTCCGCGATCGGATTTTGATTTATGTAACCGCAGATCCCTCCACGGCCATGCTCATCAGGCGGGGCCGGCGAATGGCGGATTACCTGGGCGCGGATTGCTTTGCCGTCTGCGTATCGCCGCACGACGGGCGTCGCCATTTGGCGACCCAAGACATCGAGGCGATCCAAAAGCACCTGAACTTCGCCAGGAACCTTCACATCGAGGGCCGGACTCTGGAAGGCGATGATCCCGCCGAGAGCATCGTTGATTTCGCCCACCGCAATCAGGTCACACAAATACTGGTTGGCCGGCCGAAGAAGCGTAGCTGGGTGAGCCGCCTGCTCGGAACCGACCTGGTATTGCGAATCGTTCGCAAGGCCAAAGATATTCGCGTGATTATCGTGGCGGAGCGCCGCCGGCAGTATCAACCGGTGATCTAAGCGCCTCAGCAGACCGGAGACGGTCGCGTCTCTTCTATTTTGATTCTCAAAGTGTTATGAAGCTATCAGGAAGCGCGCCCCGCCCATCGATGTTTATACAGGCGCTTGCGCGAAGGGTTTACACAGGCGCTGGCGCGAAGGGCCCCGGAGTGATGCCAGCGGTTGCTTCGTGATTCGAAACAGGAGGATGTGATGCCGAGTCGCAGATATTTCTTAAAAGCTTTGGCGGGTGCAACAGCGGGCTTATCAGGGGGAGCTTTCTTTCCGGGCCGCAGCGGCATGGGGCTCGCGCAGCAGCGGCCGCAAGTGGCCAAGCACGCGCCGGTGATGGTCGCCGGGCGCCGCGTCAAAACCGTGGACGTACATTGTCACGTGAATGTGCCGGGGGTGACCGATTTTCTCAAGGGCACGCCTTTGGAAAGCAGGGCCATTGCCGCCTCACCTAACGGCAGACAGCCAGGCCAGAGCGATTTCCGCATTGACGTTCCTCTAGGGCCGGAGCGGCTACAGAAAATGGATGAAATGGGCATAGACGTTCAGGCCGTGAGCATCAACGCCTTTTGGTATTCGGCCGATCGTGATCTGGCCTCGCGGCTGATTGCTTTTCAGAATGAAAAACTCGCGGCCATGGTGAAGGCAGGAAATCCGCAGAGGTTTGTGGCGTTCGCTTCCGTGGCGCTGCAGTTTCCGGATCTGGCGGCAAAACAATTGGAAGAAGGGATCAAGCGCTGGGGCTTGCGTGGCGCCGCCATCGGAGGAAGCGTCCCGGGCGAAGAGTTATCTTCGCCGAAATTCGATCCCTTTTGGGCCAAGGCTGAGGAGATGCAGGCTCTCGTTTTCATGCATCCGCAGGACAGCGCCGTGGCCACCGGTATCCGCAACCGGGTACAAGGGAATGGCGTGCTGGGCAACGTGATCGGCAATCCCCTGGAAACCACCATTTTCCTCTCGCACATGATCATGGAAGGAACGCTCGACCGCTTCCCGAACCTGAAGCTCTGTGCAGCGCACGGAGGCGGCTACCTGCCCTCCTATGCCGATCGCACGGACCACGGATGCGTGACGTTTCCCGAGCAATGCAACAAGACGTTGAAGAAAAAACCCACGGAGTACCTGAGACAAATCTATGTGGATTCGCTGGTGTTTTCGCCCGAAGCGCTGCGGCATCTGGTGGCCGTGGTTGGCGCGGACCACATCGGCCTGGGCACCGACTTTCCGTTTCCCTGGACGAACACGCCGGTGGATCACCTCATGGCCACGCCCGGACTGAGCGACGCGGATCGCACGGCCATCCTGGGCGGCACCATGAGCAAATTACTTAAAATTGGTGCTTAGCCCGGCGCGGGGGAGGGGGATTGTGTCACCCGCAGCACTTTCGAGGGTTCTAAGCGGCTTCGACCGTGAGCCTTAAGCCGACTGCTTTGGCAACGGCGTATAACGTGGACAGACGAGGGTTGCCGCGAGCCGACAAGGCTTGGTACAGGCTCTCTCTCTCGATCCCAGCAGCCTTCGCGATCCTTGCTATTCCTCGCGCCTGTGCGACGTGGCGCAAAGCAATCAGCAGTGACACGCGGTTCGTCCGCATCTTCCAGCGCGGCTTTGAGGTACTCGGCAGCAAACTCCGGGTCCTTGCGAATGCGGCGAATCATGGCCTCATCGTGCGCGATACTCGTTTTACGTTTCATCACTTTCGGTCCTATTCTTCCTTTCGGCGTGAGGTTTGACTAGTTTCATTCTTCCGTAGAGGGGGTAGGGGCTCTTGGGCCGTGCCATAGGTATTCGTGAATTGAGCCAGGACTTGGGCACTTTGAGGGAATGGCAAATAAATATTACTTCCCTTCCTCGGTATCGGCTCTGTGCACTGTACGGCAGACCATAAATGATCCTGCTATGGGATGGGTAGAGGTTTGCGCGGATTGCGGCATAGTCGTAGGTCACAATCCAGGGTTGTTCTAGCTTCCTGATGCGCTCGGCCATCCGGCGGTGATCTGCAATCTGGTACGTGTTAAGGTAAAGATCCCTTCCGTTTTCGAGATATGTCGGGTCGTAAAATACAAACGCATTCGCGCCGAGTCGAGGAAGCACTTCATCGGTGAAATTTATCGCATCCGACCGGTAGAGGGCGATTCGGTTCTTGTATCTTGCGACTCTTTTTATGCGTTGAATTAATTCGGTTTTATTGAAGCGGGCATCCAAACCCCATTGTCCCGTTTGATGCTGTCCGCCAATTACACCGCCGTCGATAATACCGGAGCGATTCGTTCGATTCAAAAAAAGCGCCGCGAATCCCAGGTCGCTGAGATCGGAGGTGTTTCGCTCTTCGTAGACGGCGCGTTGGCGGCGCCACTCCCTGATTGTGACTTTGACGCACCCAACTTTGCGGCATAGCTCGGCGGTGTCATTAAGCACTGTGTGCCAGAAGGCGTAGACCGGGCGACTCAGATCGTTTATATGGACTGTTGAGGCGTATTCCTCGAAAAGAAGGGCAAGTGCGATGGCCGCCCCACCAGCATATGGCTCGGCGTAATCGACGTTCTTTAGTCGGTTAGTTTCTAACAGACGCATCACGATCGGAGCGAGCCGACGTTTACCACCGGGATAGCGCAGGGGCGTATAGAAAGGCATTGGGCGCTATCCTAACGGTTCGCTCTTGCTTGGCCCGCGGTTTCTTTCACGGGGTCCACATGGCTGCGATGAAGGACTGCAACTTATCCCAATGGGTCCGCAACTCGCCTGGCGTTGGGAAGACGTATTGATTGTGAACGTAGGCATTCAAAAGTGTCACGCCTGGGTCTAGGAACGAATCTTTCATACTTGCGTGCCGGACCGCTCTCGCTTGCTGTCGGTTGAGCTTCTTTCGGGTCTCGAGATCGGTCGCCACCTTCTCAAGCTTCTTGTGTAATTTGTCGCTCTCGGTGACTCCCAGCGGATGGCTTGTAATGTAGGAGTCAATGCTCAATTCAATGAAAACTCGAAATAGCACGCTGACTGCATTGGTATGGTCACTAAGTCGCACAATGCGTAGTTCACCTTCGATGTCACTAATACGACCTTTTGGAATATTCAGGATGCAATCGCGTGGAATTAGCCTGTCGCGCTTCTTCGGTGTTTTTGCTGTCCTCCCGCCCGACTTTGGCTTCGCGCTTTTCTCGCCAGTAGTGATAGCAACGCCCTGACCACTACTCATCGCGGGAGTCACCACAACGGAGGAGGGAAGGTCTTTGGCGTATTTCACCCGATCCGATTTTTTGTAAATATCGCCAACCTTAGTTCGACCGGAGGCCAGATCGTTGACGAGGTGCATCAAAGCCTTTGCGATTCGCGTCCCATCGGCAAGCAAGTAGAGCGTCCCATTTTGCAACTCAAGACCAAGCTTCTCTCGTACCTCAGGCGTCCCGATTAAACGCCTGAGGCTAGTAGCTGGAACTCTCCGTCGCAGTTCGGGCGTCAAATCGCCCCTCCGCTGTAGGAAGTCGAGGGCCTGCGTGTGGGGCTGCGGCGGTTTGCCCAATCTGGCGAGCCATCGTGCAGTTTCGTCTGAGCCCCACGGAAAAAGCCCCGCACCTTCATTTAACCCGGTATGCTTCAACTCGATCCAGTGGCGCGCCTCTTCGCGGTTCTTAACAACGATACAGAGGGCGTCATCGATCGGGTTCTTCTGGTACTCCTTGCTCAGCTGGCGAACCTTGGTTAGAACGTCCTTGCTCACTGCGTCGGCGAGTAATTCTGGATTTTCCAGCGCTCTTAGCGCGGCAAGTCGTCGGTTTCCTTCGAGGACGACGTACCTTGCCGGGTTGCTGGCGTGGGGCATTACGATGGGCAGGTCTGAGGGATTTAATCCGTACTGGACAATATCTGTAGCTAATGCGGAAAGTTTCTTGCCGAGATGCAGAGCGAGAGCGCGCTGGGCCTCGCGCTGACCTGTATTCGGTTCGGCTAAACGGGGGTTTTCCTCATCAATAAGGAGGTCGGCTGGCTTTATCGGAAGCGTCTCAGGCATACGAGGACCCCTGCCTCACTGAACAAGTGCCCGAGATTATACACATGCGGGTACGTCAACTAAATAGTTACGTATTTGCCTAATGGGAATTCGGGCAACCAGACTGGCGCCAGCTGCTTTGCCGCGATGAATGGCTTTGCGCTCGAGGGCGGGCCGAGGCCGGAAGCTCCGGCCCGCCTCGGTAGTTCAGTCCTTCCAGGCCGAGTAGATGGGCTTGGCGAGCATGAACGCGGGATTGGCTCCCGGCTTGGGAGCGAATTTCTGAACGCGGCCGGCGTCCACCTCAGCCACGTACAAATTCCCGTCCTGGTCCACGCTGACCCCGTGTACGCCCCACAGGCCGCCCGGGAAAGCTCCCATAGATCCCCAAGAGTAAAGCAGGTGGCCTTGCAGGTCCCACTCGACCATCTTGTTGGTGGTGCGGTCAAAGGTCCAGATGGTATTGCCCGATCCAATGTAGAGCAGGTGCAGGCTCGATGGGTTGGCGTCCACCTTCCATTCGCGGAGGTATTTGCCGTTCTCGTCGAACACCTGAATGCGGTGATTATTTCGGTCGTTCACGAAAACCTGGCGGGTCTTCTGATCTATGGCGATGCCGTGGACGTTGCTGAAGTAGCCGGGGCGCGTCTCCACCGGTTCGTTCTCGCCGCCGCCTCGCGGGCCGCCCTTGATGCCCCAATCCATCAGGAATTTCCCGTTCTTATCGAATTTGGCTACGCGCGTGCCGGTGTAGCCATCGGAGACGAAGAAGGTGCCGTCGGGAAGCCAGTCAAGGTAGGTGGGCCGATTGAAGTGCGTGGCGTCCGCGCCCTCCTTCTCCGGAGTGCCGATGGTCTGCAAAAGCTGTTTGCCGTCGTGAGTGAACCTGTAGATGACCTGCATGTTGTCGTCTACCACCCAGACATTCCTATCCGGATCATAGGGGCTAATGTAGACCGAATGCGGACGGCGGAATTTGCTGTCCCACTGCTTCCAGGTCTCGATGATGTTGCCGTTGCCGTCGACCACGACGAGGCAATTCTCCCAGTTCGCGTCCACGCCGAGCTTGCGATATGGCGGCCCCTTGATGCCGATGTCGGGCGCTTTGCCTTCCCAGGCGGTCATCCACTCCGCCATGTTGTTGTCCGTGCCGCCGGTGCCCGGAAGAGAAGCCACGGTGGCGTCGCGCCAGAAGCCGGCTACCGGGAAGCTGATGCTAGGCCCCAGTTCCGGCAGCAACTTTGCTTTCGGCGGGGCCATCTTGGGCAGTTCGCCGCGGAAGAGCATGTAAATGCGATTGGGACTTTCCGCGAAGACGCTCTCCCCCGCGCCATAAGTCCACTTTTCGTTTCCGGGCAAAGTGCTGATGTCTTTTGGCCAGCCCTTTACCACTTCATATGGTCCGGTGAGATCCTCGGAACCAAGCGCTCCGGGAATGGCGGCGAATCCGGCTCCAGGTTTCGCTTGTCCCTCAACTGCCGCCCGCCTGTTGGAAATCCAAAAACCGATTCCCACGCCGATCGCCAATAGCACCACTATCAAACCAAGCTTTCGCATGTCATCCTCCGAAAACCGAAACATCGAAATCCGTCGATACGGGAATGCCCGTTTGTAAAATTGATTTGCGCCCCGCTCCAGCGTTTCACGCGCCGCCTACGGCGGCGGGCAGGGTGATCGCCAGCGAAGTCTAACCCCAACACCCTCGCGGCGTCACGCAGTTCGTAAGCCACCCCAACGCACGCGACGATTCTCTGTTGTGGCACTCCGCTTTTGTTCGGCTGGAAAATCTCTGCTAGAATGCCTGCTCCAAATCATCGCAGGAGCTTGCATGGCCCAACGATGTCAGATTTGCGGGAAAGGCCCGCATTACGGAAATGTGATCAGCCACGCCAACAATACGCGGCGTCGCCGCTGGAACCCCAATCTGCGCCGCGTCCGCGCA
>Ga0209160_1002279_pt1 | contig 16017 bp, 10 predicted proteins | sample GraSoiAngelo_153_FD_186167 | JGI IMG/M metagenome (GOLD analysis project Ga0209160, IMG submission 186167) | Grasslands soil microbial communities from the Angelo Coastal Reserve, California, USA - 14_1009_12_40cm (SPAdes) (version 2) | ecosystem: Environmental > Terrestrial > Soil > Grasslands ... | reverse complement strand
TGACCGGCTGGCCGACGGTCACGTAGCCCTCCTGGCGGCCGGCGGCGACGTCGAGGAGCACGCCTCGGGTCGTCAGGCCGTCGAAGTACGCGTCGATCGCGCACCAGGTGGCCCCGGCCGCGGTCAAGCTGTCCTTGAACGCACGGCCGTTGTAGAGCTCGCCGTCCCAGGCCACGTGGCAGAGCGCGTCGATGTGGGTGATCGAGAACCCGTGGTAGACGAGGTCGAAGCGATCGAGCACGACGTCGGCGCGCTCGCGGCTCGACGGGAACGTCACGCTGTACATGATCGCCGGCTGGGGCCCGATGTCGCGCGCCAGCGAAACGGTGCGGCCGGTCCGCACCAGGGACGAGGCCTGCGCACGCTTGGCGGCGGTGATCAGGTTCGCGGTGCCGCGCTGATCGTCGTGACCCCAGCGCCCCCAGTTGTTGAGCTCCTTGAAGTACCCCTCGACGCGATCCTGCGTGGGTGGCTTCCAGTCGGCCATCGCCGCTCCTCTCGATGAATTGGGCTAGTAGTACACCGCGCGTCCGGCCCCGCCGGTGGCCACGACCAGCTCGCCGGTGACGGCCCAGGCCTTGTCCGACGCCAGGAAGACCGCGAGATAGGCGATCTCGGACGCGTCCACCATGCGGCCGATTGAATTACCGCGCGGCGAGTCGTTGGCGAAATCGCTCTTCTCGACGTCGTCGGCCGAGATGCCGAGCTCGGCCGCGCGCGCGGCCAGAAGCCGCGGGGTGCGCTCGGTGCGCGTCGTGCCCGGGTGGATGCAGTTGACGGTGATCCCGAACCGGCCGAGCTGTACGGCGAGGGTCTTGGTGAAGTGGACCAGCGAGCCGTTGCGCGCGCCGCCGCTCAGGTTTCCGGCGTTGCGGGCGTTGGTGCCGCTGATGTTGATGATCCGACCCCAGCCCTGCTGCTTGAGATAGGGAATCGCGGCGCGGGCGCATCGCAGCGCGCCGACGTACTTCACGTTGAAGTCCTGCAGCAGGTCCTCGTCGACGATCGTCTCGATCGGACCGGTCGCGGTGGCGGAGCCCCCGGGCGGCGAGCCGCTGTTGACCAGGATGTGCAAGCCGCCCAGTCGGTCGGCGGCCTGGGCGACCGCGCGGTCGACTTGCTCCTTGCTGGTCACGTCGGCGACGAGCGGAAGAACCCGGCGACCCGTCTGGCCTTCCAGCTCGCGCGCGGCAGCCTCCAGCCGGTCCTTCGTGCGCGCCACGATCGCGACGTCGACGCCCTCGCGGGCCAGCTCGAGCGCGATGGCCTTGCCGATGCCGAGACTCCCGCCCGTCACGAGCGCGCGCTTGCCTTTCAGTCCGAAGTCCATCGCGTCACCTCTCAATGTTTGGGTATGAACAGGTCCACGACCGCGCCCATCTTCAGCACCTCGTCCAGACGCCAGAGCGCCTCGAGCACGCCGGCCGACTGCGCTCCGCCGAGGACGGCCGCCGAGAGATCGCGGAACTTCCTCTCGACGTCGGCGTCGGTCATCGGGTTCTTGGCGTGGCCCTTCGGGTAGTCGGCTCGCTCGGTGAATCGTTGGCCGGAGCGCGTGATCACCTCGATCCGCGAGGCCAGCTCCTGAGGGAAGCGTCGCGTGAGCTCCGGGTCCTCGGCGACGCGGATGCGGTTCATGAGCGGCCGCAGGCTCGGATCGAGATATCGCTTCGGCTCGAAGCTGGCAGGGGTGAGCCGGCCGTCCACGAGCGCCACGGCGAGCATGTAGGGAAGACTGTGATCGGCGGTCTCGCGCGTCCGCGGATCCCACTTGGCCGGCTCGCTGCCGATCTCGCTGTGGGCCATCGCGTAGATTTGCACCTCGAGGGCCTCGATCTCCTCCGCCCGCACCCGGTCGCGCAGGCCGAGCGCGATCGCGAGCGGCGCCTGGGCGTGATACTCGGCCGCGAAGAACTTGAAGTTCGTGCGCTCGATCGCGAGGGGCCGGCCGGCGCCGCCGAGGTCGCCGAGCTCGAAGGGCCCCGTCACTTGCTCGCAGAGACCGTGGCGTCCCTCGAACGCGGCCGTCGGCCCGGTCATCCCGGCCTTGGCCATCTGCGCCGCGAAGAGCCCGGCCTTCGCGGCCGCCGCGGTGGCGCAGCCCTTCCACATCGCAAGCTCGCCGGCCCGCGTCTGACGGGTCGCCACGTTCGCGGTGACCGCGATCGCGATCGCGTCGGCCATCTCCTGCACCGACAGGCCGAGCAGGAGCCCGGCGCCGGCCGCCGAGGCGGGCGCCACGAACACGCCCTGGTCCCAGCCGCGATCACGGAGCGCGACGTGATCGGCCAGGGCGCCGAAAACTTCGTAGCCGGCGACCGTCGCCAGCAAGAAATCCTTTCCCGACGCGCCCTGCATCTCCGCCGCGGCCAGGATTGCCCCGAGCATGTCGCTCGGATGGCCGGAGCCCTGCGTGATGTACGTGTCGTTGGCGTCGAGAAACCGGATCATGACGGAGCTGGCGAAGGCCGCGGCCTCCGGGGTGGTCGCGCGTCCGTCACCGAGGAGCCGCGCCGCCGGCGCGCCGCTCGAAGCCGGCGCGACACGCCGGGCGATGACGGCCGGCTCGCTCGCCGCGCCACCCATGGCGCAGCCGAGCGAGTCGATCACGTGCCGCTTGGCTTCCTGAACCGTGCGCGGTCCCAGTTCCTCGTACCGGAGCGAGGTGACGTAGCGAGCCAGCGTCTCGGTCGTTCGATCCATGTTGTCCTTTCGCGCTTCGGCTGGCGGGGGGAGCCCCGACGGCCTGCAGCGCGCACCTCCGCGTCAGGGGAGCAGGATCAGCTTGCCCGTCGATTCACGCGACTCGAGAAGGCGATGGGCCTCTGCCGCCTGCGCCATCGGGAACGTCTTGCTGATGTGGAGCCTGAGGCGCCCCTCGCGGATCAGCGCGAAGCACCGCTCGGAGCCCTCGCGCGTCTTGGCGGGAAAGCCTCTCGTCAGGGTCGGCAGCGAGAACGCGCTCACCTTCTGCGACTTCGGGGAAAGCGCCGAGAGGTTGAGCGGATCCAGCGCGCCACCCGCGCGGCCGTAGAGGATGATGTGCCCGAAGGCGGCCAGACAGCGTAGCCCCTCCTCGAAGGTCGGCTTGCCGACCGCGTCGAGGATGAGATCGACGCCGCGGTCGCTGGTCAGCCGCAGCACCTCGTCGGCGAACTTGTCCTTCACGTAATTGATGATCGCGTCGGCACCGGCCTCCTTCGCGAGCCCCGCCTTCGCGTCGCTCGAGACGGTGCCGAACACGCGAGCGCCGGCCGCTTTGGCGAGCTGCACCGCCACGAGCCCGACGCCGCCGGCCGCCGCGTGCACGAGGACGCTCTTACCGGTAGTCGTCGTATCCACCGTGTGGAGCAGGTGGTAGGCGGTCAGTCCCTGGATCAGGAACGCTGCGCCGTCGACGAAGCTCACGGAGTCGGGGAGCGGGATCACCATGAACGCGGGCGAGACGCAGTACTCCGCGTATGCCCGGCTGGTGAGGGCGGCCACGCGCATGCCGGGTCGGAGATTCGTCACGCCGTCGCCGACCGCCTCGATCACCCCCGCCACCTCCATGCCGGGCGAGTCGGGAAGCTTCGGCTTCACGGTGTACGTGCCCTGGCGGAAGCGCGTGTCGGCGAAGTTCACACCGATCGCGTGATTCTTGATCAACACGCCGCCGGGACGTACGTCCGGCTTGGGAACGTCGGCCTGGGCCAGTACTTCGGGGCCACCCGTTTGCGCGAAAACGATCGCCTTCATTCCGGTCCTCCTTGGAGCGAGGCCCAGACTATCGCAGAACGCGCCGTCGTGGGGGCGGCCCAATTGGGAACAGGTGGGCCCGCCCTGTTCGGTCCGGCGGAGAACCACGCGGAACCGGCCCGGGGATCCCCTGACTTGACCGAGGCAGCATTTCATGTGGTATTTCTACAATTTGCGTAGACGCGTCGGCATGGACACAAGGCTCTCGAGCTACGTTCGGACTCCGGACTGGCCAACGCCCGTCCGCTACACCATCGCGGTGGTCGCCGCGCTGGGCGCGGGCGCGCTGCGCGCGGTGCTGTCATCGATCTGGGGCGAGGATCTGCCCTTCCTGACGTTCATACCCGCCATCGTTCTCAGCGCATGGGCAGGCGGGTTCTGGGCGGGCCTTCTGACGACCGTGCTCGGGGCCGCGATCGCCGAATACCTTTGGTTGCCTCCGTTCTACAGCTTCAAGATCGGGAGCCTCGCCGACGTCGTCGGTCTTCTATTCTTCATCGGGATCGGCGCGTTGATCAGCGCGCTCAGCGAGACGATGCACCGCGGCCGCCGCCGTCTCGAGAGCCTGCTCCACAGCATCGACGAGGGGTTCGTCGTCTTCGATGAGGACTGGCGGTGCCGCTACGTGAACGACCGTGGCGCCGCGCTGCTCCAGCGCCCGACGGCGATGATCGGCACGGCGATCTGGGAATTGTTTCCAGACATCGTTGGGACCGACATCGAGACCCGGCTGCGGCGCGCGTCCGTCGAGCCCGCGCCCATCGCCTTCGAGACGTTCTATCGGCCGTACGGGCGCTGGTTCAGAGCTCGAGTCTTCCCGACCCCTGACGGCTTCTCCACTCTGCTGGAGGACACCACGGACCAGAAGCGAGCCGAGGTAGCCTCGTTGAGGCTCGCCGCCATCGTCCGCTGGTCCGAGGAGGCGATCGTCGGCAAGGACCTCGACGGGATCATCACCTCGTGGAACCCGGCCGCCGAGCGACTGTTCGGCTTCACGGCACAGGAGGCGATCGGGCGGTCGATCAGGATGATCGTCCCGGCCGACCGTCAGAGCGAGGAAGACGACGTCCTGAGCCGCCTTTGGCGCGGCGAAACGATCGAGCATTTCGAGACCGTGCGCATCCGCAAGGACGGCACGCCGATCGACGTCGGCTTGACCGTCTCGCCGATCAAGGACGCCGATGGCCGCATTGTCGGCGCTTCGAAGATCGCGCGGGACATCGGAGAGCGCCTCCGCGTCGAGGCCGAGCGAGCCAGGCTTCTCACCGCCGAGCAAGTGGCCCGGGCGCGCGCCGAGTCGGCCGAGCGTCGCGCCACGATCTTGTCGGAGTCGAGCGCCATCCTGAGCTCCTCGCTCGACGCCTCCACGACCCTGCGTACGGTGTCGCAGCTCGTGGTGCCGCGATTCGCGGACTGGTGCATCGTCGATCTGGTGACGCGTGAGAACACGATCGAGCGAGTCGCCATCTCCGCGGCCGGCTCCGACAGCGACGCGCTGCTGGCGGAGCTTCAGCAGTACGCGCCCGACGGGGTATCCTCGCAGCCGTCCGCCGAAGCGATCCGGTCGCGGAGGACGGTCGTGATCCCGGAGATCACCGAGGAAACGCTCGTCTCCACCGCTCGCGACGATCGGCACCTGGCGATCATGCGTCGGCTTCGTCCGTACTCGGCGCTCGCCGTGCCGATGGCGATCCGTCTCCGGGTGATCGGCGCCATCACGCTCGTGAGAACCACGCAGGGCCATCGGTACGACGACGCCGACGTGGCGATGGCGGAAGAGCTGGCGCGCCGCGCGGCGCTCGCGGTCGACAACGCGACGCTCTACGCCGAGGCCGAGCAGGCTCGAGCCCAGGCCGAGGGGGCCAATCGAGCGAAGGACGAATTTCTCGCGGTGCTGTCGCACGAGCTGCGAACGCCGATGAACGCGGTCTACGGTTGGGCGCGCATGCTCCAGATGGGCCAGATCGACTCGGCGACGACGCCTCGCGCGCTCGACGCCATCGTGCGCAACGCCCACATTCAGCTGCAGCTGATCGACGACCTGCTCGACGTCTCCCGCATCATCAGCGGCAAGATGCGACTCGACATCCGCCCGGTCGACCTCCCTCGGGTGCTGGAATCCGCGCTTGACGCGGTGCGGCCGGCGACCGAAGCCAAGGGAGTCCGGCTGCAATCTCTGATCGATCCGAGCGCCGGGCCACTCAACGGTGACCCGGACCGTCTGCAGCAAGTCGTCTGGAACCTCTTGATGAACGCGGTCAAGTTCACGCCGCGAGACGGCCGCATCCAGCTCGCCCTGCAGCGCGTCGGCTCCCACCTCGAGGTCGTCGTCAGCGACACCGGCGCCGGCATCCGGCCCGAGCTGCTGCCGGTCATCTTCGACCGCTTCAAGCAGGGCGAGAGCGGGAGCACCCGCAACCAGGGCGGCCTCGGCATCGGGCTCGCCCTCGTTCGCCACCTCGTCGAGCTGCATGGAGGCTCCGTGACCGCCGAGAGCGCCGGCGAGGGCCAGGGCGCGACCTTCCGGGTGAAGCTTCCGCTCGTGGCCGCGGCCATCGAACCGGAGGAGGACCGCGCGCACCCCACCGCCGGGGAGCCCGTGCCGGCGTACCACGGTCCGTCGCTCCGCGGTCTGCGCGTCCTCGTCGTGGACGACGATCCCGACGCGCTGGAGCTGATCGCGACGATCCTGAGGCGCGCTGAAGCGGAGGCCAGGCTCTGCTCGTCGCCGCCCGAAGCGCTCGCGATGCTGCGATCGTGGAAGCCGCACGTGCTCGTGTCGGACATCGAGATGCCTGGCGAGGACGGCTACGCGTTGATTCGCAAGGTCCGTGGGCTGGCGGGCTCCGACGGCGGCCAGATTCCGGCGGTGGCGCTGACCGCCTACGGAAGGCCGGAAGATCGGGTGCGCTCGCTGTCGGCCGGCTACAGCATGCACGTCGCGAAGCCGGTCGATCCGGTGGAGCTCGGCGTGATCGTGGCCAACCTGGCCGGCCGGTCGTTCGCCGGGTGAGGCGCGGAGCCGGCTACCTCCTCGCCGTCGGATTCGACGGGACGCGCCTCCCGGGCTCCGTCGCGGCGCTGGCGGAGCACTCCGGGCTGGGCGGCGTCGTGTTGTTCACGCGCAATTGCCCGAGCCTCGAGACCGTGCTTGCGCTGACCAGAGAAGCCCGGCGTCTCGATCCCGACCTCCTCGTGATGGTGGACCACGAGGGCGGCCGCGTACACCGCTTGCCGCCGCCGTTCACGCGGTTTCCGCCCGCGGCCGCCGTGGGACGCTCCGGCGACCCTCGCCTGGCCGCGGCGGTGGCGAGAGCGATGGCGCGCGAGCTGCGCGCCGCCGGGTTCGACTCCGGCCTGTCGCCCGTGCTCGATTGTCTGCTCGATCCGGCGAACGCGGTGATCGGTGACCGCGCCTTCGGCACGGCTCCAGACGCCGTCGCCGCGCTCGGCGTCGCGTTCGTCGAGGCGATGCTACCGTCGGGTCTCTTGCCCGTTGCCAAGCATTTCCCCGGACACGGGCTGACCTCGGTCGACTCGCACCACGCCTTGCCGGAGACGTCGGCGACACTCGAGGACCTGGAGCGCGGTGAGCTCGTCCCGTTCCGTGCCGTGCTCGCGGCGGGTTGCCCCGCCGTCCTGGTCGCCCACGTCCGATACCGCGCGCTCGATCCGGATCTTCCGGCGTCACTCTCACCCGAGATCGTCTCGGGCCTGTTGAGGCGGCGTCTGGGCTTCGACGGGCTGATCGTGAGCGACGACCTCGAGATGGCCGCGGTCGCGAGCACCTGGGGTGTGGCCGAGGCCGCGAGGCGGTTCCTCGGCGCCGGAGGCGATCTCGCGCTCATCTGTCGGAACGCCCAGGCGCGCGACGACGCGGTGGCGAAGCTCGGCCGCGACATCGAGCGAGGAGTGCTCGACGTCGAGCCCGTGGAGCGACGCCGCCGAGCGATCCGCCGCCTCATCGACACGGCGGGACCTCGCCCCGACCTCTCGGTGATCGGCTGTGCCGAGCATCGGGACCTCGCCGAGGAGGTGGCACGGCGCTCGGCCGAGCGGGGCTGAGCGTGCGATGCTGGAGACGAGATGAGTGATCCGCAGCTCGCGCGACGAGCGTTTCTCGCCAGCGCAGGGAAGACCCTGGCGAGTGCCGGAGTGCTCGCCTTCCTGAGCCCGGCCCGCGTGGTGGCCGGCGGTGCCCAGGACGCGAAGGTCTTCGAGGGGCGGGAGGTTTTCGACCGCTTGCTGACGCAGGCCCGCGAGCGGCGGTGGAGCGAGCTGCCGATCGGCGAGCGGATCGGCGCCATCGGCATGGCCCTGCGTCAGACGCCCTACGTCGCCTCGACCCTCGAGCTCTACGACGATCGTGAGGTGTGCTCGGTCGATTTTCGCGGGCTGGATTGCGTGACATTCTTCGAGCTGGCGCTGGCCCTCGCCCGGATGCTCAAGCGCGGCGAGCGCACACCGGACGCGCTCCTGGCGGAGGTCACGTTCCTCCGCTACCGCGGCGGCCAGGTCACCGACTACGCGTCACGACTGCACTACCTGAGCGACTGGTTCGTCGACAACCAGGCCAAGCGCGTCGTACGCCTGATCACGCCCGAGCTCCCCGGCGCCGAGCGGTTCACGCGCCGCGTCCACTTCATGAGCACTCATCCCGGCGCCTACCGCCAGCTCAAGGCGAGCCCCGACCAGGTCGCGAAGATCGCGCTGGTCGAGGCCGAGATCAATGCGCGCCTGACGCACTATCTTGCCAGGGACAAGGTCGCGGCCGCCCAGCGGCTCCTGCTGACCGGGGACATCATCGGCATCACCACGACGATCGATGGCCTCGACTGCGCGCACTCGGGCGTGTGCTACCGCGACGAGGCGGGTGTTCCGCGACTTCTGCACGCATCGACCGCGCGCAACGCCGTCGTCCTCGACGAAGACCTGGCCACCTACGTGGCGAGCGTGCGGACGCACAGCGGCATCATGGTCGCGCGCCCCATCGAGGTCTCGTAGGGCCGAATCCTTGACCCTGCCTGGTGGGGGCGGTAATGTCGGCTCACCGCTGCGCGTGAGAGGGATGCTGACATGAGTGACCGGGTCCACGCCTTCACGACCGCGACCGAGATGCTCGCCGCGCTGCGCGCCCGCCGCGTATCGGCCGTCGACCTTTTCGATCTGCACCGGCGGCGGATCGAACGCCACAATTCCGAGCTGAACGCGATCGTCGAGCCCGACTTCGAGCGGGCGCGCGGCGATGCCGAGGCCGCCGACACGCGGCGCGCGCGCGGCGAGGACGCTCCGCTGCTCGGCCTGCCGATGACCCTGAAGGAATCGATCAACGTCCGCGGGCTGCGCACCACGGCCGGCATGTCCACGTGGAAGGACTTTCGGTCGGAGCACGACGCGCCGGTCACGACGCGCGTGAAGGGCGCGGGGGCCGTGGTCATGGCGAAGACGAACGTGCCCCAGATGCTGTCCGACTGGCAGTCGAGCAATCCCGTATACGGGCGGACCAACAATCCCTGGGATCTCAGCCGCACGCCCGGCGGCTCGACCGGTGGCGGTGCGGCCGCGCTCGCGGCCGGGCTCACGCCCCTGGAATTCGGGAGCGACATCGGAGGCTCGATCCGCGTGCCGGCCGCGTTCTGCGGCGTCTATGGTCACCGCCCGAGCGAGACGGCGATGCCGCGGAGCGGGCAGTTTCCGATGCCGCCGATGCCGAACGCCGCGGTCGTGATGGGCGTGCAGGGGCCGATGGCGCGGTCCGCGGACGACCTCGAGTTGGCGTTCGACGTCGCATCCGGCGCCGAGGTCGGAGAGGACGTCGCCTGGAAGATCGCGATTCCGGTCGCGCGCCGCGATCGGCTCGCCGGCTTTCGAGTCGCGGTGCTGCCGGCGCTCGACTGGGTGCCCGTCGACGCCGAGGTGACCGCCGCGCTGGAGAGTCTCGGGTCGCGCCTCGGCCGTCTCGGCTGCCAGGTGAAGGCGACCCAGCCGGATGCGCTCGGCGATCATCGCCAGCACTACGCGCTCTACCTGTCGCTACTGTCGGCCGTCACGTCGGCGCGAGTCCCCGCCGCCGATCGGCGCGCGCGTCTCGAGGTGCTGCGCACGCGCGACGACGAGTGGAGCCGGGCGCTCCAGCGCGGGATCGAGAGCGGCGCGCCCGACTACGTCGCCTGGTTCGGCCAGCGCGAGCAGTACCGCGCAGCGTGGCGCGCGTTCTTCCGCGAGTGGGACGTGCTCCTGATGCCCGCGTTCATCACGCCGGCGTACCCGCACTGGGACAAGCCGTGGCCGAACACGCCCGAATCGATCAAGAAGACGCTCGACGTGAACGGCAAGCCGGTGCTGGAAGAGATCGGGCTGTTCTGCGCCTCGGTCGCGACGCTCGCCGGCCAGCCGTCGACGGCGTTTCCCGCTGGTCGCAGCCGTGGCGGCCTGCCGATCGGGCTGCAGGCGATCGGGCCGTATCTCGAGGACCGCACGCCGATTCGGTTCGCGTCGCTCGTCGGGCGCGAGCTCGGCGGCTTCGTCCGCCCGCCTCGATACGAGGGAGACTGAGAGGCCTATGAAGATCAGCGCGTTCCATCTGATGCCGTATCGTGAGCTGCCCGACGATTTCGAGCAGCGCTACGAGTCCGTCTGGGTGACGCCGCCCTGGTGGGAGCTGGCCGACGCGCGCCGCGTGGGCCAGTACTACAACTGGACCCTCGACGAGCTCCAGTACGCGGCGAAGGTCGGATTCGACGGCGTGTGCACGAACGAGCATCACCAGAACGCGTATGGCTTCATGCCGAGCCCCAATCTCATGGGCAGCGTGCTCGCGCGGGCGACCAACGGCACCAACGTCGCCATCGTGCAGATGGGCGCGACCCTGCCGACGTCGAACCCGCCGCTGCGCGTCGCCGAAGAGTACGCGATGCTCGACTGCATCAGCGGGGGGCGGCTGGTGGCCGGCCTCCCGCTCGGCAGCCCGATGGACGTGAACCTCTGCTACGGCATCACGCCGATGGAACACCGCGAGCGCTACCGCGAAGCCGTCGCGCTCACCCTGAAAGCTTGGCAGGCGCGCGAGATCTTCCCGTGGAACGGGCGCTACTTCCAGCTGGCCACCGTGAACCTGTGGCCGCGGCCGATCCAGCAGCCGCATCCTCCGGTGTGGATCCCGGGCTCGGGCAGCATCAGCACGTTCGACTTCGCCGTCGAGCACGACGTCTGCTACTGCTTCCTGAGCTACTCCGGCGCCAGGTCGGCGAAGACGATGATGGACGGCTACTGGCGCGTGGTGGCGGATAAGGGTCGCGACCTCAATCCCTATCGCGCGGGCTTCCTGCAGCTGGTGGTCGTGGCCGAGAACGACGCGCGCGCCGAGGAAAAGTACGCGCGGCACGTCGAGTACTTCTATCACAAGTGTCTGCACGTGCCGGCGATGTGGTTCTCGCCGCCGGGCAACCAGGACTACCGGAGCCTCGTGGCGACGATGAGCAATCCGGTGCGCCGGGCCGAGAATCCCAAGAACCTGCGCTACCGCGATTTCGTCGAGAAGGGCTTCGTCATCGCCGGCAGCCCCGCCACCGTGCGCGACCGACTGAAGGAAGAAGTGATCAAGAGCCTGCGCGTCGGGAACTTGATGGTGCTCCTCCAGATCGGGTCGATGCCGCACGAGCTGGCCCTCGAGAACATCGAGCTCTTCGGCCGCGAAGTGCTACCGGGCCTCCGCGACGTCTGGGATGACGAGGGCTGGGTGAATCACTGGTGGCCCGAGCGGCTCCGTCAGCGCGCCACGCCCGTTCCGGCCGGACTCGCAGCGGGCGGCGCATGAGCGTCCGCGCGGAAGCGCCGGTCGGCGGCGGCACGCAGGAGCGTACCGTCACGGTCTGGCAAGGACGCGTGCGGATGCGCGTCGTCTCGAAGGGACGCGGGCCCGTGCTGATCTTTTTTCATGGTCCATGGGGCCTCACGTGGGATCCGTTTCTCGATCGGCTCGCCGAGAGCTTCACGGTGTACGCCCCCGAGCATCCTGGGACCACACCGGACGCGCACGACGACGTCTATCACCTCGACGGGCTGTGGGACCTCGTGCTGTGTTACGACGAGCTGCTCGAGACCCTGGGGATTCGCGACGCGGCGTTCGTCGGCCATTCGTTCGGCGGCATGGTCGCGTGCGAGGTGGCGGCGGCGTACCCCGATCGGGTCCGGCGCCTGGCGATGATCGCGCCGCTCGGCTTCTGGCGTGATCCCGACCGCATCGTCAACTGGATGATGCTCGAGCCCGCGGCGCTACGCGCTCACATCTTCCGCGATCCCGAGGGCGACGCGGCGCGCCGCATGTTCCCGCGAACCGACGCGCAAGACGCGGCGACGACGGAGGCTCGCGTGCGACTCATGTGGGCGATGGGCACCACCGGCAAGTTCATCTGGCCGATCCCCGACAAGGGTCTGAAGAAGCGCATCCACCGGGTCAAGGCCCCGAGCCTGCTCGTCTGGGGCCGCGAGGACCGTCTGGTGCCGGCCGTTTACGCCCAGGAGTTCACGCGGCGTCTCTCCGGCGCCCGCGTCGAGACGATCGACGGCGCCGGTCACGCGCCGCACCTCGAGCAGACCGACACCGTCGCCCCCGTCGTCCGAGACTTCCTGAGTCAGTAGCGCGCTCGCCGGCGATCCGCTCGTCGCGCGCCGCTCAGGAGGGTGTGGTTTGCTTTGCTCGCGAGCGGTACTGCTCGGGCACGGCGTCCAGGCGGTCGGTCCAGTAGACGACGCCCTGCGCGTCGGTCCAGCTATAGAGATGGCCCACGCGGGCCGGCGTCTGCTTGCTGCTCGAGCGCGGGTCTCCCGACGGCGGGGCAGTGGGAGCCGCGGGCGGCGGCGATGTCGGCGGATTCGGGACCCACACCCACGTGTACGGCGTCGACACGCCATCGCCGCGCAATTCGTACCGTCCCGTCGAAAACTCTACGACGTTCGGCGTGGGCGGCGCAGGGGCAGGGGCTACCGTGGGGCTCGGCGTCGGAGCGTAGCTCACGGGCGGGCCGTAGCCCACGGGCGCGCTGTAGCTAGAAGGATCGTAGTAGGGCGAAGGATCGTACGCCGAGGACGGATAATACGCCGGTGACGCATAGAGGAAGCCTGGCGCCGTCGCCACGATCCCGAACGGAAAGAACGATCGTCCGAACGGCCGAACGAACGGGCGGTGGATGAACTGATGATGCGCGAATCCCGGCCGCGTCACGACGGCGCGACCGCCTCCCGCGACGATGCCGCGCCCACCTCCGCCGACGATCACGCGCCCGCCGCCTCCGACGAATGCGCGTCCGCCACTGCCGACGAACGCGTGTCCGCCACCGCCGACCACGCCGCCACGGGACCGTTGAGCCAACGCCTGGTGCGGTACGATCGCCATACCGGCGGCGAGGGCCAACACGGCACCAGCGACTATCAGGTCCTTACTTGCCATCTCCCTCTCCTCGCTTATACGGACGGATCGAGTGTGCGCGTGTGTACCTGGCACCGTCAAGTCGGGGCCGGGTCCCGACCCCGATGAAATGCGACGCCCGGATGACCCGTCCAATAAGATGAATCAGCAGATGGAAGGGAGGGTTCCTCATGCTCTGGCGCGGTGGAAAGCTGGGGATCTCGGCTGTGCTGGGCCTGATGCTCGTCTCCGAGATGACTCTCGGCGCGAGGGCTGTCCGGGCGGCTGAGAGCGACGATGGCGCAATCGGTGGCACCCCGCCCCGGCTGAGCTACGCCGACGGCGAGGTCTCTTATTTCCGTCCGGGCGCCCAGGACTGGGCTCCCGCGCAAGTCAACACCGCACTGGCGCCCGGGGACGAGCTCTACACTGGCAATCGGGGCAACCTTGAGCTTCAGGTAGGCGCGCGCGCGTTCGTGCGAGCCTGGGGTGACTCCCAGCTCGGTCTCGTGAACCACGAGCCGGATTTCCTGCAGATCAAGGTCACCGCCGGCCACGTCGCGCTCGACCTCCGCAACGTCGATCCGGGGCGTACGGTGGAGATCGATACCCCTCAGGCGGCGTTCACGATCGAGCGCCCCGGATACTACCGCGTCGACGTGACGCAGACCGGCAGCTCGTTCGTGACGCGGCGCTCCGGACAGGCGACGATGACGCCTGCCGGCGGGCAGGCGGTAGCGATCGCGTCGAGCGAAGAGGTGGTGCTCGAGGGCACGGAGACGCCGACTGTGCGCAGCTACGTGGCCCCGGAGCTCGACGTGTGGGACCGCTGGAACTACGCGCGCACCGACGACCTCATCGATTCGATCAGCTCTCGCTACGTCTCCGCCGGCGTGTACGGCGTCGACGACCTCGATCACTACGGCGATTGGCGAGTTGTCCCCACGTATGGCTCCGTCTGGGTTCCCCAGTCGGTTCCAGCTGGCTGGGCACCGTACAGCACCGGCCGCTGGATCATGGACCCGTATTACGGCTGGACCTGGGTCGACACCGCGCCGTGGGGCTGGGCTCCGTATCACTATGGCCGCTGGGTCTTCGTGAGTGGCTACTGGGCGTGGGCGCCGGGTCCCGTGGTCGTCAGGCCGGTCTACGCTCCGGCGCTGGTCGCGTTCTTCGGAGGCCCGAGCGTCCACGTAGCCATCGGCGTCCCCGGGGTGAGCTGGGTCGCGTTGGGCTGGGGTGAGCCGCTCGTGCCGTGGTGGGGCAGACCCCAGTTCGTCGGCCGGCCGACCTGGGTCGGCTGGGGCGGACCGCGCTTCGTCAACAACGTTGTCGTCAATCGCACGACGGTCGTGAACGTCACCAACATCAACGTCTACAGGAACACCAACGTCCACAACGCCGTCGTCGCGGTTCGCGAGGACCATTTCGGCCGCGGCCCTGTTCAGCAGGCGCGCATCGCGCAGATCGACGCGCGCCATCTGGAGCCGGCGCGCGCGCCGATCCGCGTGGCGCCCGACGCGTCGAGCTTTGTCGCGGCGAGCGGGCGCGCGACGCGGCCGCCCGATCACACGATCGCGCGCGCGGTGGTCGCCACGCGCGCGCCGCGTAGAGAGGGCCCAGGCCCGGCCGACGCGGCTCGAGCCGAGGGCGCGCGGAACGAAGGTCCGCGCTCCGACGGCCCTCGGGCGGGCAACGGTGTCGGTGCGCCGCCGCCCCGCATCGTGCCGGCGCCGAAGTCGGCGTCGACCGTAGCGAGGCCCACGTTCGGAAACAGCCAGGTGGAGCGTCAGCGTCCACCTCAGCCTCGGCAATTCGGAGCCCCGGAGCCGCCCGAGGCGACGCGCGGTGCGCGGGATAACGACGGGCAGCGTCCCGGCGCCAGCCCGCAGCGGCCCGACGGCAACGCGCAGCGCCGAGACGGCAACAACACGCAGCGCCCCGACGTGAATGCACAGCGTCCTGAGAACAATGCTCAGCGTCCCGGCGCCAGCCCGCAGCGGCCCGACGGCAACGCGCAGCGTCGAGACGGCAACAACACGCAGCGCCCCGACGTGAATGCACAGCGTCCTGAGAACAATGCTCAGCGTCCCGGTAGCGCGCAGCGGCCCGACACCAACGTGCAGCGGCCCGACACCAACGCACAGCGGCCCGACAGCAACGCGCAGCGGCCTGACACCAACGCGCCGCGTCCGGGCAACGCTCCTCGACCCGACGGGAGCACGCGGCGCCCTGACAACAGTTCGGCGCGCCCCGATGGCAACACGCAGCGTCCGGACGGCAATGCGCAACGTCCCGGGCCCGGGGCGGCCGGTCCACGCGAGGACGGGCGCGGCCAGCGGCCGCCGCCGCAGGCTCAACAGCAGGCGCCTCATCCTCCTCAGCGAGTCGAGGGGCGGGGACCTCAGCAGCAGCAGCAGCGGCTTCCCGGAGAGCCGGCAAACCGGATATCGCCCGAACGGGGCGAGTCGCGGCGCCAGCAGCCGGAAGGTCAGCAGCAAGAGCGTCACGGAGGCGGCAAGGAGCAGCCGGCTCGCTAAGGCTCCCCTAGCGCCAGAGTTGTCGTGTCGCCAGCGCGGCTCCCTGCGCGAGCGCTTCCAGCTTCGCCCAGGCGATCTGTGGATGGACGCGGCCGCCGAGACCGCAGTCGGTGGAGGCGATCACGCGCTCCTTGCCGACGGCGTTCGCGAATCTCGTGATGCGCTCGGCCACGAGCTCGGGATGCTCGACCACGTTGGTCGCGTGACTCACGATCCCGGGCAGGATCAGCTTGCCGTCCGGAAGCTTCACGTCTTGCCATACCTTCCACTCGTGCTCGTGACGCACGTTGGCGGCCTCGAACGAGTAGGCGCGACACTTGACGGCCAGCATGA
>Ga0209160_1002271_pt1 | contig 16059 bp, 11 predicted proteins | sample GraSoiAngelo_153_FD_186167 | JGI IMG/M metagenome (GOLD analysis project Ga0209160, IMG submission 186167) | Grasslands soil microbial communities from the Angelo Coastal Reserve, California, USA - 14_1009_12_40cm (SPAdes) (version 2) | ecosystem: Environmental > Terrestrial > Soil > Grasslands ... | reverse complement strand
TCAACGTCGACTCCGGTACCTTGGGGTTTGTGAATGTAGCAAAGGGTCTGGATCCTGTTAATGTTGCGAACCTGTTGAAGAAGGACTTCATTCAGCTAGGTATGCAGACCATCGTTATCGAAGTGAGTATTGAGCAAGGAGAGAGGATTTTCCTATCATTCTTCGGATTGTTCGAGGGCTACCTGGCTTTGGGCTTAGTCGTTGGAGTTGCTGGCGTCGGAATAATATCGATACGCTCAGTTGTTGAACGGAGGAATGAGATTGGTATTCTTCGCGCCCTAGGCTTCAGAAAGAGAATGGTCATGTTGGCGTTTCTTGTTGAGAGTAGTTACATTGCCTTTCTGGGAATCATGATCGGAGTTTCGCTGGGTGTAGACTTGGCTTACGCGTTTACGGCCCAGCCCAACTCGGGCCTCTCGTTTGTTGTCCCTTGGACGCAGATTATCGAAATCTCCTTGGCATCATACGCTTTGGCAATGTTGTCCGTGATCAGCTCAGCCCGCAAAGCCTCGAGGATTCCACCAGCGGAAGCCCTCAGATATACCGAGTAGTCTACTTTCCTCTAGTTCTCTTCGTCGTCTCGCTGGCTGCTTCCTTCAATAATCTGTTGGTGCTCTCAGTGCTTCCTCCAAGCTTGAGGGTTTGTTCGTGTTGATCGGATAGTCGTTTTGTCGCCTCGATGAGGTCGGTGCGCCGTGTCTGTTCTGCATTCGCGGATAATTGGTTCATGGTTTTGGTGGCCTCTTTCAGTTGTCCAGCGGCGAGATGCTGGTAGTATTCTTCCAGCCCTTGGTAGTATGTGAATTCCGAGGTGAGGTTGTTGTTGATTCCTTCTGAGAACTGCTCATCGTTCTTTGCCAGTCTGACCTCGACTGGGGCGTTGATGGTCTTCTTCTTGTCGTCAATCGTATCAGAATACGTGACTTGAATGTTGAGCAGTCTCCCGTTGAATCCTGCGGGTATTGGGACTCGGCCCCATATCTTTGCGACTGTTTCTACGGCATTGATTGATACCGGTGGTCCTTTGTAGTTGAGGATCTTAACGTCGGGGGTTCCGAAATCTACGTTTATGTTTCTGGCACCGACCTCGTTGACCGCGCTCTCCTGCATTAGAGTGGGGAGCTTGAGTTTCTGGGCGTCGGTGATGTTGTGGAGCGTTCCGCCAGATGCGTCTGCGAGAGCTTTCAGAATCGATTGGTTATAGTCCGCGCCGATTCCGAACTCGATCATCTGGAATCCTGTGGGCATTTTTAGCTTCGAGTACTGTTCGGGCTTCGTGACGTCCGTGGGTTCGCCGTCCGTAAGAAGCACGATCCATCCTGGAAGCCGGCTTTTTTGTGCTATTTCGAACGCTGACTGGAGTGCAGCGTAGAGAGCAGTCAGACCCGACGCTCTGATCTTGGGAAGAACCTCTGAAAGTCGGGTTTCAGGGTAAGCCTGGACTGTGCTTGAAAACAAGACGACAGAAACTACGTTTCCCGAAGGAATACTCTTCACGTATTCCTGTGCACCGTTCTTTGCGAGCTCGATTTTCTGGCCATCCATCGACTTGCTAGTGTCGAGGACTATTATGTGGTGGAACCCTTTCGCTTCAGTACGCCTCTCGGCGACCAGAGTGATCTTGAATATCGCATCTATCTTGGAGTCGAACGAGTATGAGTGGCTGAGCTCGGTTCTTGCTGACAGTGTCATAGTCTAACCTGCTCCATCTTATCGTCGTCGAGAATCAATACGCCTGCAGATCCTCCGTGATATTTGCTGGAAAATATCGTGATCACCTTTCCGCCGAGGTCTTCTCTGAACGCGTCAACGACCTCGTGACCTCTGATGATTCCCTTTAGCGAGTTATTAGCTAGGAATTTTTCTGTTACGTCGCTTCCATAGTAGTATGCTCCGTCTCCTCTTACGCTTGGCAAGAAGCCCTCTATCATGTCTCTAGGATCGTTCCAGAGCAGTTGAAACGCCGTCGGGTCGTCAGGGTTCAGGTCGGGGAATGGCAGGTCTGCTATCTGAGATACAGTGTCAAGAGTAGTGGCTATTCCGCCATGGAGGCAGAGATAATTGTTCACAACGACAGCGTATGGCATGGCTTGGAAGAACTCTTTGAAACTGTCATAGGCGGCCTCTCCTAACTTCTCTGTAACCTCTTCGAGAAAACCGTAGTAGGGGTTTGTCAGAGGGCTCTCATGATTTCCCCTCAACATTATGATCTTGTTAGGGTCGTCTAGAAACTTTGAAGCGATTAGTCCGAGATTCTCCACGCCGGTCTCTCCCCTATCAACGTAGTCGCCTAGGAAGACAACTAGGTTGGCATCCTCGTAGAACTTGTCGAAGACCGTTTGAGTAACGTCGATAGCAGTATGTGTGTCTCCGACGAAGATGACTCTGTTTACGTCTCTGGGCTCGAGAAGCGGTTTTCCCATCTTCTCCTTTGCCTCTCTGATGAGCTGGGGGGTTTCCAGGGCTTCAATCATTCACTAGTGAGCCTCACGATAGTGCCGGTACCGAACTTTACTATACTGTTCGGTTTAACCTCGACACTATCGTGAACCTGCTGGAATTCCTTTCCGTTGTAGAGGAATGTGCCGTTCTTGCTGTTCAGATCTTTCAACATCAGTTTGGATCCGTCCATTGTGAGTTCAGCATGCTTTCTCGAGACTTCTTGGTCCGGGATAACGACCACGTTTTCTGGGCTCCGTCCGATACTGACAACTGGGAAGTCGTCGAACTCGATCGGGACCTTTGACTTGATGAGGGACTGTGCGGGAGTGTTCACGAAAACCATGTAGTATCGGCCATGTCCGATCGTCGGGGTGGCGGCCGATTGGCTGAATGAGGTGTATGGAGTCGGGGTTGGCAGGGAGGGGGTAATCTCAGGTTCTGGTAATGGCGGCTCCGAAATTTTCCCACTAGTATCGAAAGAAAAAATTGTCGGTTCAGGAGGCGTTTCTTCAGCATCTATCTTCTCAGGTTCTGAAGCTTCCAGTGGTTCCGGCTCATCGAGTTCTTTCGGTTCCTGTTCTTCAACTGGTTCTGGGGCCTTCGGGGTCGCGGTGTCACCAGCTCTGGCTCCGCCGCATGATATGCATGATTGTTTAGAGTCAGGATTGTCCGCGCCGCAAGCTGAACACGTCCAGATGAGAGTCTCTGCAGATTCGGCATCCAGATCAGGATCTTTCTGCTTCGTCTTACGCTTCATAGTTAGACGCTTCATAGCTGAACTCTTTGAAATACCGTCTACGAGGATGTAATTGCGCTGGAACGAAAACCCCCCGGTGTCGGTCACACCGTTGATTACTAGGAATTCGAGTCCTCCAAAGTCCACTCTATAGGAAGGCGCTTGCCCCCCGTTGCCGCAGTTGAAGAAAGCCCGCAGGCTTACCTTCACGCGGGACTCTTTCGGACCGTTCCTCACCGTAGTGCTCTCTGTGCCAATCGCTTTCCTCTTCGGTCTAGGAATACAGGGTGATCCCTCAGCATACATCATAGGACTGGTCAGCCTCGGCGTTCTAACCTCTCTAGATCTGCGAGGTGGAATTCCAAGGGTCGGGGTGGGATTCGCTGTCTCGTTTCTCGCCTCTCTCTATGTCATTGGACACTCTGTGGCCGGGGAGGGCCTTTCGCCGTTGTCGTTTGGGGATTTGTCGCTGCTCCTCGTCTCTCTTCCCCCGTCGATTGGAGTCCTCTTGGCCGGTCTTCTATTTTCTCGAGCGACGCCTTACAAAATGATCAAGGCAAATGTCGTAGCGTCCATCGCGTTAGCGGTCGGGCTGGGCTTGGGGTCCGCTCTGAAAGCAGGTTCAGCCCTATCCGTAGACTCATTGACCATCGTATTCTTCATTGCGCTTGGCGTATCTGCAAACCTTGCCCAGATGGTTCTCTTCCATTTTCTGGACAAGGTGTGGCGGACCAAGAATCTCTCAATGTCTATGATGCCCACTCTGTTCTTCACCTTCAATCTACTGGCTATCCTAGGGTTTGTCGCCTCTGGAGACTTGCGACAGCTCTACCCGTTCGTCTCGTCCCTCGGATTCTTGCCCGCGTTGGCATTGGTCGGAGCGGGCTCCAGCAATATAGCGCATCGAATCTCATTGGGACCGAATCTTGGACCAACAATTACCATCACGGGAGCACCGATGGTTCGACAGGGCAAAGAACAGACAATCAAGATCGCTACTCAATTCAGTGGACATCCGAATAAAATGGCTAAGATCGCGGCGACAATAACGAGGCCCGGGGGTAAGATCGAGTCTCTGAAGGTATCACAGGGTTCCATTGGGGAGTACAATGTGCACTATCGACCAGGGGGATCCGGCAGCTATGCTGTGCATGTTACAGCTACTAGCAAAGAACACCAGACGGCAACCGGATCCTTCTCCTTCGATGTGCAAACTCCTCAACCGAGTCCCCCGCCTCAAGTATCCCAGCCCTCGTCGCAGATTCGTCCATCTCCTCCACCTTCAATGCAGTCCTCGCCTGTCCTACCTCAACGTCCCGCGATACCGTTTAAGGGAAATCTTCCAAGGCTGGACAATTGGGACCCGAGAGTCTGGGTTGGTCAAGAGGTTCACAGCTACAAGATAACAGAGCACTTGGCGACGGGGCTTACGGGCTATGTCTTCCGTGCTAGCTTCGGGCAGGCGGGGACTGAAATGGCGATAAAGATTCCTATCCTCAGAACCGGGGCAGGGGCCGCTGCTCTCGAAGAAACCATGTCCGAAGCCACACGGCTCTTGGAATTGTCGGAGCAGTCGAAATACGTCGTCCAGCTTAGGGGAATCTTAGTTGACCGACTCAACATTCAAGAGATTGTGAGAGGCGATACGCAATTGTATCTGCGCAGTCCCCCTGCGATAGTAATGGAGTTGATGAAGGGCGGCGCCGCCAAGGGCCTTTTGGAGGATGCGTCGTACGACTCGTTGTACTATTCCGAGGACTGGAGACGATTCACAACGCGGGCGTCGTACATCTTGACGTCAAGCCGCAGAACATTCTGTTCAACCTCAAACCCCCAGCTACTGGACAGGGGATGCGGGACCAGATGAAGTCTGGAACTCTCGTCCCGAAGCTAGCTGACCTCGGTTCCGCCGTACGTATCGGAGGCAAAGTCGGCCAGTTCACATCGGAATACGCTCCCGTTGAACAGGTCTTGGGAGATAGCACGGCATCTTCCATGGACATCTACGCTCTGGGAGCTACACTATACAATATGCTGACAAAGATCCCTGTGAATTCCAAGAAGCTGATCGAGTTGATGAACGCGATGACAAGTAATCCCGGATCTGGTAGAACGGCGAGTGATCTGAAGTCGGCTTGGAACTCGTTCAACCCCGATTTCGATAGGATTGCCAAGCTTGCACCATTGGTTCCTGTCCTCAAGAAAATGCTGGACAAAGATCCTCGGCACAGGCCATCGGCCGGGTCCGCGGCCGCTTTGCTCCGAGACCTTGGAGACAAGACGCTATCCTAGATAATCGAGCGAGAGCGTCGACGGAGCGATCCTGCGGATAGTCTGAGCACTTACCTAGGAAAATGCTGAAGTACGCTGGGTCACTGAAATTATTCAATGCCTAATTGTCTTATCTGCGGGATGTCGGACCCTATCGTGTGGGCTACGAAACATTGTACTCGAGCTTCTGTGTTCCCTCGACTTTGAGCTGGCAGTATTTGTAGAGCGCATCATAGGTCGGGAACTGAAGTCGCATGTTGTCGAAGTCGTCCTTGGCAAGGTGTCGAAAACCATGTGCTACAGCTTCGAGACCAGCTGACTCAGGTGGAGCATCGGGAATCTTCGCATCAGCGCCTCTAACTATCTTCGCTAGCTCCAAGAGCGCCGGATCCTTGAGTTTGTATTTCTTAATGATAGCGTCGAAGCTAACGTATTCCTTGCCGCTCTCTTTGTAGTGCGTCAATTCTATCCCCTTGGCATCGTAAGGGATCGCCCCAGTTTCTTTGATTACTTGGGGTATGTTTTCCGGGGGGACGAAGAGGAATTCCGGATTCTTGTCTACGAACTTCTTGATCAGCCAGGGACAGGCTATTCTGTCAACTTTTGCTTTTTCTCGGGTGACCCATTTCATTCATTTAACACCGGTAGATGTTCTTCATGGATAGAAGATCTACACATATGAGGCTAACTCACCAATTGTGGCTATCGAGAAATGAGCTATTATCGGAGCTTGGATGGTTGCCCACTCAGAAACAAATCTCCTCTCGTTAGTTGAAGGAATCAAAATTCTGGGACCAGAGCAACAAGCAAGGGGCCGCTGTTTGCCTTTCGACTGGATGACTCAAGACGGAAAACTTGTCCTCATCGAGAAAGCGGTCCGCACAGTCCCATATGGTTTCTTAGGAGTCCTGTTCTCAGTTTACTTGAGCAAGGAGTTAGGTCTCGGCGCCTTTCTCATTGGCGTGGTCTTGGCCTTGACGGTTGCTTCGAGTGCGATCTACACTCTCGTCGCGAGCATATTCGCTGACCGTTTTGGCCGCAAGCGGACATTGATCTTTTTCGCCCTTACTGACGCACTTGCTGGTGCTATTCTCTTCTCCTCTGACTCTTTGTGGGCCCCAGTAGCTGCCGGGATCGTGGGCAACATGACTGTGGGAGCGGGAGAGGTTGGCCCTTTTCTGACCTTGGAACAGGCGATTCTTCCAGGAGCGTCTGATAGCAGGCGGAGAACGTTGGGGTTCAGCGTCTACAACCTCGTAGGGTACGTTTCATCTTCAGCCGGAGCTCTTCTGGTCGGCCTCCCTCAATACATCGGCTCCGGTATTGGAGGATATCGCCCTCTGTTCCTTGCATATCTCGCGTCAGGCTTGTTGGGAGCATATCTCTACTCTAAGCTCTCGATAGGGGTCGAGAAGGAAAAAACTGTCTCCCCGAGTATCAGCGTCTTGTCTGAGGGCTCGAAACCAGTCGTAAGGAGGCTGTCAGCACTGTTCGCGCTGGACTCGTTCGGTGGAGGCTTCATCGGCATAAGCATACTCTCATACTATTTCTACGAGAAGTATTCCTTGCAGCTCAGCTCCCTCGGATTACTGTTTGCCGGCACCCAGATCATAACAGCAGTCTCGTTCTTGGTTGCCGAACGTATCGCTCGCCAGATTGGCTTGATCAAGACAATGGTCTATACACATATTCCATCGAATCTTTTGTTGGCGTTCATACCGTTTGTCTCTTCGGCTCCAATCGCTGTTGGTCTACTTCTCTCTCGGCAATCACTCTCTCAAATGGATGTGCCTACTCGTCAGTCATACCTTATGAGTGTGGTGCCAGAATCTGACCGCACCCCTGCTGCTGGGTTCACTAATGTTTCCCGGAGTATCGCCCAGACTTTTAGCCCCTCAGTCGCTGGCTACGCCATCGCCACGCTGTGGCTGGGATCTCCATTCGTCATCGCGGGTGGACTAAAGGTGGCCTATGACCTGTCCCTTTACAAGATCTTCCACAGGTTGAAACCGGCTCAGGAAGGCTAGGCGAGTAGGTGTAGTCTTGGATTCCTGTGACGGGTTCTTTGCCCGAAGGCAAGGTTTTCGGACCGCACGCCCAGCATGTGTACCGAGAAGGGATGAGAACTGTTTGATCTGTTTGCGCTTCTAGTACAAACCGTCAGCGTCGTCGCCCTTTGGGCAATTGTTGGCGAGTTGTTTCGTCGAGGGCTCATCGCGATAGCCAAAAAGGCAGGCGCTTCCAAGCAGCTCGTCAACCCTGATCAGAACTCAGGAGGGAAACATTGCGATAATCGGCAACAGCACACTGATGAGTGGACCCTTCATCAACTATTCGGCCGAAGAACGTCTCGTCGGAAAACCCTGAGACTAGTTTCTAGAAAAGCACCTGTTGAAGATCACTGAACACTCTCGTTTCTTGCTCCCCGTCCGTCGCCTTCTCCTCGGGACAGAGAGGCAAGGATAGCACGCACGAGGTCTCTTGCAGATTGGGGTGTCAGTTCCACTGCAATCCTTGATTCTGGCCCTGCCGTCTCGCTGAGGAGGTCAATGATTACGGCTCGTTCAGCTTGGGCGTGATCGGGATGGTCATAGGAAACGCTCGCCTGTCTTAGCGGGAACCAGCCATTTGGGCCTTTACCGTTTCCCGAGACTCTTGTGTTCTCGACGATCCCCGTGCACATGGTTTCTTACATCTTCCTTCCTGACAAAATGTTTGTCAACGTTTGTCAGTTGTTCCAAGGTATTTTTCGAAGAAAGCCCAAACCTTGTTCCAGCCATCGACAGCCTGTTCTTGCCTATAACCCGACTTGTCGTAGTAGAAAAAGCCGTGGCCGGCTTTCGGGTACATGTGAAACTCGTATGTCTTCTCATACTTCTTCAACTCTTTCTCATGCTGGGCAACTTGTTGCGGGGTTGGGAACTGGTCCTCCTCGCCGAATAGTCCGAGAAGCGGGCATGACAGGTCCTTCGTATAGTCTATGGGTGCAACGGGATACTTGGGGGTTAATTCCTGCTGGGACATAACCACTCTTCCGCCCCAGCAATCCACGGCCGCATCGAACCCCTTGGTTCTGCAGGCCACAAGGAAAGTTTGTCTCCCGGCCGAGCAGGTGCCGAATAATCCCGTCTTGCCGTTGTTCTGTGGGAGGGATTTCAGGTATCCCAAACTTTCTGTTACATCGCCTACGACATCATCGTCGGATACTCCTCCTGCGGCTCTTGCCTTAGCGGCAACATCCTCTGGGGCGCCGTGGCCGAACTGGTAGTAGATGTTGGGGCTGATTGCTAGGTAGCCATGGTGGGCGAACTTTCGAGTGGTCTCCCGATACCATTCGTCCCATCCAGGAGCGTGATGGATTACCACAACTCCAGGGAAGGGTCCTGAGCCCAGAGGCCGCGCGAAGTACGCGTTGATAATCGTGGCATTGTGTCCCGGAACCGTTACGGTTTCTGCTATCATCCCCTCGTACATATCAGTCCGATACTTGTCCATGGTCGATGCTCGCCCGTTGTGGATGAAGAAGGGCAGGTTTGTTTAGCTTTTCCTCAAATTGCTCGACGAGCAACGTCAAGAGGCGGCGGCCGAAAGGGGAAGCGATTTCGGCGAGACCTAGTCATACTCGCCAAGCTACTCCTTGTGACCGTCGGATCCTGACGTTCCTCGATGGCCCTTAAGTACTCGATGGCAAATTCGAGCCTTTGGATCGTCATGCAGGCAACTGCCCAAGCTGGGAAGGCTGTCCAACAAGTCAAAGAATACGACCTTTTTCTTGACATCAATTTTGATGCTCTGAAATTCTCAGGAAAAGTAAGAATCGACATGAGTTCAACTGGAGATATCAGTCTTGACGCAGTAGATCTCGAGGTTACAGGCGTTAACGCGAACGGTCGAAGTGTGCCGTTCAAACAACATGGAAACGTCGTGGATATTCAGACTGGCCAATTCTCCGGACCGCTAGAAGTTGGCTACAAAGGAAAAGTCTCTGAGAGCCTGACCGGGTTCTACAAGGCTCCGTACGGAGACAAGTACGTTCTGACGACACACTTCGAAGCGGGACACGCTCGTAGACTATTGCCTTGCATCGATCATCCAGCCTACAAGGCAGACTTCAAACTAACAGTACGCACGAGAAGTGATCTCTCTGTAATCTCGAACATGCCCGTTGAATCCGAGAAGAAGGAGGGGAACAAGAAGACGGTAACTTTCCAGAAGACCCCGAAGATGTCTACCTATCTTCTCTATCTAGGAATCGGCAGGTTCGAGGAGGACAGGAATCACCATAACAACACAGAGTTGTATACGGCCTCTGTTGTCAAGCCTGATGGCAAGATCAAGACCGGTCTCGCATTCGAGGCAGCGCAGAAATCTCTAGAATTCTACGAAAAGTATTTCGGTATTCCATATGATCTGCCGAAGCTCCACTTGATCGCTGTCCCTGAGTTTGCTTATGGGGCGATGGAGAACTGGGGCGCGATAACCTTCCGAGAGATTTTGTTGCATGCCGACGAGGACACGAGCACCTCGACGAAGAAGAGCATCGCTGAGGTGATCGCGCACGAGATTGCTCACATGTGGTTCGGCGATCTCGTCACGATGAAATGGTGGGATGACCTCTGGCTTAACGAAAGCTTCGCGACCTTCATGGCCTACAAGGTAGTGGACTGGGCCTATCCACAATGGAAGATCTGGCAAGACTTTGTCAAGAACAGCACCGGAGGCGCGATGGCCCGGGACGCATTGAATAGCACTCATCCCATCGAGGCCAAAGTCAGGTCACCGGAAGAGATCGAAGAATTGTTCGACGAGATTAGCTACGGCAAGGGCGCAAGTATTCTTCGAATGATTGAGGCTTACACTGGGCCAGACAAGTTCCAGAAGGGCGTCAGCAAGTACCTCCACCAATTCCGGTATTCCAACGCCTCTGGAAGCGACCTCTGGAATCATCTTCAACAAGCTTCAGGGTTGGATGTCAGCCGCGTCATGGAAGGCTGGATCGGCAAGGTAGGATATCCAGTCGTCAAGGCGTCACTCTCCTCTGGAAAGCTTGTACTGGAGCAGGAAAGGTTTCTCCTCTCGGGAGCGAGTGATAAGCAAACTTGGCCTATCCCGGTCACGATTGCACTGGACGGTAGGACCCAGCAGCTCATGCTCGACAAGGAAAGAGCTGAAGTCACCGTCGCAAACCCTAAGTCATTGAAACTCAATGTTGACCGGACCGGGTTCTATCGAATAGACTACAGGGGTCCCGAACTCCAGTCGCTCGTCTGGGCCAGCAAGCTGTCCGGGCTCGACAGGTATGGCCTCGCGAACGATGCATGGGCGTTTCTCAACTCGGGTAGGATGAGCTGGAAAGAGTACCAGGGTCTTCTGGAGCGTTTCTTTGATGAGGAAGATTATCTTCCTGCCTTTGAGGTGTCGGAAAGGATCACAAATCTATTCCTAATTGCGCCTAAGAAGGTCGTGGATCTCTCGCGGAGATACCACAAATCACAGTTGAAGATCCTTGAAGGGAAACGCGACGAGAACAGCTCGCTACTCAGAGGAGCCATTGCCGCGCGGCTCGCTATTCTAGATGATGCATACGCGCATGAGGCTGGTGCGAAATTCAAAGACTTGGCCACAGTAGAGCCGGACATGAAACGCTCGGTCATCGTAGGCTATGCCAGGTCATCCAACGACCACGACGGGCTCATTGATCGATACAAGAAGAGCACCACAGACGAGGACCGCCTCAGGTACTTGGAGGGACTCGCCAGCTTCAAACGGTCTGACTTAGTGAGAAAAGTTCAGGAGTTCGCCATGGCGGGCAACGTGAAGCGCCAGGATATCGGACGAGGACTGCTCCAATTTGCCACCTCGAACCCGGATGCGCATACTGTGACCTGGGAGTGGTTTAGAGACAACATTGAGCAGCTGGACAAGATGTACGAGGGAACAGCGACCCTCTCGGCATACATGCGCGCCTACATATCGATCATAGGCGTCGGCCGGGTCGGTGAAATCGAGAAACTATTCAGCGAACACAAACTGGCGGGAGCCGACGCAACCCTTGAAAGGTTGAAGATTCACGATCGACTGGCCAACGAGATAACAAAGTCTTAGACCTAAAACGGCTTAGAATGAGGCACGCTCGAAGGGTTAGATCGTTTCGAACTCGTAATCTACAACACGATGTCCGCCGAGATGGCGGCCTGGTACTGGCACATCATAGAGAAACACGCTCTAATTTCTTCCGATCTATCACGAGGGTTCGCTTAAGCCAAAGAATTCTTGACGAGTGGTATCGAAGCGCTTTTGAGACAGTTTTGATGTCAGAACCGTGACGGTATTGGAGCAGGGCTAGCATTCTTGTCTGATAGACTGGATTCCGCCGGTGGTTACAAGCCCATTAGCGATTACGGGGTCATAGGAGATATGCACACAGCTGCGCTCGTTGGACTTGACGGTTCCATTGACTGGTACTGTGCGCCAAGGTTCGACTCTCCCAGCGTGTTTGCAGCTCTGCTTGACTCGCAAAAGGGAGGCAGATTCCAGCTATCTCCAACGGGGAAGTTCACGACAAAGCAGAGCTATGGAGGCGACACGAACGTGTTAGCGACCACGTTCGATTCCCAAGAGGGACGCATCAGGCTCACAGACTTCATGCCTTGCTTCATGGAGAAGGGAGAGCTGAAGGTATTCCAGGAGCTCCATAGAATTGTCGATTGCCTCGAGGGCGATCCTGGACTTAGAATCACTTTTCAACCACGTTTCAACTACGCTCGCGGAAATACGATCATACGAGAAACACGAGACGGATGTCTAGCGAGGAATCAAAGACACCACATCAGTCTAGCCTCGTCCGTAAAGCTCCTTGTCTCAGACAAGGACCTACTGGTCAACGATTTCCGGCTGTCACGAGGTCAGAAAATCGTCTTCGTCCTCAAGTGGGGAAACAGCTCGCCAACATCTGCGGCCAGATATGAAACAAGTAGGAAGCTATCCAAGACATTATCCTACTGGAAACGATGGGCTAGCCACGTAAAGTATCAGGGACCGTATCGAGCACACGTCGTAAGATCATGCCTCGTGCTGAAACTGCTACAGTATGCTCCTACCGGGGCCATGGTGGCAGCTGTTACCACCTCTCTACCTGAGAGCATTGGCACGCTGCGGAACTGGGACTATCGATATTCTTGGATCAGGGACAACGCTCTCTCAGTCTGGGCGTTAAGTGAGGCGGGTGCCACAAGGGAGGCCCTAGAGTACACTAGATGGATGATCAATGTTCGACGTCATTCCAAGGAGAGGTTGCAGATAATGATGGGCATTGGAGGCGAAAGAGAGATCCCCGAGATCACACTGGACCATCTTGAAGGCTACCGGCGTTCGAGCCCAGTGCGGGTCGGCAACGCGGCGTACAAGCAGTTGCAATTGGACATTTACGGTATTCTCGCCGATTCCATGTACTATCTACATCGCGCGCTAGGATGGACCACCAAACAAGCCTACGAAAATCTGGTGAAGTATTCGGCCGATCAGGCGGCAGCGGAATGGGAAAAACCTGACAGTGGAATATGGGAGATGCGTCAGGCAAGATCGTTTGTGGAGTCGAAGATGTGGTGCTATGTCGCCCTCGACCGGGCGATGAAGATAGCTCGAGAACTCGGATACGACGAAGACTGGCGGAGATGGGAGCCTGTGAAGAAAAAGATCAAGAGTCAGATTCTGGCCAATGGATGGTCGACAAAGAAGAAGGCTTTCACGATGGTTCTCGGGGAGGACGACCTCGATGCAGCCAACCTCCTCATGCCACTAGTAGGGTTTCTGCCGGCTAGGGATCCCAAGATGACCTCGACAATCCAGCGCATCCGAGAAGAACTGTCCAAAGGCGATCTGGTCTACAGATACAACATGGATGACGGCCAACTGGGAAAGGAGGGAGCTTTCACCGTGTGCAGCTTCTGGATGGTTGACTGCCTAACACGGCTAGGGAAGTTAGGTGAGGCAGAGGGACTTCTGAATCAGTTATTGAAACGGGCGAATCACTTGGGATTGTACTCGGAAGAGATTGATCCGGTCACCGGTGAAGCATTGGGGAACTTTCCGCAAGCCTATACTCACATGGGTTTGATAACAGCGTCCATTCGTCTTGAGGAGGCACGCCGAAAGACCGGGTTCATGCGCTATGCCCGTGCTCTATCTAACAGAATCAGTGGCTAGTGAGCACGCCGGATAGGGAAGAGATTCTACGACTTGCCGGTTTTGTAGAGATCAGTGAGAAGTTGGATGACTTCCCGATGGTTTCTCAGGTTGAACTTTGCATAGGATTTCGCAAGTCCTACCTTGATCGAGTAGGCCTGATCTGGAATCGCCTCGAAGAGGTCTTCGTCAGCCCAATCGTCACCCATGGCTAGCACGAAGTCGAAGTTGGTCTCGGAGAGGAGCAGCTTCGCGGCCATTCCTTTGTTTATTCCAACGTTTCTCACCTCGATTGACTTACTGCCCTGTAATACTTGGAGCTCAGTGTTTTCAGTGAAATAGGACAATTCATCGGCAAGCTCTTTTGATCGTACATATGCGAGTTCTGGGTCTGCTGCTCGGAAGTGCCAGACGAGGGAGAACTCCTTTTCTTCCAAGAGAGATCCTGGCAGTCGATCTTCGTAGCCTCGGAGGGTAGGACGGACTTTCTCTTTCCAGTTGCTTTCTACCTTTATCGTTGGGACCCAGTCTTTGCCTTTTTGTCTGATCCAGGCTCCATGCTCAGCAACGATTCCTAGATTGAGGGAGCCGAACCAATCCTGTAAGAGGGTTCGATTGCGTCCGCTGATTATTACCAGGTTGTTTCGTGGATCTTCTGAGAGCGCATTGAGGACGGCTAGCAGGGTCTTTTCGGGGACTGCTGTTTCGGGACGCGCTTTGAATGGTGATAGTGTCCCGTCATAGTCTAGAAAGAGTATCCTCTTCTGCGAGGTGTCATAATCGCTGATCATCTTCTCTCTAGTCGCGGCGTCAAGCAGTTTAGCACTGAATTTCTTCTGTTGTTGTTTGATCGAGTGTAGTTTACCCGCGAAATCCTGGCCCCATTTGATAACATCGTAGCGCTCCAGTCTAGTCTGCATTGCCTGGTTGCGGCGTACTTGCTCCGCTTCAGGCATCTCAAGAGCGGTCTTGATGGCGTCTACTATTTCGGAAGTGTCGTTGGGGTTTATGATGAGTGCCTCGCCAAGTTCCCTGGAGGCTCCCGTCATCTCGCTAAGTATCAGAACCCCCCTCTGGTCGATTTTTGATGCGACGTATTCTTTGGCGACAAGGTTCATCCCATCCCTTAGAGGAGTCACCAGCGCAACGTCACTGATGGCAAAAAGACTCAAGAGTTGATTGTAGGGAAGGAACCTGTAACGGTAAACTATCGGGGTCCAGTCGATTGTTCCGAACTTTCCGTTGATACTGCCAACGAGTTTGTCGATCTCTTCTTTCATCTGCTCATATTGTTCAGCTCCGAGCCTAGAGGGCACGACCGATAATACTAGAACAACTTTCCGTTGCCATTGAGGGTGTCGATCGAGAAAGATCGCATAGGCTTCCAGACGATGCTTGATTCCTTTGGTATAGTCAAGCCTGTCTTGGGACAGTATTATCTTGCGATTGCCGAGTCTTTCGCGGAGCCCGCGGCCCTCTTCCTGTATGTCGTCACTTTTCGCGAGGTCACGAATCTCGTGGTAATCGACGCCCATTGGGAATGTGTCAATTTTTATCGTCCTTTCTCCGTCAATGAGCACCTGGCCAAAGCTGTGTTCGTAGCCTAGGATTCTGAGAATACATCTGAGGAAATGCTGCGTGTAGTCTATTGTGTGAAATCCTATCAGGTCGGCTCCAAGAATGCCTTCCAAGATTTCCCTGCGCCACGTGGTCGGGAGGGTACGGAAGACGTCGTATGAAGGGAAGGGAGTGTGGAGGAAGAACCCGATTGGAATGTCAGGTAACTTCTCTCTCAATAATTTAGGGAGAAGCATGAGATGATAGTCGTGGACCCAGACCGTATCGTTGGGCTGGTAGACCTTTAGGATGGAATCTCGAAAGGCCTCGTTCACCTTCACGTACTGCGTCCAGTCTTCTTCTCTGAACTTGGCGTATGTGGGAAAGTAGTGGAATAGAGGCCATATTGTGCTGTTGCAGAATCCTTGGTAGAATTTTTTCATGGTGTCAGCGTCGAGGAAGACGGGGCAGGCCTTTTGCTTGGCAGCTTTCGTTCTGAGTAATTCTCGAGAGCCTTCTTCGACCTCTATGCCCGGCCATCCAATCCAGAGGTAATCTGTTCTGGAGGGGTCTTGCCTTGCCCACTCCAAGTACGCGGTCAGTCCAGAGACGAGACCGCCCGGGCTAGCATGGAAAACTAGTTTGTTGTCGCGACTGCTAACCGTGAAAGGCAGTCTATTGGATACGACTAAAAGCGTCATGTCTAGCTCGTCTTTGGGTTTTTTTCTCAGGGGGTCTAACTATCCATTAAGATTGTTAGTAACCCGTCCTTAAACCAGCCGAGTATAGGCTCGAACATGTCAATTCCATTATTCTCGAAGGAACACCGCTTAGCAAGATTCTCGTACTAGCTGACATTGGAATCTGTC
>Ga0209160_1002270_pt1 | contig 16059 bp, 14 predicted proteins | sample GraSoiAngelo_153_FD_186167 | JGI IMG/M metagenome (GOLD analysis project Ga0209160, IMG submission 186167) | Grasslands soil microbial communities from the Angelo Coastal Reserve, California, USA - 14_1009_12_40cm (SPAdes) (version 2) | ecosystem: Environmental > Terrestrial > Soil > Grasslands ... | reverse complement strand
AGCCGTAGCTGACGTCGACCACCAGGTTGATGAGGACGAAGATGACGCCGTAGAGCAGCACGAGGTTCTGGATGAGCATCCAGTCGCGCTCGGCGACGGCGAACACCAGCGCGAGGCCGAGCCCGGGAACGCCGAAGGCGCGCTCGACCGCCACCGACCCGCCCAGGAGTGCGCCGAGCGCCGTCCCCGTCACGGTCAGGATGGGCAGCATGGCGTTGACCAGCGCGTGACGCCACACCACGATGCGCTCGCGCAGACCCTTGGCCCGAGCGGTGCGCACGTAGTCCTCTCCCAGCACCTCCAGCACCGAGGAGCGCGTGATGCGCGCCATCATCGCGGCCAGCGCGATCCCGAGCGCCAGGGCTGGCCCCGCGGTCATCTGGAGATTACGGACCGGGTCGTCCCAGAAGTACGCGATGGTCAGGGGCGGTCTCCATGTGAAGGTGAGGACCAGAGAGAGGACGATCATCAGCGCCACCCAGAAGCTGGGGATGGCCATGAAGAGCGTGACCACGAATCGGAAGACATAGTCGGTCCGCGAGTTCCGCCACAATGCCCCGACCAGGCCCACCGGCAAGCCGATCACCCAGGAGAGGACCACGGCCATCAGCGCGATCTGCCCGGTGATCGGCGCCCGGCGGAAGATGAGCTCGCGGATGGGCTCGCCGCGCCAGAACGACTTTCCCAGATCGCCACGCAGGACGTCCCTGACCCAGTCCAGGTACTGCACCACATACGGCCGGTCCAGGCCCAGGCTCGCCCGCGCGGCCCGGAGCTGCTCCTGGTTGAGGACGTACGTGCCCCCGCCCTCGCCCGAGATCGCCGACAGCGGATCTCCGGGCAGCACGCGCATCGCGATGAAGATGAGGAGCGTGACGCCGAAGATCGTGGGGATGGCGATGAGCAGGCGCTGAGCCAGATACTTGCGCACCAGCCGCTATCGATCCAGCCAGAAGGTGTCCACGCGACCCAGCTCCGAGAAGACCCGGGCTTCGCTGTTGTGGCCCTTGACGGTGTTCCGCCACATGGGCAGATGGTCGGTGAATCCGATGAGGTAGAGCGGCGCCGTCTGGTCCAGGAGGGCCATGCCCTGGGCGAAGAGCTGCTTGCGCTTGCCTTTGTTCGTGTCGCTGTTGATCTGCTTCAGCAGCTTGTCGAACTCCGGGTTCGAGTAGCGCGAGAAGTTCAGGGAGCCGCCCGTCTTCAGGCACATCTCCCAGCCCGGCCCGGGATCCCCGATGGGCGAGCGGTACTCGGTCTGCACCATCATGTCGAAGGTGCCCTTCTTCAGCTCCTCGATGAGGAGCGCTCGCTCCATCACGCGGATCTTGGTCTCGATGCCGAGCGTGCGCTTGAGCTCGTCCTGGAAGGCAGGCGCCAGGATCTCGGCGTGGGGCGCGACCGAGGCCGACACGAAGTCGACGTTCTTGACCCCGTCGGCCAGACCCGCGGCGGCCATCAGCTTCTTCGCCTCGGCGATGTCCGCGCTCTTGTCCGCGCGATATCCGGGAAGAGCCTCGAGCTCCTTCAGGGAGGTGGCGAATTCGCTGGCGTGGGTCATCCAGCGCGTGAGCATGATCGGCTCCTGAGTGCCGAACGCCTTTATGAGATTCTGACGGCTGACCGCCAGGTTGATCGCGCGCCGCACCCGGGGGTCGTTGAAGGGCTTGCGCTCGTTGTTGATGTGCACCTGGTAGGAGTTGAACTCGCCCGGATACCGCACCGTCCCCACGATGTCCTTGCGCTTGAGTCCTTCCTGATGCGTCTCGAGCGAGACGTTCGGAGAGTAGTCCGCCTGCGCAGTGAGCACCGCCGTGCCACGGTCCGTCCACGCGGGGATGTGCAGCATCTCGATGCCGTCGAGATAGGGAATCTCCGGGTCCCAGTAGCTCGGGTTCCGCACCATCACCCACTTCTCGGCGACCTTGCGCTCCTTGAACATGAAGGCGCCGGTGCCGGGAGCGATCACCTTGCGCAGGTCCTGGTTGTTCTCGTCGAGGACCTTCTTGGAGTAGATGACCATCGACGAGGGCGTGAAGAGCTCGAGGAAGTACGGCCGCGGCTCCTTGAGGATGAACCGCACGTTGAGGCGATCGATCGCCTCGACCTTGTCCACTGCCGCGAACTGGTCTTTGTAGATGCTGGCCATGCCCGCCGGCGGAAAGATGATGCGCGAGAACGTGGCCACCACGTCGGCCGAGCTGAACGGAGTCCCGTCGTGGAACTTCACGCCGTCGCGTAGCTTGAAGGTGTAGGTCTTGCCGTCCGACGACACCTTCCAGCTCTCCGCGAGATCCGGGATGATCGTCTTGAGGCCATCCGCGGGGTTGAAGCGCACGAGATTGTTGTACATCTGCCCGAGGACGAAGCGGAACGCCCCTTGGTGCACGTCGAAGTGCGCCACCTCCGCGGGCCCCGCCCACTTCAGCACGCCCCCGCGCTTGGGGTTCGGCTCGGCGGCGCGAGCCCGGTCGGAGCGCACCGCCGCCCTGGCCGGCGCCGGGCGCCTCAGCGACCACGCCGTCAGCGCGGCGCCGGCGGTCGTCCCCGCGGCCGTCTTGAGGAACCGCCTGCGATTCACCTCTCCGCCGAGACGGGGCTGGTCCATGTCGCGAGCCTCCTTTGGGTTGGCGCGCGGCTACCGTACGCGGGTGGCTATGTCGTCGTCAACCGATCGATCTGCCTCTTACGACCCGCCTTTGCTGCCTACTCGGCCTTGCGCAACTCGTCGGCCTCGGCGCCTTCGAGCGCGTGCTGCGCTTCTTTGGCCGCGGGTTCGGGGGCGCCGGACTTCACGTGGCGCCGGACGCCCTCACGATACTTTCGATCGGCCGTGTCAACGCCCTTCCGCCCCCTTGACACCTGGGCATGATGCCCTTAGCTTCCCGCTTATGCGATGGTCCTCGGCTCACCTGCGTTCGTTGTTCGTCATCGGCTTCGTGCACGTCCTCGTGGGCGGCTGCATCAATCATTCACCCGTCGCCATCGGGCGCGCGGTGACTCAACCGGAGCGTAGGATGGTGCCGGATGGAGAAGCGCCGTCCCGATCCGACCGACTGCGCGGCGATCTCATCTCCGCGTCCACGAGCGAACCTGGACCAACCATGGCGCAGCAACAGCTCCGACAGACGGCGCAACCGGAGCCCGCCCCGCTCCGTGGCGGTGCCGAACCCGACCCGCGAGACGTCATCGATTGGCTTCTGCAGGAGCGACGCTAGTGGCGCGCTGGCGTCAGTCGCCGAGCACTCTCTTCCGCAACAGGCGCATGTCGAGCGGCACGAGAACCACGAGCATCACGGTCAGGAGCCCGGCAAGGCCTGCGAGGTGGTAGCCGGCCCCGTCGCCGAGGAGCAGCCCGCGGATGCCCTCCGCCAGGTGATACAGCGGATTCGCGGTCGAGATCGCGGCTAGCACCGGGTGCCCGAGAGGGAAATACGTCGCCGACACGAAGCCCAGCGGCAGGATGACGAGAAAGATCGGCAAATTCATGTGGTCGATCGTCGGCACGAGGGCGGTGAAGCACAGGCCCAGGGAGGCGAACGCGCAGGCGGAGACGAAGACGATCGGAATGACCACCGGCAAGTACGCGAGCTCGAGCTGGAGCAGGCCGAGCGCCTGACAGCTCGAGAGCACGAGCCCGACGATCGCGACGTAGCTCGTCGTCAAGAGGCCGGCCCACAGGATCTCACCCCATACGACGTGCCGCAGCTCGATCTGCGTCGTGAGCTGACCTTCCCATGTGCGCTGATAGCGCATCCGGATGAACGCGCCGAAAAGCGACTGGAAGATCGCCGTCATGAACGTCGCATAGGCGAGCATGCCGGGCGCGACGAAGTTCATGTAGCCGACGGACCGGCCGTTCCACTGGATGCCCGACGACATGTAGGCGCCGAGACCCAGGCCGAATGCGAGCAGCAAGGTGATCGGCTCCAGCACGGGCGGCAAGAACGACGTGTGCCAGTTCTTCAGATAGACGCGGGCTCATGCCCCCTCGAGAGGACATCTCGCCCTCGGCGGCTCAGTCCCGCAGTTCGGTCAGGCGTCGCTCGAGGAAGCGCCGCTGCGGCTCTTGCCGCGTCAGACCGAGCGCGCGCTCGTAGGAGGCGCGCGCGTCGCCAGTCTTCCCGAGCCGACGGCACAGCTCGGCCCGCGCCGAGTGCGCCAGCGGATAGTCGGCGAGGTCGCCGCGCGACAGGATCGTGTCGACCAGCGCCAGGCCCGCGAGAGGCCCGTCACGCATGGCGACGGCGACGGCGCGATTCAGCTCGACCACCGGCGACGGCACCGCCCGCATCAACACGTCGTAGAGGCCGACGATCCGCGTCCAGTCGGTCGCGGAAGCAACGGAGGCCTCCGCATGCACCGCCGCGATCGCGGCCTGGAGCGTATACGGGCCGATCCGGCGCGAGGCAAGCGCCCGCTCCACGAGCGCTTCACCCTCGGCGATCAGCGCGCGATCCCAGAGCGAGCGGTCCTGATCGGTCAGCAAGATCAGCTCGCCGCTGGACGAGGTGCGCGCGCTGCGCCGCGACTCGTGCAACAGCATCAGCGCCAGCAAGCCCAGAGCCTCGGGCTCCGGAAGCAGCTCGACCAGGAGCCGGCCCAGGCGAATCGCCTCGCCCGAAAGATCCGCCCGTGTCAGCGAGCCGCCCGACGAGGCCGAATAGCCCTCGTTGAAGACCAGATAGATCACGTGCAGGACCGTGTCGAGCCGATCCGGCAGCTCGGGCAGAGCCGGGACTTCGTACGGGATGCGCGCGTCACGGATCTTCGCCTTGGCGCGGACGATGCGCTGCGCGAGCGTGGGCGGCGCGGTGAGAAAGGCGCGCGCAATCTCTTCGGTCGTCAGACCGCAGACCTCGCGGAGGGTCAGCGCGATCTGGGCGTCTGGCGTCAGGGCCGGATGGCAGCACGTGAAAATCAAACGGAGCCGGTCGTCCTCGATGTCCTGGGCGCCGTCCGGCATGGAGCGAGTGGTTTCCGCCTCGAGGCGCTCGGCCAGCTCCGCCTGCGAAGCGTCGAACCGAGCGCGCCGTCGCATGGCGTCGATCGCCTTGAAGCGCCCGGTCGAAATGAGCCAGGCCCGCGGATTGGCTGGCATACCGTCGCGCGGCCACCGCTCGATCGCGGCGGCGAAGGCTTCGTGCAGCGCCTCCTCGGCGCGGTCGAAGCCGCCGAGCAGACGAATGAGCGTGGCCAGCACGCGCCGCGACTCGGACCGGTAAACCGCGTCAATCGACTCGCGCGCGGCGTCGACTGCAGACTCGCTGATGGGCGCGTCAGTCCGACTACGAATGCGTCAGCTCCTGCACCGGGCGGACTTCGATGATTGCGATACGCGCCGGCGGAAACCTCGAGGCCACCGCGCACGCCTCGTCGATGTCCTTGGCCTCGATCAGAAAAAATCCTCCGAGCTGCTCCGTCGTCTCGGCGAATGGACCGTCCGTGGTGGAGATCGTGCCGCCCCGGACCCGGATGGTCCGCGCGGTCCGAGAAGGTTGCAGCGCGTTCGAGACGATGTAGTGGCCGCTGCGCCGGATCTCGTCGTCGTAGTCGAGCGCGGAATCGATCAGGGTTTGCATCTCCATCTTGGGCAGGGCCTCGAGCATGTTCTCGTCGTGGTAGATCATGAACATGAACTTCATCGCATCCTCCTCACGGCCGGAGATCCATAGAGCTTGAACCCGTTCACCTCTGCGTAGCCGGACGAGGCCGGTCGCATCGGTGTCACGCCTCACTCCCTGGCGAAGCGGACCGGCCCGCGAGACCGAGTGTCATTGCACGATCGTGACCCCGATAGCGTTACGCCTCTGTTCGGTTGCACCCGGCCCCGGCTGTCAGTGGCGCGAGCCCGAATCTCGTAGGAGCCCGGCGCCGCGGCATCCCATTCGAATCCGAAGCGCTGCCACGTCGGCGCGGGCCCCCGCGCGACCACATGGCTCTCGGGCCACGATGCACCCCCGTCCGTGCTCGCTTCGACGCGCGTGATCCCCGACGCGCTCCAGACCCACCCGGTGACGAGATGGCGGCCCGGCGGCACGCGGTCCTGGTCGGCGGGCCGAACGATCACCGCGTTCACGTCGAGCTCCTGGGCCGGCTCGACGTGTTCCCGACCCGTGTGCTCGACACGGCGATTGTACAGCCGGGTCGTGAAAAGACCCTCCGGCCGAGCCCCAGCGAGGGTGATGCGAGCCAGCAAGTCGGCGAGCGACACCCCACGCCAGGAGACGTTCGCGACGGAACGCGCGGCAACGTCGGGCTCGAGCGGATTGCCGTAGCACTCGAAGACCGCGCTCAGCTCCCGAGCAGGAAATCTCAGCAGCTCCTCGAGGTCGAACACGAGCGGCCGCTCGACCATGCCGTCGATCCGTAGCTGCCACTGCTCGGGGTCGACGCGGGCGACGCCCAGATGGGCGAGCGCGTGGACGTCCTCAGTGGGCGTGATGAAGTCCTTGAGCCTCGAGACGGGTCCGAGACGCTTGAACGGCGTCGGCGGATCCATGACGACGGACGGACGAACAGCGGCGCGCGCGCTTACTTCACCGTCGACACCGGTGGGAACAACTCGGACACGCGGGGCGTTCGCGGGCGTGCCAGAGTGCGGATCATTGACGGCGACATCGGCCTGGCCATCGACGTGACCCGCAAGGCACTGGTGAAGTACATGGGCACGGACACCGGCCAGTACGCCGACGAAATGTTGAAGTGGGCTCGCGATGGTGGTACGTCGGTCGTGGAGCTGACGCCGTTGCGGTTCGGCGCCTTCGGCTACTGAGCCGGTCGGCTCGGACGCTCAGCACCCCGGTTTGCCGTTGATCCGCAGTTCGAAGCTCGCCATGATCGCCCCCCCCTTGTTGGCCTCAGCCCCTCCGGACGTCGCACGGCGCCGATCCCTCCTCTCAGGCCGCGGTCACCCCGCCGTCGACGGGGAGGGCGGCGCCGGTGATGAACGACGCCTCGTCGGAGAGGAGGAAGAGCGCGGCGCTGGCGATCTCCTCGGGCCGGCCGGTCCGGCCGAGGGGCACCGAGCCGTGGGCGCGCTTGCGCACCAACTCCTCCGGGTCCAACCCCGCGGTGGCCTTCTGATCGGGACGCGACACAAAGACGCGCAGCATCGGCGTGTCGATCGGCCCGGGACAGACAGCGTTCACCCGGATCTTCTCGGGCGCGAGCCGCAGCGCCAAGCTCTTGACGAAGCCGACCACGCCGAACTTGCACATCGAGTAGACCGGGCTAAACCCGGAGCCCACGAGTCCCGAAGTCGAAGCGGTGAAGAGGAGGCTGCCGGCTCCCCGCGCGCGCATCTCCGGAATGGCCGCCTCGGTCGTGATCAGCACCGTGCGGAGATTCAGATCGACGGCGAGATCGAAGGCGCTCATGTCGATCCCCTCCACCGCCGCTGGTCCTGGATGCCCGACGTGGTTCCAGACGAAGTCCAGCCCCTTGAAGCGGGCCACCGTGTCCCACACGATCCGGCGCGAGTCCTCGTCCTTCGTCAGGTCCGCGGGAATCCCGAACGCGCTCCCCCCGGCGGCGGTGATCTCGCTCACCACGCGCTGCACGCCCGCGGCGTCCACGTCTACCACGGCGACCTGCGCGCCCTCACGGGCGAAGCGCAGGGCTCCGGCACGACCCATCCCCGAGGCGGCGGCGGTCACGATCCCGATCTTCCCGGCGAGGCGCATGGCTTGGTCCTCCTGATCCGAGCACTTGAGCGCCGATTGTATACTCTTCGAGCCGACGGTCTGGGTTCGGCACGCGACCCCTCGCGGCGGTCGCCGCACACTCACGCCTAACCCGCCGGCCGCACGCACTCTCGGCGGAGGCCGGTACAGTACCCGTCGGTGATATGCGCCCTCGCCATGTACTCAGGCTGGGCGAGCAGCTGCGCATGCAACCGCGGGAGGTTGTAATACGGCACGGAGGGATACAGGTGATGGTCGACGTGATAGTGAACGTTGTGCGGCGCCAGCAGGAACTTCTCCCACCACGTGGCGTCGAGGTGCCGTGATCCCCTGAGCATGTCGCCGTCCCAGATCATGGCGCCGCCGTGATGCTCGGCGAGGCTGCGCACGTAGAGGATGAACGCCAGGCTCGTCATCACCGGCACGATCCAGTACTTCAACAGCAGCGGCCAAAGCTGCCAGTAGGCCGCTGATGCGAGGACGGCGCCGTAGAAGAGGCCGCGCCGGATCTTCAGCCTACTCGGCGCGTGTTGCAGATGCTTGGCGCGGGCGACGTTCCTCGCCTCGGTGAAGAAGCGGACCCCGCAGATCCCCTTGAGCAACCGCACGGCCACGCCCTTGCCATCCTGCGGCAGCGCGAAATAGGGGTCGTCCTTGTTCCGCGCCCAGTCGGGATCGTCTCCGGTGTTGAGGTGGCGGTGATGAGCAAAATGGTTCTTGCGATACCCGTGCAGGGTGAACAAAAACAGCCAGGCCAGCAGCTCCCCTGCGAACTCGTTCCATCATCTGTTGCCGAACATGCGGTAGTGCGTGGCATCGTGCATGAGGACAGCGAGCGCGTGGAGACGAACCCCGATCAGGATCACCGCGAAGAGGTACATGAGCGGGTTGCCCGCGGTTTCGGCGAACCACGCGGCGAGGACGACCACGACCAGGTCCAGCGCAAGGTCGCGCAAGGCACGCCACGAGTCGATTCGGAACTACAGGGGGCCGGGAGCGGACCAGCCTCCACGACATTGCCGATAACCTAAAGTGGGGATCAGGAGCTTGTCAAGAGACCATCGGCGGGCGTCTTTGCTGTGGAGCCCGTGCGGTCGGTGGTGTTGTTCGATGACTACATTCACGTGAACTGATAGACGCGGCCAGCACCGAGCTTCAGGTGCTCAACATCCACTTGCACGGACTTGGCCCCTAGAGGAGCTCGCGCCGGCGGCGATGACCGTGTCGATAGCGCTTGGTCGATAGCATTTGAGGGATACGCCGATCTACCGTTCGACATTCGGTCCAACACGCCCGTGATTTAGAACCGTGGGCGCGACGGTGGCACGAGCCCGCACTCGCCAATCTTGTGGAGGAGAGTCTTGTAGCTCACCATGAGAATCCGTGAGGCCTCGGCGCGATTCCAGTGCACGTGCTCGAGTACTTCGGCGATCGCCTTGCGCTCCGCCGCCCGCGCCGCGACACGCGTGATCTCGCGCAAGCTTTTGGTGACCATCGGTCGCTGCGCCGCGCCATGCCCATTCCCCTCGCGCCCCAGCACCTCGATTGCCTGCTCGACTTCCGGGAGGACGACCAGCCGGCGAATCACGTTCTCTAGCTCGCGCACGTTGCCTGGCCACGAGTAGTCCATCAGCCGGGCCATCGTTTCAGGGAAGAGCTCCTTCTGCCGGCCGTATTGCGCGTTGAACTTGTCCAAGAACCGGGTCGCCAGCCCGGGGATCTCTTCCCGCCGCTCCCGCAGCGGGGGTACCCTGATCTCCATGACACTGAGCCGATAGTAGAGATCCTCCCGGAACTCGCCCCGGCTCATGGCGTCCTCGAGGTCCCTGTTCGTGGCGGCGATCACACGCGCGTCGACGTGGATCGGTCCGCCGCCTACTCGCCAGAACGTAAAATCTTGAAGCACCTGGAGTAGCTTCGCTTGGAGTGCGAGGGGCATCTCTGCGATCTCGTCCAGGTAGATCGTGCCCTTGTTTGCGAACTCAAACTGCCCCGGCTTCCGACGATGCGCGCCGGTGAACGCCCCTTTCTCATGACCGAAGAGTTCGGATTCGAGCAGCTCGGCCGGAATCGCGGCGCAGTTGACCTTCATGAACGGACCGGCACAGCGCCCCGACGCGGCATGGATGGCCCGTGCGACAAGGTCCTTCCCCACGCCGCTTTCGCCCCGGATCAAGACCGTTGCATCGGTGTCTGCGATGTTCTTGATAACTGTCCGGATCGCCCGCATCCGAGGGCTTCCGTCGAGCAGTGGGTACTCGGCGTCGGTGAGACGATGCTCTTGAACATCCTGCTGTACCAGCGGCCTGTCCGCTGAGTCGGCTTGACCAGTCTTCACGAGGCACCTTCCTCACGAAGCGACCGCGCTGCGGATCCGGCTCCACGCAGCTGCCGCGCGGAGACTGGCGCGCTTCGTCGGCCGCGACGCCGCAAGCTCTCACACCCGACTTCGACGTAAGAGCCCTTTGACGATGGTTAAATGGCTCCGGCCGATCACGACTTTGTCAGCCACACCGTGTCGAGCTGATTGTTGAGGTAGTGGCTCGGCGTTATTGTCCAGCCGCGCAGGCGGGAACTGTGCGGCACGATACGGTGCCACTGGAGCGTATAGATGTAGTGCGCCTCGTCGTCGAGGAGGCGCTTTTCAAAAGCGCGGATGTATCGCCGCCGTTGCTCGGGATCCACCGTGCGACTCTGACGGACATAGAGGTCGTCCAGCACCGGATCAGTGTACCGGCCGTAGTTGGCGTCGCTACGGCCCCGGGACTGGAACTTGTAGAGGTCCAGGTCTGGATCGACCACGTAGCCGCACTGAAAGTCGGTGCTGAGCTCGAAGTTCCCAGCACGGAGATCCTTGAAATACTGGCCCGAGTCCTGGATTTCGTGGCGCACCTTCAGCCCAATCTGACGCCACTCGTCCACGAGCCATGTGCCGATGAGCTGGTAGGGCATCGGTATGTCGCGGTTCTTGAGGACGAACGAGAACCCATCGGGAACGCCTGCCTCGGCCAGCAAGCGCCGTCCCACGGACCGTGATTCGCGGATGTCTCGCCAGTAACCGGCGAGCTTCATCAACTCCGCCGGCGGGGTGGCGAGAGGCGACCGCGGCACCTGCACTCCCGCGACTTCCCCGATGATGGCGGTCTTCGACATCGCGCCGGCGGCCCTATAGCGGTCGAGAGCGAGCGAGAGGGCGCGGCGGACGCGCCGATCGTGAAACGGCTCCTTCTCGTGGTTGATGGCGACCAAGAGCACGCAGTTCCACGGGCTCTCCTGCACGGTGACGTTCTCACCAAGCGCGCGGACGATGTCGTCTCGCTGCGCCGGGGAGAAGCCGCGGAACTGGATGTCGGCGCGCCCTGAGCTGATGGCAGACGCCTGAGCCGCGTCGTCACGGATGAAGAGCGCCTGGTAGCCGTCGAGATATGGCTTGCCGCGGTCCCAGTACTCCGGGTTGCGTCGGCCGACCCAGCGCGAGCCCTTGACGCGCTCGACGAAGACGAACGGCCCCGTACCCATGATGTTCTTCTCGTACCAGCGGATGTTGCGCTCGAGGATGTCCGCCTTGTAAATCCAATTCCACGGCGACGCCAGCGAGTGGATGAACGAGGGCGATGGCCACTTGAGCTTGAACGCGACGACGTACGGTTCAGGCGCCTGGATGGTCTCGATCTGGAGATACTCGCCCTTGCGAGCCGACGTGATCCCTGGAGGGGGATTGATGATCTTCTCGTAGGTCGCGCGCACGTCCCGCGAGGTCATTTCGCTGCCGTCGTGGAACTTCACCCCACGACGAAGCCTAAGAACGTACGTTCGCTTGTCCGGCGAGACGGTCCACGACATGGCCAGGTCCCCGACGACTCGGGTGCCCGTCGGGTCGAGCGGGTCGATGCGGAGCAAGGTATTGTAGTGCGGCGCTGCCGGGTGTATCAGCGCAAACGTCTCTTCCCGGTGGGCGTCATATGAAGGAGGTTCGCCCGGAACCACGAACGTCAATTCGCCGCCGGCGCGAGGGTGGGCCGGAGCGACGGCCGGCGACTTCTCAGGCGCGGCAGTAGCTGGCAAGCCCTCGTGGTGATCCGACCGGACGGTCGTGTCGGGAGGGTCCGTGCTGGTCGGCATGCTCTGGGCGATCACCGCCGACCCGCTCTTTTCAACCCGATTGGGGATGAGACCCTGTGCGACAGTGCCGACGAATAGTGGCGAGTCGGCCCGCGGCGTCGCGATGTGAGTACGGACAAGAGCCGCGCCGAGGACACCGATCACGACGACGGTCGCGCTCACGGTCCCCACTCGCACCCACGAGCGGCGCCGATGCCGACGTCGCTGGAATCGCTGTATCTTCTTGATACGCTCGACGTCCTCGGCTTCGTCCGCGACAAGCTCCTTGCCACTCTTCGCCGTCCACGGAAACGGGTCGAAAGAGTCCGGTACATCCGAGCCTTCGGTCGCTGCCGGTTGCGCCGGCACGAATGGTTTGAGGGTGGCCGGGGCTGAGTCCGACGCGATTGCATGCGAGCTGTCCGGCGACGGTCCGAATGGACCGATCGATGGTGTGGCGTGCGTTTGTCGCTCGTCGCGCAGACCGATTCCGCAATTGTTGCAGAAGTTTGCCTGTCTGCGGTTGATTGCGTGGCAACACGGACATTGCATCGGCAACTTGACGCCGCACACATCACAGAAGTGAGCGCTCGGTGGATTACGGTGCCCGCACGGCGTCAGGAGACCGTCCAGAATGCCACTGTCTTTTTCGTGCACGACGATGCTCCTCTGCTAGCGCGGCTTCACGAGAAAGCGCGAGCGTCGGTTCTGGCTCCAGCACCGTTCGCTGTCCTCGGTACAGTGCGGCCGCTCTTCTCCATAGCTCAGGATGGTGATGCGGTTCGGGTGAACGCCCTGTGCAATGAGATGATTCATTGCGGCTTGCGCCCGCCGCTCCCCAAGATCCATGTTGAATTCATTCTTGGTACTCGTGGCGCCTCGATTGTCGCAGTGCCCCTCGATCAGTACGAGCTGGCTTGGATTGGCGCGCAGCCAGGCCGCGTTCGCGTCCAGGATCTTCCCATCGCCAGGCCTGATCACCGCCGTGCCGAAGTCGAAGTAAATGTCCCGCAACTCCGGAATCGGCTCGTAGTCCCTGACCCGCGGCAGTCCGATGGGCTGGTCTGGAGGGGCAGGAGCTATCGGGGCTGTCGGCGCCGAGTGCGCCTGCGCCAGGACTGCTGGTCTTGGTAAGGCGCCGCCGGCGGGAGCATTCGTCCCGGCCTGGGCAAGGGCCGGACGACACCCGGTGAGGATCAGGCACGAGGCGAGCGCCGCGATTGCGATGACCCGCACGCTGCTGAAGCACCGCGCCGCACACCGTCGAGAACTGGACGCCCTCAATCGTGATGACAATGTGCTGTCGTCTTCGCGCAGTTGCCACTCGTTACCGACGGGACGAGGGCGAAACTTCATAGGCTGTCCACCCGGTGATGTGCCTCGCCGAAGCCAGAGCCAGTGTCTACGACGCCCGAAAGGGTAGGTCGTTGTGCGCCGCCTGCCCACGATCAGCATCACAACTCGCGGCGAGGACAGCTAGTAGTTTGTTGCCGAATCCTTACTACTTATTGCTGCGTTCGCGAAGGTTCGAAGCACGGTAGGCGGAAGGAGTGAAACCCGTATAGCGTTTGAATGCCTTGTCGAAGCGCGGGAGGTCGCCAAAGCCAACATCGTGGGCCACCTCGGTGATGGACACGTGACCGGCAGCTAGAAGTACCTTGGCTCGCTCGAGGCGTACCTTCAGGAGATAATCGCGGAAGGTGATACCCAGCACCTCCCGGAATCGATGAGAGAGACGGTACTTGCTCATCCCAACCTGGCGCGATAGCGCGGAGAGGGAGAGCTGATCCCAATAGCGTTGCTGGATCAGGCCGACGGCCCTCTGGATCGGAAGACAGAACGGAGCGGGCACACCCCCGGGTACCGGACTTTCGCGTACGGATTCGCCTCGGTCGACACCCGGTGAAAGGATCCGCTGTACGGCCGCGACGAGGTCGAAGGCGCTCACGGGCTTCTGGAGGTAGTCCGCCACACCCAGTTTGAAGGCCGCCGCACAGATCCACTCTGAGCCGTACCCCGTCAGCATGACCACCGGAAGGATGGGTTGAATGGATCGCAGTTCGGTCAATACCTCGAGTCCGGTGCGGTCTGGGAGCCGATGGTCGAGCAGGACGAGGTCGATCCGGTCACGGCGCACTCTGGCTAGGGCCTCGGCACCCGTTGTCGCGGCCATGATCTCGTACGCCTTACCCAGGAAGAATCTGATGATTTCCGGAATTATCAAGTCGTCGTCCACCGCCAGGATTTGCTGCCGCCCAACGGTCACCCCGCGATTTCCGCGATTTGGATAAGTTCTCGGCGAGAGCGCGGACTGTCCGGACGAAAGTTCGGAGACGTGAACGCCCCGGTGAACCATTTGCATGGTCAACGAGAACGCCGGAAAGCTATAGCGACAACCCGGATCATCGCTCCCCCTGAGACCCGAAGGCCCCATCGTGAGAGGGGCCGGAGTGTAGACGGCCCCGAGAGAGATCGTCAAGCTCTTTCTTGACCTCTGCTCTTTGTTGCCCCAACTCCGCGAGGAGATGTGCTCGAACAGCTCGCCCGTAGCTCCTTCCCCTTCTCTGCGTTCACGGCCGCAGCGAAGGCTTCAAGATGCCATACGGCCGCAACTGAAGTCAGTCAGTTGCGTCGACTCTCCCGACCCGGGGTCGCAACCTACCGATTGCGGATGGCACAGCGGTGGTTGCCAGGCGACGGCCATAGATCTGTCGCAGAGTCGGAGCGCACAGTGTGAGCACGGTCACCGCGCCGAAAGCGAGACCCGGCAGCGCGAGCATCGGCCCGGCGCCTAACCCGTCGGCCAGACGGCCGGTGGCGAGGTTGCTGACGGCCATCACCCCGCCGGTCGACCCCCAGTACAACCCCAGCACCCGGCCACGGACGGGATCGGGGGTGGCGATCTGGAGCAAGGTCGTCGCAAGCGCGATGAACATCGACTGCGTCAGACCGACAGCCGCCGCCGCGAGCAACGCACCGGGCCAGGAGACGGCGTAGCCCAGGGGCACCAGCGTCAGCCCGCTGAGGATGCTCGTCGCGAAGAACAGATACCCGCAGTGGACCCGTCGCGCGAAGCCGGCAAGCAGGAAGGCACCCACGAGCGAGCCGCCGCCCATCGCCATCATGAGCAGGCTATAGGCGGTGCCGGTCGCACCGAGCACATCAGACGCTCGCCGGGGCAGCGCGGCGTCGTAGCCCATCGTGAAGGCACAGTGAAGGACGACGAGCGTGATCACCGAGCACACGGCCGGGGCGTGGAAGACGTAGCTGGCCCCCTGTGCGAACTGCACAAGCGGGTTGTGATCCGAGCCGCTGCGCTGGTGCGGTACCTCGCCTAACACCCAGATCGCCCAGAAGGCCAGGGCGAAGAGCGCGGCCGCGACAAGGAAAGCGCCGAAGCCACCGCCGACATGGAGCAACGGCGCGGCCAGCAGTGGCCCCAGCAGCCGTGCGCCGTTCAGGTTCGCCTGGAGAAGGGAGACGGCGTTGAGCAGATCGCGTGCAGGGACGAGGCTCCCGAGCATCGCCTGCTCCATCGGCGTGCTCGACGAGCGGGACGCGCCTAGCACGAAGGAGACCGCGACGAGCGGCCAGGCGCTCTGGTCTCCGGCCCATGCGACCCAGGCGAGCCCGAGGGTCGAAAGCAGGCCGATCGCGTTCATGGTGAGCAACATCGTCCGCCGGTCGTAGCGGTCGGCGAAGACACCGGCGAAGGGGGTGATGATGAGCGATGGCAGGAAGGAAGCGAACACCACGAGGCCGACGGTGCTCGAGTGGTGGTGCAGGTCGAACGCCACCCAGCCGCACGCTGTGAGCGCGGTCATGTAGGCGACGCCCGATAGGATCGATGCCGTCCACAGTGGCCGAAACCGCTTGTGCTGAACGGCTGAAAAAATGCCCGCCCGATCTGCGCCCGCCACGATGTCGGTCGACATTCGGTCTCGTTAGCCGCGCCGGGGCGACACCCGACCCATCTGCACCTATCATGAGTCTCGCGATTTGTCGGGCGTCCGAGCTGGCCGGGCGGGACGCGCTTCAATTGCCTCAGCCGGCCGGCCGGGCGCCTGGCGGGACTTAGGGTACCACTCGGCGTACCGGCGCTCGCTGCACATGATGCTCCGGCATCAAGTTCACGCGGACGTGACAGCCGCCGGTGAAAGATGTCTCGAGCCCTCTGAACTTGGGAAATCCGTCACGGCTTGCAATGGACCCGGCGCGACGGTATAAGAACCGATCAGACATGCCCGTTGTGAACACCATCGACAAGCGTCCG
>Ga0209160_1002263_pt1 | contig 16089 bp, 10 predicted proteins | sample GraSoiAngelo_153_FD_186167 | JGI IMG/M metagenome (GOLD analysis project Ga0209160, IMG submission 186167) | Grasslands soil microbial communities from the Angelo Coastal Reserve, California, USA - 14_1009_12_40cm (SPAdes) (version 2) | ecosystem: Environmental > Terrestrial > Soil > Grasslands ... | reverse complement strand
CCCGGCGGCGGCCTGGTCGTCGTCGGCCGGCGCGCCGACCGGCTCGGTCCGAGTCTCGGCGAGCGGGCGGGCGTCGTCGTCGTCGACGGCGACGCTCTGCGCTATTCGACGCTGCCGGAGGCGCCCCCGACGGGCTGGGCGGCGGCGACGGCCGCCGGCGTGCGCGACGTCGCCGGCGAGCGCTGGCGCCTGAGGCCCGTCGAGGGATTCGGACGCGACGTGGCGTGGGCCGCCGTCCGCGTCGGGGACGGCGTGGCCGAGCGCCGCCGCGTCGTGCGGGCGCTCGCCGCCAGCGGCGCGCTCGCGGGGCTCGTGGCGTCCCTGGTGGTGGCCTTCGCCACGCGCCGTCGCGTCACCGCGCCGGCGTGGGCGGCCGCCTCGCGAGCGCCGGCCGCATCCTCCGCGCCCGCCGCCTCCCCGGAGCCCGGGGCGGCCTCCGCCGCTGCCGCGCCGCCGACGAGCAGCCGCGAGCTCCAGGCGCTCTACGCCGCCGCCGTGGCCGTGGGCAGCGGCACCGAGCTCGAGTCGACGGCGACGCAGACGCTCGACGTGATCTGCACGGTGGCGCGCATCGATCTCGGCATGGTCTATCGCGTCGATCGCGACACCGGCCGCCTCGCGCTCGTCGCCCACTACGGCATCCCGCCGCGCTACATGGAATTCCTGAAAACGCGCGCGATCGAGCGCACGCGCATCGGCCAGACCGCGCGCACGGGCGAGTACACGCTGGTGGACCTCGATCCCGCGCGGATCAAGGACCCGACGCTGCAGGAGGCGGTGACCAGCGAGGGCTATCGCACGCAGCTCTCGCTGCCGATCCCGGTACAGGGCGCGACCTGGGGCGTGATGGCGCTCGTGTCCAGGGAGCAGCGCCGCTTCGAGGCCGACGAGCTGACGCTGCTGCACGCGGCCGCGCACCAGGTGGGCCTCGCCGTCGGGCGCGCCGCCCTCTTCGCCGAGCTCCGCCTGAAATCGCGGCGGCTCGAGATCCTCACCCGCGTCGCTCAGGGACTGGCGGCCACGCTCCCGGGCCCGGAGATGCTCCAGCGCGTCGCGGATGCCGCGCGCGAGATGTTCGACGCGGCCATCGCCCGGCTGTGGCTGATGGACGACGACGGCGACACGCTGTCGGTGCGCGTCAGCGCGGGGCTCGAGGTGGGCGGCGGCGTCGACCGGCTGCGCGTCGGCGAGGGGTTCGTCGGGCGGGTGGCGGCCACGCGGGCCCCCCTCACGATCGCCGACCTCGCGAGCGACCCGCGTCCGCTCAACACCGAGCGGCTGCGGGCCCGCGGCCTGGCCGCCTTCGCCGGCGTGCCGCTGCTGGTCGGCGAGCGCGTGCTCGGCGTGCTGGCCATCGGGCTCACCGAGCGCCACGAGTACTCGGCCGAGGAGCTCGACGTCTTCACCTCGCTCGCCAACGGCGCGGCGGTCGCGCTGGAGAACGCGCGGCTGCTCTCCGGCGAGCGCACGCGGCGCGAGTATCTCGCCGCGCTGCTCGAGATCAACACGAAGATCGGCGCCAGCGTGATGGTCTCCACCACGACGCTGCTGTCCTCCATCGCCGAGGAGGCGGCGCGCCTGCTCGACGTGGACAACGCCGGCTTCCGGCTGCTGGAGGGCGACGACCTCGTGCTGGCCGGGTGCGCGGGCACCGCGCGCGAGACGATGGTGCGGGAGCGGGTCAAGCTCGGTCAGGGCCTCAGCGGCCGAGCCTTCGCGGCCGGCCGCGCGCTCGTGCTCGACGTCGAGGCCGCCAATATCGCGCCGGATGAGCTCGCCACCGTCCGGCGCCTCGGCTACACGACGTTCCTCGGCGTTCCGCTGAAGATCGGCGGGCGCGCGATCGGGGTGCTCACGTTCCGCGCGCGCCGGCCCTTCAGCGCGCGCGACCAGGAGCTGGCCGAGGCCTTCGCCGGTCAGTCCGCCATCGCCATCGAGCACGCGCGCCTCGTCCGCGAGGCCTCCGAGCAGGCCGATCGCATGCGCGCGCTGGCCGACCTCTCCCGCGTCTTCGCCGGGACGCTCGATCCCGACGTCGTGAGCGAGCGCATCGCGGACAGCGTGCGCAGCCTCTTCTCGTCGGTCTCCGCCTCGCTCTTCCGCGTGGAGCCGGGCAGCGGCGACCTCGTTCCCGTCGCCACGTCCACCGGCCGCGGGGGAGACACGCCGCCGGCGCCCGTGCTGCCGCGCGGGGTCGGCATCTCGGGCCTGGCCGCGGAGTCGCGTCACGTGGTCGTGTCCTCCGACGTCCCCGCCGACCCCAGGATCGAGAAGACGGACGCCGTCCGCGACTGGATCGCCGCCGTCGGCCACTACTCGGCCATCGCGGTGCCGCTGATCGTCAACGACGTCGTGGTCGGCGTGCTCACGGTCAGCGGCGAGCGCGGCCGCGTCTTCGGCGAGGACGACGCGCGACTGGCCCAGACCTTCGCCGACCAGGCGGCCCTCGCCCTCGCCAACGCGCGGCTCTACGCCGAGTCGGCGCAGCGCCGCGCGGAGGCCGAGGAGCTGGCCCGGCTGGCGCGCACGCTCACCGAGTCGCTCGACGTCTCGGAGGTGGTGGAGCGCACGGTCGAGAGCGTGCTGCCCCTCTTCCGCGCCCAGTCCTCCGTGGTCCGGCTGCTCCAGCCCGACGGCTCGCTGGCGGCCCTGGCCCTCGGCGGCCGCACGCGCGCCTATTTCCAGCCCGGCCACGTGCTGCCGCCGGGCGTCGGGGTGCTCGGGCGGGCGGTGGCCGAAGGGCGCGCGATCGCGACCGCCGACGCGCTCGCCGACGCGGCCACGCGCGTGTCCGACGACCTGCGCGCGAACTTCCAGAATTCGGGCGACGGCGCGGTGCTGGCGGTGCCGATGCGCGCCAAGGGCGTGATCATCGGCGCCCTCGGCATCGTCGACCGGGTCGGGCGCGTCTTCACCGACGGGGAGGCCGCGCTGCTGCAGGCCTTCGCCGACCAGGCCACGCTCGCCCTCGAGAACGCGCGCCTCTTCTCGATCGAGCGCTCGCGCCGGCAGCAGATCGCCGCGCTCGCCGACATCGAGCGCGAGCTGGCGGCCGTGCTCGACGCCGAGCGGCTGCCCGCGCTGGTCGTCGAGCGCGCCACCGGCCTCTTCAAGGCGAGCGGCGCCCTCTGGACGCTGGACGAGGATCGCACGCTGGTCCCGCGCGCGTGGACGGGCCAGGACCTGGCGGGCGAGCGACTGGCGCCGGGCGAGGGCTTCGCGGGCCGGGCCATCGGCGAGCGCCGCGGTCTCATCACCAACGACTACGCGCGCTCGCCGCACGCGGCGCCGCGCTTCGTGGCCGCCGGCGTGCGCAGTGTCATCGTGCAGCCCGTCATCCTGCGCGACCGTCCCCTCGGCGTGCTGACGATGAGCCGCGCGGGCGTCGAGGCGGCCCCCTTCGGCGTCGAGGACCTCGCGCTGCTCCAGAGCTTCGCCGCCCACGCCGCCACCGCCCTCGAGAACGCGCGCCTGTACGAGGAGGCCACGCGGTATGCGCAACGGCTGCGCGCGCTGGAGGAGGTCAACCGGCTCGTCTCCTCGTCGCTCAATCCCGACGAGGTGCTCGCCAACCTCGCCCGCGCCATCTCCCAGTTCTTCGACGCGCCCTACGTCAGCGTGTGGGGCCTGGACGAGACCACGGGCCGGCTGCGGCGCACGCTGACGCACGGCGATCCCGCCCTGGCCGCCGAGCTGCACGACACGCTGGCGCCGGGCGAGGGTGGGATCGGCTGGGTCGTCCAGCGCCGCGAGCCGATCTTCTGGACGGAGGTGGCGCGCGACGCGCGCACCGTCGACGCGGCGGCGCTGCTGCGCCACGGGCTCGGGTGGGTGACCGCGTACCCCATCGCCATCGGCGAGCGCGTGCTCGGCGCGTTCTCGGTGCACCGCACGGCGTCGTGGCCCGTCACGCCGGAGACGGCCTCGCTCATGGGCTCGCTGGCCGCGCAGGCGGCGGTGGCGCTGGAGAACGCGCGCCTGTACTCGGAGACGACGCGCCGCCTGACGGAGACGCGCGCGCTGCTCGAGGTGGCGGAGATCCTGAACTCCACGCTCGACGCGCGCCAGCTCCTCAAGCGCCTGGCCATCAAGGTGGCCGAGGTGTGCGACGTGGACCGCTGCTCGATCGAGCGCTGGGAGGGCGACCGCGTCGTCCCCCTCATGTCGCAGTTCGCCGACGGACGGAAGATGCCGGCCATGTGGGACCAGTTCCTCAGCGTGACCAACCGGCCGCTGCGCGAGGTGCCGACCAACGCGCGCGCGATCGAGACGCGCCGGCCCGTGATCGTGGAGGACGCGAGCGACGCCTCGCTCACGCCGCCCGACTGGGTGGCGGCCTTCGGCCTCAAGTCGTACGTGGTGGTGCCGATGCTCCGGCAGGACGAGGTCATCGGCGTGGTCACGCTCGACTACTGCGAGCGCGTGCGACCGTTCGCGCCGTGGCAGGTGGACCTCGCCACCGCCGTGGTGGGCCAGATCGCCCTCGCGCTGGAGAACACGCGGCTCTACGCGGAGGCGCAGGAGCGGCTGCGCGAGACCACCACGCTGCTCGCGGTGGGACGCGTGCTCTCGCAGCCGGACGCCGGGGGCGACGTGATGCGGCGGGTCGCGGCCGAGGTCGCGCGCGCCTTCGGCGCCGACATGGTGGGCGCGTACCTGCTCGACGGGCGCAAGGAGCGCCTCGTGGCGGTGGGCGGCTATCACGTGCCGAAGGATCTGCTGCGCTTCTTCGCGGAGCGCCCCATCGTGCTCGATCGCTTCCCGTGGCTGCTGGACGCGTGGCGGGCCGGCCGCGCCGTCGCGAGCCCGGACCCGCACGCCGATCCGCGCTTCGACCAGCAGTGGCAGGCCGCGCTGCCGCCGCACTCCGTGCTCTTCGTGCCCACGCTCGCCCACGGCCAGCCCGTCGGCGGCCTCTTCCTCGTCTGGTGGCAGACCGGGCACGTGTTCGAGCCGGCCGAGGTCCGGCTGCTGGAGGGCGTGGCCGCCCAGGTCGGCCTCGCCATGGAGAACGCCGAGCTCGCGCGCCAGACGCAGGTGAAGCTGGCGGAGACCCAGACGCTGCTCTCGGTGAGCCGCGCGCTGTCGTCGACGCTCGATTTCCAGGCGCTGTTGCGCCATTGCTTGAGGGTGGTGGCGACCACGCTCGGCGCCGACTGCGTCGGCTCCTGGCTCGTGCAGGAGGACGGCGAGTGGCTGGAGCCCATCGCCGGCTACCGCATCCCGCCCGAGCGGCTCGCCGCCTTCCGCGAGCTCCGCGTGTCGCTGCTCAAGCATCCCTTCTACGCCGAGGCGGCGCGTACGAGACGGCCGGTCGTCACGAGTGACGCCATGAACGACTCGCGGATCCCGGCGGTGATCCGCGAGCAGGGGCCGCACCGCACCCAGCTCTTCGTTCCCGTCGTCGTGAAGGACCGGATGATCGCGGCCTTCGCCGCCGTGTGGTGGGAGACCCCGCGCGAGTTCTCGGAGGACGAGATCGCGCTCGTGGAGGCCATCGCCAACCAGGCCGGCATCGCGCTGGAGAACGGCCGGCTGTTCGAGGAGAACCGCCAGCGGCTCGAGGAGCTGTCGGTGCTGCACGACCTCTCGCGCGCGGTCACGGGCCAGCTCGAGCGCGGCGCCGTCGTGGACGCCGTGCGCCGCCACGTCGCGCGCGTGCTGGACGCGCGGAATCTCGTGGTGATCGTCCGGGACGCCGAGCGCGAGGAGCTGGAGATCGTCCTGCGCGTCACCGACGGCGCCGACGACTCGCGGGAGCCGCGCCGCTATCCGCTCGGCGACATCGGCCTGATGTCCGTCGTCCTCGCCACCAGTCGCCCCGTGCGGACCGAGGACTACGTGGAGGAGTGCCGGCGGCACGGCGTGGAGCCCATCGAGGGCTCCGCGCAGCTGAAGTCCTGGCTCGGCGTGCCGATGACCGCCGGCGAGCAGGTGCTCGGCGTCATCGTCCTGCGCGGCGGCCCGCGGCCGTACACGGCCGCCGACGAGCGGCTGCTCCTCAACATCGCCCACCTGGCCGCGCTGGCGCTGCGCAGCGTGCGCCTCTTCGAGGACCGCACGCGTGCCTACCGCGAGCTGGCCGCCGCCCAGGACCAGCTCGTGCGCACCGAGAAGCTGCGCGCCCTCGGCGAGATGGCCTCCGGGGTCGCGCACGACTTCAACAACCTGCTCGCTTCCGTGCTCGGGCGCGCCCAGCTGCTGATGCGCCGCGTGCAGGATCCGCAGCAGCTGCAGTGGCTGCGCGTCATCGAGCGCTCGGCACTGGACGGCGCGCAGACGGTGCGCCGGCTGCAGGAGTTCACGCGCATCCGCCGCGACCAGCCCATGGTGCCCCTCGACCTGGCGCAGATGGTGGTCGACGCGCTCGACATCACGCAGTCGCGCTGGCGCGAGGAGCCGGTGAGCCGCGGCATCGTCATCGAGGTGCGCGCCGAGCTGGGCGCGGGGCCGCCGATCCTGGGCGACGCCGCGGAGCTGCGCGAGGCGCTGACCAACCTGATCCTCAACGCCGTGGATGCGATGCCCGCGGGCGGGATCCTCAGCCTCGTCACCGGCGCCACCGACGACCACGTGGAGGTCGCCGTGTCGGACACGGGCGTCGGCATTCCGGCGGCCGTGCGCGAGAAGATCTTCGACCCGTTCTTCACGACCAAGGGGCCGCAGGGGACCGGGCTCGGGCTCTCGCTGACCTACGGCATCGTGTCGCGCCACGGCGGCTTCGTCACCGTCGAGAGCGAGGAGGGCCGCGGCTCGACCTTCCGCCTGTCCTTCCCGTCGGCGGCGATGGTCGAGTCGCCGGCGACGTCACCGGCACGTGCCGACGCCGCGCCGGCGCGGACGCTGCGCTGTCTCGTGGTGGACGACGAGGAGTCGGTGCGCTCCGTGCTCGCCGACGTCATCGAGTCCGCCGGCCACCAGGCGACGATGGTCAACGGCGGAGCGGAGGCGATCGAGCGGTTCCGCGCCGAGTCCTTCGACGTGGTGCTGACCGACCTCGCCATGCCGCGCGTGTCCGGCTGGCAGGTGGCGAGCGCGGTGAAGCAGATCGCGCCGCGCGTGCCTGTGTTCCTGGTGACCGGGTTCGGCGTGGAGCTGACGCCCGAGGAGCGCCGCGCGCACGGCGTGGACCTCGTGCTCGTGAAGCCGCTGCAGATCCAGGAGATCCTCGATGCCCTGGCCGAGGTGGCGCGCAGCGCCGCGTCGTCGGCCCGACCGGAGGACAACCGATGGCCTTTCAGCACCTGATCGTCGAGCGGGCCGCGCAGGTCGCCACCGTCACCCTGAACCGTCCTGAGGCCTACAACGCGCTGAACCTGGGGCTCGGGCGCGAGCTGTTCACGGCCTCGATCGAGCTCGACGAGGACCCCGAGGTGCGCTGCGTCGTCGTCACCGGCAGCGGCAAGTCGTTCTGCGCGGGCGGCGACGTGCGCGACTTCGCCGACAACCTGCCGCGCGTCGGCGCTCTCATCAAGGAGCTGACGACGTACCTGCACGGCGTCATCTCGCGCTTCTGCCGGAGCGACAAGCCGGTGATCATGGCCGTCAACGGCATCGCCGCCGGCGGCGGCCTCAGCCTCGCCCTGTCCGGCGACCTCGTGGTCGCGACCGAGTCGGCGAAGCTGACGATGGCGTACTCGAAGATCGCGGCCACGCCCGACGGCTCGTCGTCGTACTTCCTGCCGCGCCTGGTCGGGCTGCGGCGCGCGATGGAGCTCTATTTCACCAACCGCGTGCTCACCGCGCGCGAGGCGCTCGACTGGGGCCTCGTCACGCGCGTGGTGCCGGACGCCGAGTTCAAGGGTGCCGTCGACGCGCTCGCGCGCGAGCTGGCGCAGGGGCCGTCGAAGGCCTTCGGCGCCGCCAAGCGCCTGTTCCACCAGTCCACGTGGGAGAGCCTCGAGACGCAGATGGAGCTGGAGGCGCAGGCCATCGCGAATTCCGGCCGCACCGAGGACTTCAAGGCCGGCGTCACCGCCTTCGCCAACAAGAAGACGCCGCCGCCGTTCCAGGGGCGCTGACCGCCACCGCGAACAGCCGATCGCCCGGCAGCGCGACGCGCGCGGGCGGCACCCGGCGCACGCGCGCGAAGCCCGTGCGGCGGAGTCGCGCCCGCAGCTCCGCCCAGGTCCAGCAGCGCATGACGAATGCGTTCCGCGCGATGGTGTTCCGCCGCCGCGAGGTGAGCCGGATCTCCTCGCGCAGCAGCAGCCGCCGGCGCGCGGGATCGAGCCGCGTGTCCGAACGGAAGGACAGGCGACCACGCGGCGTCCGGACCGTCCGCTCGGTCACGGGCTCGAACCGCTTGCGCGCCGCCGTTCGGCGCCAGTCGCGGACGTCGAGCAGCAGCACGCCGCCGGGCGCGAGCGCGCGCGCCAGGGTCGCGCAGACGGCGTCGCGCGCGCGGTCGTCCAGCACATCGTTCAGCACGCCGCGGCAGAGCGCGGCGGCAAATGGCGCCCCCGGACGATACGTCGTGAGATCGGCCCGCACGAACACGAGTCCGGCGCCTGCGCCCTTGGCCCGCGCGTCGGCGAGCAGCCTCGCCGAGCGGTCCACGCCGACGACGCGGTAACCGCGCCGCGCCAGCGCGCGCGCGTAGTTGCCGGTGCCACAGCCGGCGTCGAGGATCCGCGCGGGCGGTCGGACGCCGGCGGCGCGGAGGAGCGCCGCCAGCCGTCGCACCCGGGCGGCGCTGGCGTCCGGGACGACGAGGTCGAAGGCCCAGGCGAAGCGGTGGTAGAGCGGACGCTGCGGTGCCATCGCGCATCGGGTATAGTGCACGCGATGAAGGCGCGCCTCTACACCCGCCCCGGCTGATCCTCCTGCGCCAAGACGAAGGAGCTGCTCTCGTCTTGGGGGGTCGAGTTCGACCCCATCGACGTCCAGGCGGACGTCGGCGCGCGCGAGGAGATGGTCCGACTCGGCATCCCGCGCCCGCCCGGCGTCGCCCTCGGCGACCGCGTCGTGCACGGCTGGAACCCGGACGGCTATGCGGCGCTGCTCGGCGTGACCTACCGCGCGGCCAGACGCTTCTCGCCGGCCGAGCTGGCGTCACGACTGGACCGCGTGCTGGAGTCCGCGCAGGGGCTCATCGCCCGCTTCGACGCGCGTCAGATGGATCACGTGCCGCCCGAGCGCAAGCGCACGCTGCGCGACCTCGCCTTTCACGTCTTCCGGCTGTCGCTGGGTTTCGTCGACGCCGTGGACCGCGCCGAGCTGCCGGAATCCGTGTACGAGGAGCGCGCGCCGCAAGAGCTGGTGACCGGCGGCGACGTCGCGCGCTACGGTGCGCTGGTGCGCGCGCGGCTCAGCGGCTGGTTCCAGGGCGCCGGCGCCGACGAGTACACGCGAACGGTGCAGACGTATTACGGGCCGCAGGCCGCCGACGCTCTGCTCGAGCGCACCACGTGGCACGCCGGCCAGCACCTGCGTCAGCTGTACGTGCTCGCCGAGCGTCTCGGGGTGACGCCGCCGGCGCCGCTGCCGATGGACGCGCTCGCCGGCCTGCCGCTGCCCGACGCGCTCTGGTAAGCCGCGCCGCGGCGCCCTCGGGCTAGCTGTCGTCCGCGTCCCACGCGCCGGCCAGCTTGTGGGCCAGCGTGCGGTGGCGCCGGAAGTAGAAGGCGAGCATCGCGCTGGCGGCGAGCACGTTGCCGACGAAGACCGTCCACCCCGCCACCTCGTCCATCACCCACGACGCGGCGATCAGGATGAGGCCGAAGAAGAAGATCTCGAACGAGGTGAACAGGATCACCAGCGCGAAGATCAGCATCGGCTGCCGCTCGGCGCCCGCGATGAGGAAGGCTCCGATGACGCCGAAGAGCACGAACGCGACGCCGTGGACCAGCGTGTACGAGAGCACGGCCGACGTCGGCGTCTGCTGCCGCAGCAACGCGGCGCCAAGCAGCCGGGGCGTGCGCAGCATCTCGCCGTGGATCGCGTCGATGGCGAAGAACCAGAGGGCGACCACGGCGGCGCCGATGATGCCGGCCACCACGCCCTCGCCGAGCACCGCGCCCCACGCTCCGACGAGCGTACGCGAGAGCGCGTGATGCAGGCGGAAGAAGTACAACAGCATCGCCAGCGACGCCAGGAGGTTGCCGACCAGCACCGACCACCACGTCAGCTCGCCGGTCTTCGACAGCCCGAACACCTGCACCATCGCGAAGAAGAACGCCTCGAAGCACGCGAACAGGATGATGAAGCCGACGAACAGCGCCGGCTCGCGCTCGCTCACCGCCATCAGGCTCGCCGCGATGACGCCGAAGGCGATGAAGGCGAGGCCGTGCAGCACCGTGTAGCCGAGGATGGGGCCCACCGCGGGCTCGACGCCGACCGGCGTGTCGACGCCGTAGAAGACGAAGGCGCCGAGGAGCCCGGGCGTGTGAAAGGGCCGGCCGCGCGCGATGTCGTAGGCGAAGAACCACACCGCGACGACGGCGGCGCCGATCAAGCCGGCGACGATGCCTTCGCGCAACACCGAGCGTCGTTCGCTCGCCATGGCCGTGTCGCGGCTATCGTAGCACTCTGGCGCGGCGGCCGCGCGTCTACCCAGGGGCGAGCGGGTGCAGGACGCTGATCGCGTAGCGGAGGTCCAGACGCTCGCCGAACCAGCCGGAGCTCGAGGTCCGCGCGTCGATGTGAAGTCCTCGCGCGTCGTTGTGCGCCCGCAGCGTCTCGGCCGGGTCCGTAGGCACCGCAGCTGCGGACGGGACGTCGGGGAATGGCCGGCCGTTGGGGCGCGTGAACTGCAGCTCGCCATCGGGCCGGCGTTCCACCTGGTACCCGTCTTCGTGAACCGTGCGGTGGTGACGGCGACATAGCCGAGTGAGATTGGAGAGCGTGGTGGTCCCGCCGTTGGCCCAGTGCTGGATGTGATGGCCTTGACCGAACGGAAGCCCGCAGCCCGGAAAACGGCAAACCGGGTCGCGGTGATGCAGGGCACGCCTCAGCGCAGGCGGAATCGTCCGCGTGCGGGCGCCGACTTCCATCAGCTCACCGTCCGGCCCGTGTCGCATGACGACCCTGGTCGCGTCGCACGCGAGGCGCCGGGACGTTTCCGCGAAAACGCGCGCGCCGTCTTCGAGGACCGACTGGCCAGGGGCACCGGGATCCGCCAGGACCGGGGCGTCCACGTGAACGACCACCTGACCCACGTCAGCCACGCGGCGCAGGAGCGGAAGCCGTTGCCCCAGCCGCCGCGGAGGTCGAAGTCGCGGATGAGATCGAGCAGCCGAGCGGTCGCGGCGTCGAGATGGGCGGACAGCTCGGCGATGTCATCGCCAAGGCGCTCGAGCTCTGGAGTGTTCATCGGCGCGTCTCCCCTGTTATTTGCTGCGCCGACTCTACACCTGGGTTTTCGACGGCCCCCCGCGACGCCAGGACGCGCGATCGCCGCGCGACCCGGAATTTTTCGGCGGACACGACCCGACGTCTCGCATGACGTCAACGCGCGCCGCTGCAGCGGAATTCCGCGGCAATTGCGCACGCTGAGCAGGGGGTTCAGCCGAGACGCTGTCAAGAGTGGAAAATCAGATACACGTGCCACCGCAACACGGCACGCGCGCTTCGACTCACACGTCCCGCGCCAGCCTCACCCCGTAGTCGGAGTAGCGCAGCGTGGGCGGCAGCGACGAGCGGTGACCGACGGCGCTCCACGGATCGGCGTGCCGCCAGGCGCCGCCGCGGCTGACGCGACGCGTGCCCGTCGGCGGGCCGATCGGATTCGTGGCCGGCGACCGCGCGTAGTAGTCGTCGGCGTACCAGTCGGCGCACCACTCGTGGCAGACGCCGGAGAGGTCGAAGAGCCCGAGCGGATTGGGCGGCGTGGCGCGCACGCGCGGCGGCTGCGTGAAGCGCTGTGCCGGCGCGGCGCCCGGCCAGGGCAGGCGGCCGTGCGCGCCGCCGCCGCGCGCGGCCTTCTCCCACTCGGCTTCCGTCGGCAGCCGCGCTCCCGCCCACGTCGCGAACGCGCGGGCCTCGTCCCACGACACGCCGACCACCGGCTGCTCGGGATCGTCGAAGCCGATCTGGCGCCAGAAGGCGGGTGGCGCCGCGCCGGTGGCGGCGAGATAGGGCGCGTAGGCGGCGTTGGTCACGGGCGTGACGGCGATGGCGAACGCGTCGAGCCGCACGGGGTGCACGGGCAGCTCGCTCGGTGGCCCGTCCGCGTCGCCCATCAGGAACCCGCCGGCGGCGACCTCCACGAAGTCCACGAGGATATAATGCGCCCCATGAACGTCGCGGAACGGATGGGACGGCTCGGGACCGAATCGGCCTTCGAGGTGCTCGCGCGCGCCAGGGCCCTGGAACGGCAGGGCAAGCAGGTCATCCACCTCGAGATCGGCGAGCCCGACTTCGACACGCCGGAGCACATCAGGGACGCGGCCAAGCGCGCCCTCGACGCGGGCGCGACGCACTACGGGCCGTCGGCCGGACTGCCGGAGCTACGCGAGGCCATCGCGAAGCACATCACCGAGACCCGCGGCGTCCCAGTGTCCCCCGAGCAGGTGGTCGTCACGCCGGGCGCCAAGCCGATCATGTTCTTCACGATCATGACGCTGGCGGGCCACGGCGACGAGGTCATCTATCCGAATCCGGGCTTCCCGATCTACGAGTCGGTCATCAACTTCGTGGGCGCGACGGCGGTGCCGATCCCGCTGCGCGAGTCGAGCGAGTTCGGCTTCGACCTCGAGCTGCTCGAGAAGTCCATCTCGTCGCGCACGAAGCTGATCGTCATCAACTCGCCGGCGAACCCGACGGGCGGAGTGCTGGACCGCGCGCAGATCGATCGCATCGCGGCCCTGGCGGCGGCGCGGAACATCCCCGTGCTGTCGGACGAGATCTACCGGCAGTTCCTCTACGACGGCGAGTTCGTCTCGATCTACAACCGCCCGGGCATGGCCGAGCGCACGATCATCCTCGACGGCTTCTCCAAGTCCTACGCGATGACCGGCTGGCGGCTCGGCTACGGCGTCTTCCCGCCGCCGCTCGTCGAGCACATCACGCGGCTGATGGTGAACTCGGCCTCGTGCACGGCGTCGTTCGTGCAGCTCGCCGGCGTCGCCGCGCTCCAGGGCGAGCAGGCCGGTCGCATGGTCGCCGAGTTCAAGCGGCGGCGCGACATCCTCGTGGACGGGCTCAACAAGCTGCCCGGCGTGAAGTGCCTGCGGCCGCGCGGCGCATTCTACGTGTTCCCGAACATCATCGGCACCAGGCGCTCGTCCGCCGAGGTCGCCGAGCGCCTGCTCAACGAGGCCGGCGTCGCCGCGCTGTCGGGCGCCGCGTTCGGCGCCCACGGCGAGGGCTATCTCAGGTTCTCCTACGCCAACTCGGAGGCGAACCTCCGCGCCGCCCTCGACCGCATGCGCCCGATCTTCGAGTCGTTCGCGCGCTGAGTCGTCACCCGACGCAGCACCCCGACGTCAACGCGCTGCTCGATTTCTTCCTGTCCGACGTGCAAGCCATCCTTGGACGCGGCTTCGTCGGACTCTATCTCGAGGGTTCCATCGCGCTCGGAGAGTTCGAAGCCGATCGTAGCGATATCGACTTCGTCGTGGTGACCGACGGCGACCCCTCGGGGGAGACGTTTCTCGCGCTGAAGGCGCTGCATGCGCGACTCGCCGCCGCCGAGCCGAAGTGGGGCCTGGAGCTCGAGGGTTCGTACGTCCCCCGGCACGCGATCCGCCATCATGACCCACGGCCCGCCGCGCAGCCCTACATCGATCGCGGCACGGGCGAGCTGGCCATCGTGCACCAGGAGAGCGGCTACTGGATCATTCACCGTTCCCTCCTGCGCGAGCATGGCGTGGTGCTGGCGGGACCAAACCCAAAGACGCTGATCGACCCGGTGCACCCCGACCATGTGCGTCAAGCCGCGTCGGACGTGTTGCGCGAATGGTGGGTGCCGATGCTCGACGATCCGACGCGCTTGCAGAGCTGGGGGTATCGTTGCTACGCCGTTCTCACGATGTGCCGGATGCTGTATACGCTGCGGCACGGGACCATCGTCTCCAAGAGGTTCGCGGCGCGCTGGACGCAGGACACGGGATGAGCTCCAGCGTCTCCTTCAGGTCTGGCCGCGCTGGCGTGGTCGCCCGCCGCGCGGCCAGACCTGAAGGAGACGCTGGAGCTCATCCGGTATGCGTCGCGGCCGCTGACATGAGCCGCAGCAGCGTCGCGGCGGTCGTCGCGGACGGTGTCGCTCGCGCGGGGGTCCCGCGCGTGTTCGCGTCACCCGGCGCCTTGGTCGCCATCGGCGACGCGGCGATCGCGCGCGGCCTCGCGGTCGTCGAGACCGCGGGCGCGACCGCAGCCGGCGTGATGGCCGCCATCACCGCGGAGCTGGTCGACGCGCCGGGCGTCGCACTGGTCTCGTTCGCCGGCGGTATCGCGCCGGTCCTCGACGGCGCGGCGCACGCGACGCGCGACCGCGCCGCGGTGATCGTGATCTCCGACGGCGCCGCCGACTCACGGCTCCTCGAGCCGGTGGTGAAGGCGACCGTCGTCGCGGATCCCGCCTCCGCCGGCCACTGGATCGCCCACGCCGCGCAGCTCTGCATGGCCGATCCCCGCGGGGCCGTTCACCTCGTCGTCCCCGCCGGCGTGGCGGAGGCGCCGGCGCTGCCCGTCGTCACCGCGTGTCGTCGCGCGCCGGTGCCCGCGCCGGCGGCCGACGCGCTCGACGCGCTGGCCGACTCGATCGCGCGCGCGGCGCGTCCCGTGCTGGTCGCCGGCCTCGAGACGGGACCCGACGACGCCAAGTGGCTCCGCGCGCTCGCCGAGTCGGTGCCCGCGCCGGTTCTCACCACGCCGAAGGGCAAGGGCGCGTTGCCGGATCCACATCCGCTCGTCCTCGGCCTGCTCGCCGCCGAGCACCCGTTGCTCGCGCAGAGCGATCTCTTGATCGTGGTCGGCGTCGATCCGGTGGAGGTGAGTCCCGGGGTCTGGCCCGCCGGCGTCCCGCTCGCGCGTGTCGGCCGCGCGCCGGGCAACGGTGTGGTCGGCGAGATCGCGCTGGTCATCGAGGAGCTGGCGCCGCGCCTGCGCGGGCGCGCGCGCGCCGACTGGGACGTCGCCGCGCTCGATCGCCTCAAGCGCGGGCTCGGCGCGGCGGCGCCGGGGCCCGGGCTCGCGCGGCGCCGCGTGGTCGAGATCGCGCGCGAGCTGACGACTGCGGGCACACGGCTCGCGCTCGACGTGCCGCTGGCGGCGGCGTGGCAGTCGGTCGCGCCGCGCGAGTGCCTCGTGCCCAACGGCGTCGCGACGCTCGGGTTCGCGCTGCCGGCCGCTCTCGCGGCTGCCATGGCCCACGACGACGCGCGCGTGGTCGCGATCGGCGCCGCCGCGGGTTTCGCGGCGATGGCGGGCGAGTGGCCCACGGCGGCGCGGCTCGGCGCGCCGGTCGTCGCCGTCGCGCTGAATCAGGGCGGCGCGACCGACGTGACGACCGCCGCAGGCGCGGCGGGCGTCGCAATAGCGACCGCCGGCGACGAGGCGTCGTTTCGCTCGGCATTCGAGCGAGCGTGGCGCGCCGGCACGCCGATGTTGGTGGACGCCCACGTCAGCCGGTAGCATGGGCCCATGACACGCCTCAGCCTCGCCGTGGCGCTGGTGCTGGCCCTGGTCCTGCCCGCGGTCGCCGCCGACCACCCGCTGCTCGTCACGCCGGCCTGGGTCGCCGAGCGGCTCGGCCGGGCGGACGTCCGCATCATCGATCTCTCCGACGCGGAAGATTACGCGAGGGGCCACATTCCCGGCGCCGTGCACCTCGACTTCACCGATACGCGGCCGCAGGCGACCGAGGGCGTGTTCCGCGCGCCGACGGCCGAGGAGGGCCGCCGACTGTTCGTGCGGCTCGGCATCACACCGGACACGACGGTGATCCTCTACGACGACGAGGGTGGCCTGCACGCCGCGTGGCTGTTCCTCGTGCTCGACGTCCTCGGCCACCCGCGCGTCTCTGTGCTGGACGGCGCTGGCGCGCCGGCGGCGGCGCGTGGACGACGGACGTGCCGCGCGCCCCCGCGTCGAGCAGGGTGCCCGTGCCGCGCGTCAGCGCCGACCGTCTCGCCGGCGCCGCGTGGG
>Ga0209160_1002261_pt1 | contig 16103 bp, 14 predicted proteins | sample GraSoiAngelo_153_FD_186167 | JGI IMG/M metagenome (GOLD analysis project Ga0209160, IMG submission 186167) | Grasslands soil microbial communities from the Angelo Coastal Reserve, California, USA - 14_1009_12_40cm (SPAdes) (version 2) | ecosystem: Environmental > Terrestrial > Soil > Grasslands ... | reverse complement strand
GGAGGCGATGACGGGATAAAGATCGCCGTTGATGCGGACTTTCGCGCCTTTTTCGTGCGCGAGCGCAGCGGCGCGGGGCCAGCCGTCGGCGTGACCGACAGGAAGCGTGGCGACCCAGATACCGTCTTTGGCGAGGTAGGCGCGGTTGTAACCAGCACTGTCGCCTTTGCGGAGTTTCTTTACGTAGATGACGCGAGCTTTGAGGCTGATGGCGGGGCGAAGATCGAGAATGCTGGTGTGGCGAAATTCGTTTTCGGAATAGATGCCGTAGATGGCCATTCCCGGGCGGACCATGTCGAGGAAGGCGTCCGGATGCTGGAAGAGGCCGAAGCTGGAAGCGGCGTGTTTTTTGCCCAGGGCGAGGCCGTCTTTTTCGAGCGCGGCGCAAGTTTCGTTGAAACGGCGAAGCTGCTCTTTGTCGAAGTCGGGATCTTCGGTGAAGGTCATCATGGTGCCGTGGATGCGAACGGATTTGCGGGCAGCGAGATCGCGAATCAGCGGAGCCGCCCGGTGGTAAGGAACGCCGACGCGGCCGATGCCGGTGTCGACGCAGATATGGACGGGCACGGGCTTTTGGATTTTCGTGGCGATTTTGTCGAGCGCGGGGCCAAGAGGCGTGTAAATCATGGGCAGAATGTTGCGGACCACGGCGTCTTCGAGGTTTTGTTCGTCGAACGGGCCGAGAAGAAGAATGGGCTTGCGAATGCCCGCATCGCGAAGGGAGACCGCTTCGTGAAGCTTGACGACGGCGAAGCCGAAGATTTCGGGCTGCGGTTCAAGAAGCTGGGCGATGTTGGTGACGCCCATGCCGTAGCCGTTGTTTTTGATGACCGCGAGAATGGGGCGCGCGCCAACGCGACGGGAAATTTCGGCGACGTTGTGGCGGAGGTTTTCGCGATGGATTTCGACCCAGGGATCGAAGGAGGAATCTTTTGAAACAGCGGATTCCGGAGATTGCGCGGTTGCGGTGAGTGACGTGGGCGCGTTGAGGGCGACGGGAAGTGCCAGGCCAGCTTCCAGGAAGGCGCGCCGAGAGTGCTTCATGTTGCGTGCTACTTTTTGAAGAGGTTTTCGAAGGCCTGGCGGGCATCGTTGGAACGAGGCGGGGCCGAGGGAGTGGAGCCCGCGGCGGAGGGCTGCGCATAGGAGGTGGGGGCGGTGTCTTTTTCAACGGTCATACGAAATTCGTAAAAGGTGCAGGAATTCTTCGCGTCCTTGGGAGAGATGCGTTCGGGGATGGGCTGGGTGCACTCGAATCGCGCGCCGGAATCGAAGAAGCGGCATTGTTTGCAGCAGTGCAGCTCGAACTGGCACTTGGGACATTTTCCATTGGGATCGAAACCGGGCGCGAGAACGGCGCCGCAATTGGAGCATCTTGCGCGGGTGACCGTGCCGACCATACGAGGAGTGCGCGGACCGAATTGATCGGCGCCGCGAGGTCCGCCGGAGGGCGGCTTTTTCTCGTGCGATCTCTCGCGCTTTTCCGCTTTCTCGGAATCGCGGTAACCGCGGTGACTATATTTTCGATCCACAAATACCTCCGTCCGCCAGTCGCGACGGACTGCAACACCTAGAACCTAAATTTCTGCGCATGCGCTTGCCAACTTGGTTGGTATCCAATCGGATTGCTACACTCGGCCGGACCGCGGAATCATTCTCTAGAGTTAAATCGCAGAGTTGCGTACGTCCGAGAGCAGGAGATGGGACCTCTATGTTTGTAACGCTATGGGAGTACGAAGTCAAGCCGGGATGTGAAGAACAGTTCGGGAAGGTCTATGGCCCGGAGGGGGACTGGACGAAGCTGTTCCGGAAGGATAGGAACTACCAGGAAACGAGATTGTTGCGCGATGTTGCCCGGCCGGCAATCTATCTGACATTGGATTTCTGGGGCTCGCGGCAAGCGTACGAGAGGTTCCTGGAGGTGCATGCTGCGGAATACAAGGCGTTGGATGCGGAGGGCGAGAAACTCACCCTGGGGGAACGGCGGATTGGTTGGTATGAGATGGTGGTGTCTCAGTAGAAGCTGATGTCTTTCATTGGGTAGTGGCGGCGATTCCGTGTCCAGAGCTCGAGTTTGTGGATGGAGACGGTTGCGGCTATCAGAGCGTCGCCCAATTCCACGTGGTGGCTCTTTGCAAATGCTCTCAAATACTCCCCCGCTCGGATCCCGATTCTTGCATCGATAGGGATGCAATTAATGACCGCGAAGAGGGCATTGAGAGTTGCATGTTCCTGCGGGCGGGCTCCGTGCCAGAGTTCTGTAACAGTCACTGGCGAGCACAACAACGGAGTGTCGCTGCGACTCAACTGGTCCCAGCGGCCAAGGACGGAGGTGTCACGGGCGCGGGAAACTTCGATCAAGATATCAGAGTCAATCAAAACAGACTTCAAGAAGCGATTCTCCTGAGCCGCTTCCCTTTCCGAAGCCGGCGAACATGGGTCTCAGGATCTGGCAAGTCCTGCCGGTTTTTCCACATGCCAACCAGGGCCTGCATGGCCTGCCTGCGACCGGCGGAAGTGCTACCGTACTTATCGCGGACGGCCTGACGGACCAGTTCCGAAATACTGGTGCGCTGCTGCCGCGACCGGATATGCAATGCCTTCCAGATGTCCTCCTGGAGGTAAAGTTGAGTTCGTCTCATGATGTATAGTATACATCATCTTTACTCGATCTCAACATCAGGACGATCAGCGAGTCCCTTCTGAGCCTTGCTTTCCCAGCCACATTTGAATGAAACCGTCCGGAGCAAGATCGAGTTGGAGAAAAGTTCTGGGAGTGCCGTGAGCGCGGAGGAGAGCTTCGGCGGCAAGATAGCCGCTGCGGACGGCGCCTTCCATCGTGGCGGGCCAGCCGGTTTGGGTCCAATCGCCCGCGAGAAACAGCCCGGGAATGGAAGTTTCCTGTTTGGGACGCCAGCGATCGACGCCGGGTTCGGGAGAGAACGTAGCGGCGGCTTCCTTGATGACCGTGGCTTTGAGCAATTCCGCCTGACGAGCCTTCGGGAGAGCTTGGCGAACTTCGGCGAGGCAGAGATCGATGATTTCCTGGCGCGACTTCTGTAACAAATCGTAAGAGGCACTGATGACGAGTTGGAGGTACTGGTGCGCTCCCACGGGTTGCGGTGGCGCATTCGAAGGGGCGGGGGAAGAGGTAGAGAGAGGACGGCGGGGTAAATCCGCCGCTACAGGGTCCAAATCACTGCTTGGCTCTTCGTACAGAAGCGTCTTATTGAAAATCCACTGCGTAGTGGTGTCCAGAAGCGTCAAGAAAGGTTCGTCCATGACCGTGCGGTCGAACCAAAAATGCACGCCGGTGATCGGCGAGACTTTAATTTTGTCCAGGTTGGCGAGTCCGGGATCCGACTGCTTCACGCTTTCTGGCAGCAACTCAGCAAGCGCCGTATGGGGTAAGGCAAAGATGTAGGCGTCGGCGGATTCCTCGCGGGCTTCGTCGAAGCGCACGCCGGCGAGCTGGCCGTTTTCCATTTTCAAGCCACGGACTGACGAGCGAAGCAGTACTTCCCCGCCCCGGCGTTCGATCTCTGTTTTGCAGCCATCGTAGAGTTCTGCGAGAGGAATGGAGGGCACGCCCATGCGGTAGCCCGTTCGATTCGACAGAACCGTTTTCCAAAAAACATCGACGCCGTACCGCGCGTCGATTCTCTCAAGCTCTTCGCTGAGGGCGCTAACGAGCACAACTCGCCAGAAGCGATTGATGGCGCCCTGGGTCTGACCGCGGCGGCGGAGCCATTCGAGCATGGAGATGCCGGCGACTTCCTGGACATCAGGCGGCTTGCCTTGGTACCGCAAAATGTCGAGCATGGCGCGACCGATGGACAACTTGTCCCACAACGAGAGGGGGCTGAAGGAGGCGAAAGAGCCCAGAATGTGGAAAGGAGCGGGCAAGAAGCCCGCTTGAAACTGGCCGATGCGCCCCTGGGGGTCAAGCAGGAGAAGCCGATCGAAGAACTTGATCTTATCCGCGCATCCCACGCGGCGATAAAAGTCCTCCAGATTGGTGCAACAGCCGAAGGTCACGTGCTGACAATTGTCCACGTGCTCGCCGTCGGGCAAGACATAGGAGGTCGCCCGGCCGCCAAGGAAGGGACGCTGTTCGAATAGACGGACGCGCCAGCCGGAATCAGCCAGCGCGACGCCGGCTGCCAGTCCCGCCAGCCCGCCGCCGATCACGATCACGCTTTTCAAGGATCGTCTCTTCTGTGTGGCGCCCGAAGCGCGCCCTAGCAATGAACACCACTTTTTCCGCTTTGGAAAGCCGGATTCTTTGACCGAGGACAGCGTAATCGAGGGCTTCGATGCGGCCCAGGAGAGCGCTATAAGTGTGAACGAGCAGCCATAGCGCGCCGCGACTGTCCTGGTCGATTAAGCCGAGCAAGCCAGAACCCTCTTCGTAAAATTGCCACGCGCGCTCCGATTCAAAACGGAGCAGTTCCCGAACTCCAAGAGTCGCTTCGGCGCGGCCGAAATCCTCGGGAGAGACGCCATAACGGGCCATATCCTCTTCGGGCAGATAAACGCGCCCGCGCTTGTGGTCTTCATGGACGTCACGAAGAATGTTGGTGACCTGGAAGGCGAGGCCGAGCTTTTCCGCGAGATCCAGAGCGCGTGCGCCGGTGAAACCGAAGACGTGGGTGCAGGTCAGACCGACCGTTCCGGCGACGCGATAGCAATACTCGCGCAGACGTTCGAAGGTCGGGTACGTGCGAACCGTCAAATCCATTTCCGCGCCACTAATGAGATCGTGCAGATAACGCGAGGGGATTTTGTAGCGCTGCATGGTATCGACGAGGCCGGGCAGGACTTCCGCAGCTCCACTCAGCGCCGGGGCCGGCGAGGACATGGCGGCATTCCCGTCAAAAATTTGTTCCTGACCGGTGATGGCTTGATCGAGAGCGGCGCGCCATTTGGCGAGAGCGCGCTGCTTGGCGGAAAGGTCTTGGCCTTCATCGGAGACGTCGTCGATGAGGCGCATGAATGCGTAGAGGGCGGTGAGAGCATCGCGCTTCGGTTTGGGAAGGAGAAAAAATGCGTAGTAGAAATTGCTGCTCGCGGCGCGCGCGATGCGATGGCAATGGTTGTAGGAATCAACAATCGTGGTGGCAAGCTGGGGCGCAGCGTGCCGCGCCCCCACCATTACTGGAGCGGATGCCACTTCGACAGGCTGCGAGTTTGAGGCGACCAGGTGCTTGACCAACGTGCGACCGAGGACATCGGCTTGCTTAACCTTACTGATGGCGGGGCGCTTGTGAAGCGTGTCGTAGCCCATGGCTTCGATGGCGTCGAGAACCGCGAGACCGCCGCGGCTGAACATTTCGATGTCTACGCTAAGACGACCCTGGACGGCATTTGAGAGAGGCATTCCTTGGGCAAACAGCGCTCGCGTGCGGGCGATGAGATCCTGCATCAAGCGGACATAGCGCTCATCGAAACGGCGCTCCATGATGTCGTTTTCATTCAGGCCGTGGGCCGCAGCGGAGTCTAGTGGAATATAAATGCGGCCTTTGTCGAGGTCCCGCGAAACATCCTGCCAAAAATTCGCGAGCTGCAGAGCTGTGCAGGTGGCGTCGGAGAGGCGCTGTCGATGTTCGTCGCGATAACCGCACAGGTACAAGACCAGACGACCTACGGGATTCGCGGAATAGGTGCAGTAGCCGAGCACGGCGGCCCAGGTCGGATACCGCCTCACGGCCTGGTCCTGCCGGAATGCTCTCAAGAGATCGGCGAAGGGCTGTTTGGGAATGTCTTTGGCGACGATGGTCTCGCGCAGCGCAATAAAAACCGGATGCGAGGGCTTGCCCTCATAACAAGAGTTGAGTTCGCGCTCCCACCAATCCAGAAGCTGCAGCGCACGCATGGGGTTGGGAACTTCATCGCCGAGGTCATCGGCCCAGCGGCAGTAGGCGTAAACATTGTAGAAATGCTGATGGAGATTTTTGGGGAGAAGCCAGGAGACGACGTTGAAATTCTCGTAATGATGCGTGGCGAGCCAGCGAGTGTAATTCCGAGCGGCTTCGGGCGAGCAGCCGGACTGCGGGGCATGGCGGGTGAGGTCAATTTCGCCGGGGAGAAGCATCAGAAGAGAGATTCCTCGCGTCGCTCGGAATGACGGGCGGGTTTGGCGCGCACGTGCAAACTACGGCCTGACGGCCAGCTTAATTTCGCCGCTGCGCGACTTCATGCGCTCGAAGGCCTGCGGCAAGTCCGCCAAGCGAATTTCTTCGGTGACAAAATCGTGCGCGGAAATCTCTCCCCGGCGAATGGCTTCCAGCGCTTCGCGGAAGAAGCGGGGTGTGTGATGGAAAGTGGAAATGAGCTTTATCTCGGAATAGTGGATCGCAGCAGGCTCGATTTCAACGCGCGTGCCCGAAGACAGGCCGCTAAAGAAATTCACCACGCCGCCGCGGCGCACCATGGCCAGAGCCATGCGCCACGTCGCGGGATTACCGGCGGCTTCGACGACAGAATCCGGGCCACGCTGGTCTTCGGTGAGGTTCTTTACGCCGGCAGCGACATCGTCTGTCTCTGCGACGTTGACGGTCGCAACAGCACCCAGGCGCCTGGCAAGATCGAGAGGAGCGGCGCGGCGAGCCAGGGCAATGACGCGAACCCCGCGACGCGAAAGCATGCGGACAAAGGTCAGGCCGATAGGTCCGCAACCGATGACAACAGCGGTGTCGCCGGTGCGCACTTCCATTTCATGGATGCCGCGGAGAACACAAGCGAGAGGTTCGGCGAGGGCAGCACCCTGGTCATCGACGGAGTGCGGCACTTCAAGCATGTTTTCAACGACGATGCGGCCAGGGATGCGCATGTATTCGGCGTACGCGCCGTTGTTGAAAAGCAGATCGTCGCAGAGATTTTCCTGGCCGCGGCGGCAATGGTAGCAGCGAAGGCACGGGGCGGAATTCGCGGCCACTACGCGCATGCCGAGGCGCCAGCGGGGATCGACGCGTTTGCCGACGGCCACGATGTCGCCGACCAGTTCATGGCCAAAGACGGCCGGAGGTTGGATCATGCGGGCATGGTAGCCGCGTTTCCAGACTTTGAGGTCGGTGCCGTCCGTGAGAGCGAGGCGGACACGAAGAAGAACTTCGTCGGCGGCCAGCGAAGGCACGTCGATTTTTTCGATGCGAAGGTCTTCGCTGCCATAGAGGACCGCCGCCATCATTTTGGATGGCAGCGCAACGCGTGTACCAGCAGCTTTCACTTCTTCGCCTATTTCCACTTTTTTCGTAGTCGCCCTCATGCGTGTGTGATCAAAATCTTCAACGATTCCGCCGTGGGCCTGGCAGCCAACTCCAAAGCCTCTTGAATTCTATCCAGCGGAAAGCGGTGTGTCACAATGTCCATCACCGGAAGTCTCTTCTGGAGCACCAGGTCCGCCGCTGCTTCTTGGATGTCCATAGCGGCGCTATAGCTGCCCAGAATCTCTTTTTCGTCGATGCCCACGGCCGCGGCCGGGAACTCGATCTGGGTTACAGGGTCATTCGCGGCGAACAGAAGTACACGTCCACCGGGCCTTGCCGCAGCCAGCGCCTCCACGACCACCGCGGCATGCGCCACCGCCACCAGGACCGCATCGGCCCCACGCCCATCGGTCCGGGCCTTGATCTGCTCCACAAGCTTACCATCACTGGGGTCAAAGGACTCAATGGCGCCTAAAGTCAGGCTCTTTGCCCGCCGAACGGCCATGGGGTCGCTGGTATAGAGCCGGCCGCCTTCGAGTTTGGCGACCATGAGCAGTTGCAGGCCGATAGGGCCGCAGCCGATGACCAGAACGGTTTCGCCGGAGGCAACGCGGGCCTTCTGGACGGCTTTCAGGATGGTGTTCATGGGCTCGATGAAGGTGGCTTCTTCAAAGGAGACCTTGCCGGGGAGCGCTACGATGCCGCGGTCGGCAACCCAGGGCATGGCTTTGACGTATTCCGCGAAACCACCACCATTGGGAGTGAAGCCGGCGGTAAGGCCGGTGGTTTTGTATTGCTTGCACTGGGAGAAGAGGCGGCGCTCGCAATAGAAGCATTTGCCACAAGGGATGTGGTGAAAGCTCATGACCCTGTCTCCGGGCTTCCATTTGGTGACGCCGCGGCCGATGGCGACGACGGTGCCAGCCAGTTCGTGGCCGAGAATTTGGGGCGGCTCGACGTATCGGTGGAAGATTTTCTTGATGTCGGTGCCGCAGACTCCGCAGGCGGCAACTTTGATGAGGACTTCGCCTTCTTTGACTTCGGGGACGGAAACTTCTTCGACTCGGACAATGCCCTTTTCGCGGAACACGCCGGCGCGCATGGTTCTGGGGATGGGACCCAGGGTGCGGGCGGGTTCTAGAGTTGTGCCAGTACGGGTCATCGGGCGGCCACCTTGCGCTGCACCACTCCAGAAATTTGCGCCACCCGTTCAACGTATTGACTGAGGAACGCCGCGAGATTTTCGCGCGCTTGTCGAGTTTGCTGAAAAAACCGAATGAAGGAAAGCCCTCCTGTCAACTTCAGCGCCATGATTTCCCCAAACACACGGAAAATGTCCACGTCACCAGATTTTGACGTGATGCGGTTAAAATTGATCGGGAGGTCCTCTCCCACGGAATCACTGATAGCCCGAATGGCAACGGACCGGGCGCCGAAGGCGGCCGCCTCGGAGAGAACGCTTGCACTTTCCATTTCAACGGCATCAGCCTCGATACCCAGTAGCCGTTTTTGTGTCGCTTCAACGACCACGTGATCGTTTGTCAGGAAAGCGCCAACCGGCTTGGCTCCGCAGTCTGTTGCGAGCTCTACCAGGGGTTCGTCACATCGAAGGGTCACTCCCGGGATTTGAGCCCGCACCTCACGGGCCGCCAAGATGTCACCCGGCAGGTGTGCGGGCCTCAGCGAGCCTGCGAAACCGCTCGAGATGCAAATGTCAACGTCACCGGGCCAAAGCACCCTTGTTGCCTGCACCCAGGCTTTCCTGCAGCCAATCCCGGTGAGCAACACACAGACTTCGGCATTGCCGATTTGCGAAGAATAAACATCAACAGCGCCGCCATTCAATTTCTGGAACTTATGCTGGCGGCGCCAGGGGGCAAACTCGGCGTCGACGGCGAAGGTAACAAGAACTCTCATAAACAATAAGCGTTACTGGGGCGCGGCATTCCCTCGGTTACGCTCAGGATAAGCTGCGTCCGTACAAAGTTAAGCCGCGGCGGCGTGGGCCATGCGCTTGGCGCGGCCTTTGGCGATGTAGCCGTTGGCCTCGTACCAGCGTACGGCGCGCTCCAGCGCGGCGGCCACGGGGCCGGCCTTGAAACCTAATTCGCGCTGCGCACGAGAACAATCCACGAACATCATGTGTCGCGCGATCTTTACGCCTTCGACCGGAATACCGGGCTGGCGGCCGATGAGGCGCGAAAAGACCGTATTGGCATAGGCTACACCCAGCGCGAGGCCGTGAGGAATTTTAAGCCTGGGCGCGGGCAGCCCGGTGATCCGCGAAAGAGTGTCGAGCATCGCTTTGAGCGTCAGATTCTCTGCGCCGAGGAGATAGCGCTCACCGATTTTACCTTTTTCAGCGGCCAGCAGGTGGCCGACGGCGCATTCCTCGACACCGACAAAATTCAAGCCGGTTTCGACGTAGCCGGGCATCTTGCCGTTCAGAAAATCCAGGATGATTTTTCCCGTTGGCGTGGGCTTCCAGTCCCAGGGGCCGACGGGCGTGGTGGGCATGACCACGATGACCGGTAAGCCGGCTTTCGCGGCGTTGAGAGCTTCCTTCTCGGCGAGCCACTTGGAACGCTTGTAGTGGCCGACCATTTCTTCGAGCCTGGCGTCGGTGAATTCATTGGGATGTTGCGGCCGGTCGACAGCGATAGTAGCAACGGTGCTGGTATAAATGAATTGCTCGACACCGGCGCGCTTGGCAGCTTCGAGGAGATTTTTTGTGCCACCAACGTTAGAGTCGTAAATCTCCCGCGAACGCCGCGCCCACAAGCGGTAATCGGCGGCGACGTGAAAGACGCGCTTGACGCCCTTCATGGCGCGTTCGAGCGAGACGGGGTCGCGCAAATCGCCGGTGACATACTCAAGCGAAAGATCGGCGATGGCGCGGTTGGTGCTGGAAGGGCGCAGGAGCACACGGACGTCTTCGCCGCGCGCCACCAGCTGACGCGTGACGTGGCTGCCGAGAAATCCAGAGGCGCCTGTGACGAGAGTGGTCATGCGACCCTTATACTCTCCTCACACGATTCTGCGGGGGGCTTGTTCGCAAGGGAGGTTCCATAGGATTCCCTGCCCTTCGCTTGCAAGAGAAGTTCCTGTTCGACGAGTTCGGAAAATCGCCGCCAGGAGGCGGTGGGTATCAGGCTTCGAGCTTCAGCCGCTATACCGGCAACGACATGGTCCTCGGATGCAGTTGTAATCAGCCAACCGTCCACATCCTTTTCCCCGAGGAATACGCGGAGATTCTTGAGTTCAGCAATGTCCGAGACAGAACGAACTTTGGAGTGGACCACGGTGAAAAAACCGGAGAGGCGTGCGGCGCGGAGTCCTTCGACAGCAAGAGCTGATTCGCGTGCCTGGGGTGCGTCCAGCCAAACCGTTAGAAAGAGCCGGGGCAATGGCTCAAATTCGTGGATGCGGCGGCGCAGTGGAGTGCCACCGGTCTCAAGAAAAACATAGTGGCCACCCTGGGCGATGGCGCGCACAAAATGCGCAATTCCAGGATGATCCAGCGGTTCGCTCCCGCCAATCCAAATAACAGGAGCCGTGCTTTCGGTGATGCTTTGCATCTTATCGTGCGAAACAGGCGCCGCCGAGCCGGGATGAAGAATTTCCGCCGGCTCAACACACTGGATGAGAGAACGCGCAGGCGCAGACCGGAAAAATCGCGCGATTCGGCTTTGCAGTAATTTTGCGATGAGCGGCGCGGGCAAGCGCATCATGCGTTCTAAAACCCGCTGCGCAGCTTGAACTCGCCCGGCTGGAGCCTTAGCGCAGCGTACTCCGCAGAGCGGCGCGATTGGTTGAAGTAGCGTGCGAGAGCGTAGACCGGAAACGAATTCCGGTAGAGATGGTACTTCAGATAAAAAACGCCTGGGAAACCCGTGCCGGTGAATTCCGGTTCGCTCCACGAACCATCCTCCTGCTGCCGGTGAACCAAGTAGGACACCGCCTTCGTGACGGCGGGGGCATTGGACTGGGTGCCAGCAAGCAGCCCGATCAGTCCCCAAGCGGTTTGCGAAGCGGTGCTGGGGCCCTGGGCCTTGGTGGAAGGAGAGTCGTAGCTCAGCAGCGACTCGCCAAAACTGCCGTCCGCTTTTTGAACGCTGCGGAGCCAGCCCACGGCTCGCTGGCAATATTCGCGAGCGGCGAGCGAAACGGTCTCGAGCGCGCGCAGGACGCCGCCGGTTCCGTAAATATAATTGACGCCCCAACGACCAAACCACGAGCCATCCTCGCATTGATCCTTCTGCAGGAACTCGACAGCACGCTGAATGCCGGGATGCCCGGCGGGCCAACCGAAGCGCCCCAGGCACTCGACGACGCGCGCGGTGACGTCGGCGGTAGAAGGATCGATCATGGCGTTGTGATCGGCGAAGGGAATGTTGCAGAGGAACTTGCGATCGTTGTCGCGGTCAAACGCGCCCCAGCCGCCGTCGCGGTTCTGCATGCTCAGAAGCCATTGGATGCCGCGGCGAATGGCGCCTTCCATGCGATGGGGATCGGGATACTTGACGCGTTGCAGAGCCATCAGCACAAAGGCGGTGTCGTCCACATCCGGATAAAAATCATTGCGAAATTCGAAGGCCCAACCACCGGGTTCGGCTTCCTTGTTTTTGATTTGCCAATCGCCGGGACCGAGGACTTGCTTCGAGAGCATCCACTCCGCGGATTTGACCAGAGCGGGGTGATCCGGAGGAAGGCCGGCCTCTTCCAAGGCGACCATGGCGATGCACGTGTCCCAGACCGGAGAAACGCACGGCTGCATGCGGATGGTGTCGCTCTCTTCGATTTCAAAGCGCGAGAATTCCTTGATTTCGCGCCAAGTGAGCGGGTCCTCGGGGCCATGACCCAGCGCCATTAACGCGAAAATGGAGTTCATCATCGCGGGGTAGATGGCAGCAAGACCTTCCGTGCGCTCCATGTGATGCAGCATCCAAGATTTCGCTTCGCGCAGCGCGCGCTGGCGGAAGGGTTTCCAAGGCGATCTTTCGTAGAGCTTCAGCCCGCGGTCCACGGCCAGGAAGAAATTCTTCCAGGAAAGGATCTGCTCGTTCCAATCAAATGCAGCGGTCTTGTGGCCGGGATTCTTGTACAGTTCATCGACGCAGGCGCGCTCGGGCAACCGCCAGTTCGGACGGAGCGTGGACAAGATGGCCATAGGGATAACGATCCCGCGGGTCCAGGAGGACATTTCGTAGATGTTGAATGGCAGCCACGTAGGAATAAGCATCAACTCCGGAGGAATGGAGGGAACCAGCTCCCAGCCAACCGCGCCAACCAACGCCAGATAGAACCGAACATAGGAATTCGAGTGCTCGAGGCCGCCCAGGCGATGCACCGTCTCGCGCGCTTGCGACATGTTTGGCGCGTTGGGCGAGTCCCCCGCCAGCTTCAAAGCGAAATAGGCCTTGCAGGTCGCATTCAGCTCGCAAGGCCCACCAGGGTAAATGCTCCAGCCACCATCAGACAGTTGACGCCGGCGGACATAATTCGCCAGTTTGCCGATGCGCTCGGGATCGGCTTTGCCAAGAACATAAAGATAGTAAATATAATCGGATTCGAGGGTCGTGTCGGCTTCGAGTTCGCCCTGCCAGTAGCCTTGGTCCGCTTGAAGGGAGAGAAGATGATTCGCGCCGCGCTCGATGGACTTCTCCAGACGCTCGGCCCAGTCCTGCTCTTGCCAAGTCGCTGGCGCAACCGGAAGTTCTTCCCCTATGCGAGCAATTGAGGCCATCAATGCTTCCCCCAGAGCACAAGACCCTTCGGCAGGTTCAGCAGGCCCGCCGAACGCGGCGGTTCATTTCCTCTAAGTGGCCCACCGCCTATGACTTGCACAAAGGCACGCGGCAAAGCGATTAGGGTTCCAGTAACATCGGTACTACTCAATTATGGCTGCCTTGGTGCAGATGGTCAACGACTAAGATGCCCAGGAAATGCTGAGTTGTCATATTGACACAGTTCCTGGCCCTTCCAATACCCGCTGAACAAGCACGGATAGCGGCCCCGGAAGAGGTTCGCCTTCTTTCTGCGAAACGGAGGGTTTTTCGCACGGCAGGCGTATAAGGAGTTTCATCCAGGATGGAGCCGTTGCCGGAAAGTTTTCGGTCGAGCCGCGAAGCACGATCGCGTCGGCTCGATCCAGGGCGGCACGGGCGGAATCCTTGAAATCCTCCTTGGAGGGGTCGACTACGGCAAGATACAGGCTCGGCTTCAGGAATTGCAACAGAGAATTGCTTTCTACGATCAAGGGAGGCGGATCACCCTTCGCATGTTCGTGAGCTTTCTTGAGAGCCGAACGCAACAAAGGAAGCCCTTCGGCGAGATAACCTTGTTTGGTCCGAAGCCAGAATGATCGGCGCGCGCCAGCAGCCAGAAAGCGGGCGCTATCTGTACCCGTGTTCGCATGCGTTTCCCAGTCCAGCGCGCAGACGTGTTCGCTCGGTGCACAATCGCAATCCTCGCCGTTTTGGGCGCACACGCCGTGACCATACTGGGTAATTTTCCCCGCAAGCCAATTCCAATGGGGAAAGGCAGAAATCACGTCGCACACCAATTGCGTCTTCCCAATGCTGCGCGTGTGGCCGCCGATAACGATTACGCGCCAATGCGGCGAGGTGTCTTTTTCATTTGTTGCCAACTTTGGCCTCAAGATCTTTGATGCGCGCAGCCAACTCCGGGAGCCGCGCATATAACACGTACTGCTCTTTGAATTTCGCCAAAGAGCGTGCTGGCGTACCCCACACCGGGTCCCCGCCGCGAATAGTCTTGCCGCCTAGCACCCCCGATTGTCCACCAATTACGGCGCCGTCTTTGACTTCACAGCGTTCACCGAACCCCGCTTGCCCGCCGATCACCACGTTTTTTCCAACCACACATGATCCAGAAAATCCCGCCTGAGCCGCAATCACCGTGTGCGGGCCGATTTGGCAGTTGTGCCCTACGTGAACCAAATTGTCCAGCTTCACACCTTCCCCGATGCGCGTGTCGTCGAGCGAGCCGCGATCAATTGTCGTGTTCGCTCCAATCTCCACGTCGTCGCCGATCTCCACGATGCCGGCCTGCGGAAACTTCCAGTACTTCCCTTCACCGAAAGCGTAGCCGAATCCGTCAGCCCCGATGACGGCCCCGGAATGCATTTCCACACGATGGCCGATTCGAACGCAGTTATAGAGGGTCACGTGGGGATGAATCCGGCAGCCCTCGCCAATCCAACAGCCCGCGCCAATCACAGAGTGGGCACCGATCTGAGTACCCGCACCGATGTGCACGTCCTCCTTGATCACCGCGTAAGGGCCAATGCTGGCTCCCTCCGCAACGCGCGCAAGAGGCGCGACAATCGCGGTCGGATGAATCCCTACTGCAATCGGCGCGCGTTCCAAGAGCAATGCCGCGGCTCTCGCAAACGCCACTTTCGGAAGGGTGCTACGCAAGATGGTTTTGCCGGACAGCCGCAGACCCTCGCCGGCAACCACACACAGGGCAGCAGAGGCCGTGGCTCGCACGGCATGTTTTGCCGACTCGACATAGATCAAATCGCGCGCCCCAGCTCGTTCCGGCGCGGCCACGCCGCCAACTTCCAGCGTGCCATCGCCTTCCAGTTTTGCGCCAACCGCTTCCGCCAATTCTTTTGCTGTTCGTTTCATCTTCAGCCTCACAAGAAATCGTACAGCGGCGGCTCGCCTTTGGGCCGCGTGTTCCACCGACCGTGCACCCAAATCCACTGGTCAGGATACCTTCGAATGATTTCTTCCAGCACTTTCGTGAACTTCTGCGTGTTCTCGAGGACGTCGCGTTCCTCATCTCCGGTGTGAATCAATTCGAGGGGAGGCTCGAACCGAAGGCGGTATTTGTGGATCTCTTCATCCCAAACGGCGTACCCGGGCACTACGGCGGCGTCCGTATGCAGAGCGAGGCGAGCGATTCCGGTTGTAGTGCTGGCCGCCGTTCCAAAGAAATCCACAAAGGCAGCCTCCGAAGGCATGGTGTTCTGATCCGCCAGGATTCCGATGGTTCCCGCTTGCTTCAACACCTTCAGCATGACGCGCGCCGATTCGTTCTTGAAGATCGGCTGATTCCCGGACAAGCGCCGATAGCCATTGACGAGCGCATCGATTTTGCCGTTTTCGATGGGCCGCGCCATGTAATGCAGGGGAAATCCGTAAACAGCGTGCGCAAAGGAGGAAAGTTCCCACGCGCCAATGTGCCCGGTCAGAAACAGCACGCCTTTTCCGCGGCGCTGGCCCTCGAGAAAGTTTTCGTGACCATCGAGGACGACAATCTCTTCGATATTCTTCTTTGTGTACTTCGGGAAACGTGCGAACTCCGCGGCCATCCAGCCCAGATTTCGCAGCATTCCCCGGATAACCGCCTTGCGCTGCGTGTCGCTCCAATCAGGAAAAGCGATCCGCAAATTCAGCTTTGCGGTCTTCCTCAACTTCGGAAGAAGCGCATAAAGAACGCGCGTAACCGCAACTGCAAGGCTTCGCGCCACGGGCCTGGGCAATACACCCAGCCCTTTCAAAACGAGCCACACCGCTGCGAATTCGCGCCATTCCTTCATCAAGGAACCGGTTTGCATGAAACAGCCATTGCGCGACAGTATGCAAGAGGTCTGGCATTTGAAGATAGTGGTTCGATGTTAGACTCGACCTTCTGTGACAGAGCTAAACTCCCCTGACTCACGGCACACCAGCAGGGCCGCCCAGATCGGGTGTGGCATCCTGATCTGCGTCACACTCTACGTATGTTACTTCAGCCACCTGGGGGCCATCGGTTTTGTGGGACCGGATGAGCCCCGCTACGCCTGGATCGCGCGGGACATGATGGAGACTGGCGATTGGGTGACGCCGCGACTCTACGGACGGCCATGGTTTGAAAAGCCAC
>Ga0209160_1002259_pt1 | contig 16109 bp, 17 predicted proteins | sample GraSoiAngelo_153_FD_186167 | JGI IMG/M metagenome (GOLD analysis project Ga0209160, IMG submission 186167) | Grasslands soil microbial communities from the Angelo Coastal Reserve, California, USA - 14_1009_12_40cm (SPAdes) (version 2) | ecosystem: Environmental > Terrestrial > Soil > Grasslands ... | reverse complement strand
GACGGGCTGGCCTGCTACTCGGTGCGCAGCGGGTTTCACCTGCTTCTGAAGGCGCTCGCGTTGCCCGGCGGCAGCGAGGTCCTGTTCTCCGCCGTGACGCATCCCGACATGCCACGCCTTGCTCAGCACCACGGCCTGGTCCCAGTGCCGATCGACCTCGAGCCGGCCACCCTTGCGCCGCGCCCTAAGCTGGTGCTTCGTGCGATGACGGACCGCACCCGGATGCTGGTGGTGGCGCACCTCTTCGGCGGCCGTGTCGACCTTGCCCCCCTTGCAGAGATCTGCCGTCTGAACGGAATCCTGCTGGTCGAGGATTGCGCGCAGGCGTTCCAGGGTCCCGCCGGCGCGGGCGACTCGCTCGCGGACGTCTCCATGTTCAGCTTCGGCATCCTGAAAACCGCGACGGCCCTGGGCGGCGCGATGCTGACCGTTCGCAATCCCCAGTTGCTCAGGCGTATGCGGTCGATCCACCTGCGGTGGTCCGTTCAAAAACGCATCGCTCACCTCAAGCGCATCGTGCAGACCGCGGTCTTTGTGGCCCTCACGAAGCCGGCTCCCTACGCGCTGCTGGCGCGATTGGCGTTCGCACTCGAGATCGATTTCGATCGACTCGTCAACTCGAGCGCGCGAGCGTTCCCCGCGGGGGCCACGGATGATCTCGTGCGTCGCCTCGAACAGCGACCCAGCGCGCCCCTCATGAAGTTCCTTGCTCGACGCTTCAACACTTTCGACCACGCGCGATTGCTCAAGCGAGCGGTCGCCGGCGAGGAATTGGCCGCGATGCTCCCGACCGGAGTCCATGTCGGCGGGCTCGCCTTGGACCACACCCACTGGCTGTTTCCGATCGTGGCTGAGCGCCCGGACGAAACGATCGAGATGGCACGAGCAGAAGGGTTCGACGCCGCCCGCGCGGCCAGCAGCGTCAAATCGATCAGCGCACCCGCGCACCGGCCAGACCTCGAACCGGTTTTCGCCCAGGAAGTGATGTCTCGACTCGTCTTCCTGCCTGCCTATCCGGAACTGCCGGCTGGCTCATTGGAGAGGGTTGCGTCAGCGGTGGAGGGACATCATGTCAATGCGTACGTCACGCGCTAACGCGCTCGAGCTATGGCGCTCGGACGCCATCGACCTGCTGGTCATCGGCGAAGCCACTCCATCTGGGAGGTTACGTAAGTAGATCGCGAGCACATCTTCTACATCGACAAGGTCGGCGATCGCCGCGCGGTCTACCACGACGGGAATCTCGGATCGCCTTTGCGAGCCCAATGAAATTCGCTATATCGCCTTCACAAGCATGCAGAGGGGCCAAATCATCCAGGCCGATGGAACCAACCAAAGCGATCTGACAACCTTCAGCTTTTCTTCCGATTTGAGGGATGAATCTGCCAGACGGCGTGCTTAACTTCGCTTCCCCAGATGAGCGCGTGGACGGCGATGGACAACCGGCGAAGAGCCTTCGTCGTGGCTGCGGCGGCAGTCGCGCTGGTCTCCCTGCTTTACGCCCTGAACATCCGCACCGCCCCGTTCGGGCAGCATGCCGTGACGGCGATGGACGACATCGGCGAAGCGGTGGCTGCCGCAATCGCCTCGGCCGCGTGCGCGTGGGCCGCGAGTCGTGGTGCCGGGAAGGACCGCCTCGGGTGGGCGCTGATGGGCATCTCAGCCGGACTCTGGTCGGCGGGCGAGGTGGTCTGGTCGATCTACGAAGTCGGGCTTGGGATGCAGGTGCCCTACCCGTCCCTGGCGGACGCGGGATTCCTCTCGGCGGTGCCATTTGCGTTCGCCGGCATTCGTGCCTTCTGGGGTACCGCGCGAGGCACCTCCTCGCGCTGGCGTGTCTGGTTCGACGGCGTGATCGTCGCCTTGGCTTTGACGTCGACCGCGTGGGCATTCGGGCTGAAGTCGGTATGGACGTCCAACAGCCCAACCAAGATTCTCGACCTGGCCTACCCGGTGGGCGACATCCTGATCGGCACGATCCTCATCCTCGCCATCCGGCGTGCGAGCCAGCAGCAGGCGGGACGGATGGCATTCCTTCTCGCCGGCGTTGCCCTCTACTCCATTGCCGACAGCGCATTCGCCTACCTCACCGCTCAGGGCGCGTTTGGAGCCGTGGGCAGCATCCTCGACACCGGATGGTTTGCAGGCTTCCTGATGATCGGACTGGCCGCCGTCTACCCTGCGTCCGCGCCGAAGCCGGCAGCTCAGCGAGCTCCCCTCGATCTCTGGCAGCTCGCCCTGCCCTGGATGACACTGCTCCTGGCATCCGCCGGCGATGTCTATTCATCGGTAACGGGGCACGACATCGACCTCTTCATGTCATCGTGCACCGCGGCTCTGGCTGTGCTCCTGACCGTAAACATGATCCTCGAGCGCAGGGAGTTCCTCGAGATGCTGACCGACATCGAAACTGCCCGTTCCACGCTGAACCGTGAGTTCAAGACGACGTTGGTCGGGATCCAGCGATTGAGCGATCAGGTAAAGGACGCGGACCGTGCGTACGACGAAGGCGTGCGCGTGCTGGCCGCCGACATCCACCACCAGGCCGAGCGGCTCGATCACTTGGTCGAGGGAATGCTGTAGGAAGACGGCACGAGAAATCACCGGATAGTCCGGACATTGCGCATCAGTCACCGGCTCAAACCCCGGATAGTCCGGACTATCCGGGGGACCGGCCACCGCTCCGGTACTGAGGCGATCGGCGTCACAATCAGCGAGGCGAGATGGTAACGATCACGTTGCCCCTCTTGTGACCCAGGTCGACGTAGCGGTGCGCCTCCACAATCTCATCCAGCGTGTAGCGGCGGTCGATCACCGGCCGAAGCGCGCCGCTCTCGGCGAGTTCCTTCAGCGCCAACAGGTCTGACCTCTTGGTCCTCGGGAACGCGTCATCGACCGACATCGACACTCCGCCCGATGCGAGTGCCGCGAAAGCGTTGAGCATTGCCTTCGCACTCTTCCGTTTGCCGACAGCGTCGAAGATGACGTCGTAGCGGCCGCCGCTCTGCGTGAAGTCGTCCTTCGTGTAGTCGATCACCGATGTCGCACCGAGCGACCCCACAAGCTCCAGGTTCGCGGTGCTGCAGACGCCGGTCACCTCGGCGCCGAGATGCCTTGCCAGCTGCACCGCGGACGTGCCGATCGCCCCCGAAGCTCCATAGACCAGCACCCGCTGGCCCGTCTGAATCTTCAGCCGGCGCACGAAGAACGAGGCGATCAGCCCCCCGTAGGGCAGGGCGGCTGATTCCTCGTATGTCAGGTTGGCGGGTCGAAGCGCGATCGCCGAGATCGGCCAGCACACCTTTTCCGCGTATGTGCCGGCGCGGAAACCGTCCATTCCGAACACCTGGTCACCTGGCTTGAAGGCGGTTACGTCGCGGCCGACCGACTCGATCTCCCCGGCCGCGATCATGCCGATGATCCCCTTCCGCGGCGCCCTGATGCCGAACGCTGCTCGTAAGAAGAGCCGGCGGACGCCGCGCATCTTGAGGCCTCTCACGATGCAGTCGCTGGCTGTGACCGCGGTCGCGACGAGCCGGATGCACACATCCTTGTCCCGGGGACGCGGGTCGGGCACAGTCCTGATCTGGAGCACCTCGGGCGGCCCGTATGCCGTGCAAACGGCGGCTCTCATCTCGTCTCCCCAGCCCGCAGCTCAACTGCGGTCACGAATTGCCTCTACTCGAATCTCGACTTGCTGTGCGGCCGAGGATTATCCGGCCGAGTGCCAAACAGCGATGTAGAAAGTGCGCCTGGCAGGAATCGAACCTGCTGCCTTTCGGTCCGGAGCCGAACGCTCTGTCCGGTGAGCTACAGGCGCGATGGGTCTCACCCAGTCTAAACTCCGCCCCCCGTGGGTCGGTTATTCGCGGTGATGCTCGTCCTCGGCGTCGTGGTCTCGTGTCAGGGCGACACTCACGCCGTCTTCACTCCCGCGCCCAGCCCCTCGCCACACACAGCCCCTACGGTTGCGATACTGCAGTCGCGTGACGTGCCGACCGGGCTGAACGTCTGCGTCGGCTCAGGTCCCATAGACGTCTATCTGTCGGTGCTGTCAGGCGCAGACGCGGACCTGGCCGCGCGCCAGTCGAACTACTGGCAGCAGCTCCGTAACAACGGCGCCATCGCGGGAGCGGTTTCCGTGTTTGCGTCCGACATCACCGCGTGCAAGACCGAGCTTGGCGCGACGACCAACGTCAAGGCTATGAGCAGCCTTGTCTTTCAGTTTCGCGATGAAGGTCAGGCGGAGCGAGCGTGGGAGTCAGGCGTTTTCGGTTTTGCGCCGCCGCCGCTGGGCCAGCTCTCGCCCAACCTCATACGCGGCAGCGGCACCGGCCTGGGGCCGAGCTCTTTTACCTACGACCGGCCCTCGGTACGATTGGCGTGCTGGCGGCGGTCGGTATTCGTCGCGTTCGTTGTGGTCAGCAATGCGGACTTGAACACTTTCCACGCCGCGACCGCAGCAATCGACCCTCGCCTAAACTGAACTCCTTCTACCTGCGCCTGTAGCTCACCGGATAGAGCGCTTGCCTGCGGAGCAAGAGGCAGCAAGTTCGATTCTTGCCAGGCGCACCATCACGTGGCGGCTTCAGGCCCCGCTGAAAAACTTTCGCAGCCCGGCTTGCAGCGCAACCGCCACACGCTGCTGACCCGAGGCGGTGCTCGCAAGCTTGGCCTCGGACGCGTTCGTCAGGAACAGCGGCTCGACCAGGGCGCCCGGCATCTGGCTCGGGTTGTCCACGTACCCCGGGGAGGGCGGGCCCAGCTCGATCAGGTGGCCGTAAATGCTGCCCGAAACGGTCAGGGCAGGCGCCACCAGCTGATCGTCGGTCCACACACCGCGGTCGGTCGAGCCCAGCCCAGAGACGAGGGCATTCTGAAGGTCTGTGGCCAGCCGCTTGTTCTCGGCCGCAAACGCGCGCTGAGCATCGTAAAAGGTCTCCGTTCCACCGACCGCTGGATCGTCGTATGCGTCGAAATGGATGGACACCAGAACAGAGGCGGACGACGCGTTGGCGCACGCGGCGCGCGTGACCAGGTCGCGCTGCTCGGCGGAAGCGGTCAACGCGCCGGTCACCGAGTCGCTTGCCGTCAGCCGGGTCACGGACGAGTCCTGCGTTCGCGACATGACGACTCGATAGCCGTCGCTCTGCAGCAGTGCGGCCAGACGAAGTCCCACCGCGAGAGTCACGTCCTTTTCGAGGACCTGCTGCTGGCCGATGGTGCCGACCACACCGGGGTCAAGCCCGCCGTGGCCAGGGTCGATGAACACAGTTTTGCCCGATCCGCCGCCTTTCGACGGAAAGCTCATGCAGGCGCCCGTTTGCAATCCGCTCATTGCTATCTGCCCGGCGACCATGCCGGGCGGTTTTCCTGGTGGCCCCGCAACCGTCACGCCCGCGGAGCGCACCGCCTGCAGCACTGTCGGGAAGGCGAGGGCGCACGTGGCTGCAAGCGCCACGATGAGCGCTGGGCGAAGCAGGGACAGGGATCTCTGCCGGCGCCGAGTGCGGGCTGGGACGTTGGCGGGTTTTGCGATCGGCCGCGTCATTCTAGTGGCCGGAGCGGCCCCCCATATAAGGGAACCGCTTCCTGCTCACCGCCTACTTGATTCGGCTGTTCTCCGTGGTTGCGACCTTCTTGCTCGAGGTCGAGTCGACGTTGAGCAAGGCAAGAATGGTGTCGAAGGCTTTGTTCTGCCAGAGGGCGATGTAGAACGACTGGTTGGAGATCGACTGGTCCAACACGATCGAATTGGCGGTCAAACCGCTCTTGGTCCCTTCGATCGTCTGCGCCCCGCCGGAGCGCAGCGCTGAAGCGCTGAAGCCGAGGATCGATTGGTTGGTATATGCGCCGGCTGCACTCTTCTCATCCTTGAACTGGACGACAAAATTCACTACCAGCCTGTAGTTGGCGGCCGCGATATCCGAGGTGCTGCTCTTGATGGCGGAGCAGTGAGCGGCGCTGTCGGTATAGATGGCCGCGTACGCGGACGTGGCGCCGGCCCTCTTCAGGTCCGCCCAATACCCTGACATCGACTTCGATGTTTGGGGATCGGGCGACTGCTCCTTCGCGATGAAGCTGTCGATGTCGCCGGTGAGGTCGCACTTCACCATGCCGTGCGGTAGATCGCCCGGCTGCACCGAAACGCTGGAGGCGCTTGGTCCTTGCGGACCGTTGGATGAGCCTCCGCACGCCACGATGCTCAGCAATGCAATAAGCGCTGTTATCGATGGTCTGACCATTTGATTCAGGCTAACAGCGGGCCTGGCGTCCTCAAAAGAAGATCGTCTGGCGTCTCGAGAGCAGCTTGTGCACCGTTGCCTGGATCCACTCCCGGACCTGTTCGCTGAGCTCCAGCACCAGCCGAGCGTCGCCGGCCGCATCGGGCCCATAACGCGCCACATCGATCGGCTCGCCGAAAGCCATGAGCCACTTGGAGGGCAAAGGGATGAGGCCGGCTAGGCCGAGCCATGGAAACGTAGGAGTGATCGGCATGGCCGGCAACCGCAGCAGCCGGGCCAGCGGCTGCAGGTCTGCGATCACCGGGTGGATCTCTTCTGAGCCAACGACCGCCACCGGGATGATGGGCGCGCCCGTACGCAGCGCCACCTGAACGAATCCGCCTCGACCCAACCGCCGGATGCGGTAGCGGTCGCGATACGGCTTCGATGCGCCCTTCACGCCCTCGGGGAACACGCCGACCAGCTCGTCGCGCTCTAGAAGAGCAGTCGCGTTGTCGGGATGGGCAAGGACGTTCCCGGTCTTGACCAGAAGCATGTTGGTAAAAGGCATCGCGAACGCCCAGTCCACGACGAGCATGCGCGCGTGGCGGGGATGCGGATGCTCGGCGAGGATCGCGGTGCGGATCATCGCCCCGTCGTACGGAATGATGCCGGCATGGTTGGCGACCAGCAGAGCACGGCCGCGCGCCGGGACGTTGTTCACGCCGTCGGTTTCGACTCGCCAGTACTTGCGGTAAAACCAGAGCGCAACGTTTTTGACGCGCTCGGTGAACTCGGGGTCAAAGCCGAAGCCGTCGCTTGGTAGCTCCTCACGCGGAGGACTCACTATGCGGAGGGCCCCCACCGCGTCCATTATCATGAGCTCGGCCTCGACATGCCACTCGCCCTGCAGGCCGCCGCGGATGAATACATTGGATGGCTTCAGCTCGAAGCCAACCGCAGTCCGAACACGGTCCGCGCCTACGGCTCTGAGATCCGCAGGCTGCTCGGATTTCTTGCGACCAATGGACACTCACTCATGGCGGATCAGCTGCGCCACGAGGATCTGCGCGCTTTCCAGCGTCACCTCGCTGGCACGTTGAAGAGCCCGGCCTCTCGCGCGCGAGCACTGGTCGCGATCCGATCCTGGCTTCGGTGGACAGCTCGCGAAGGATTGATCGAACGCGACCTGTCCAATGGCATCACGCTGCCCAAGCTGGAGCAGCGGCTGCCCAAACCCATCGACCCCGATGAGCTGACGCGATTGCTGTCAAGCCTGCCCCACGACACTCCGCTCGAAAAGCGCGACCGCGCGCTGGTGCAGTTCCTCGTCAGCACGGGATGCCGCATCTCAGAGGCGCTTGCGCTGGACCGGACTGATTTTCCGCGTTCCGGCAGCCGCCTGGTCGTCACCGGCAAGGGCTCCAAACAGCGCAGCGTCTATCTGACGGCTGACGCGCGCGGTGCCATCGAAGACTACCTCGCCGGTCGCGAGGATGCCTGCCTGGCGATGTTCATCAACTTCGATCGTTCCGCCGGCGACGACCGCGCGCGTCGGTTGACGCCGGCCGGAGCGCGCTACATCGTCAAACAGATCAGGCAGCAGCTCGGCGCGTGGTCGTTCAAGTCCCCCCACGTGGCTCGGCACACGGCCGCGACGACCCTGCTCGAGGTGACGGGCGGCGACGTCCGGCTGGTCCAGGAGGTCCTGGGGCACGCCAACCTGAACACGCTGCAGGGCTATACGAAGATCGTCGACAGCCGGAAGCAGGAGGCCTACCGGCTGTACCAGGCGTTTCTCGACGGCAAAAAGAAGGCATAGTATTTCGCCAATGGTCGAGCTCAAACAGGCCAAGGTGTTTCAAGGTTTGCCGGAATCGGAGATCCGGTCGATCGAGAAGCAGATGAAGACGGTCAAGCATCCGGCCGGGCACCAGATCGTCGTCCGGGGCGACGGAGGCGTGGGGTTCATGATCATCACGGACGGCACGGTCACGGTGAAGACCGTGCAGGGCAAGGACCGCAGGCTCGGGCCCGGCGACTCCTTCGGCGAGATGGCGCTGCTGGATCAGGAGGGGCGCAGCGCCACGATCACGGCTGACACCGACGTCACGATGGCGACCATCCCGGAGTGGAACTTCAAGCCGTTCTTGAAGGAGCACCCGGAGGTCGCCTACAGATTGCTCCAGACGTTGAGCCGCCGCGTCCGCCAGGCCGAGGGCGACCTCTAAGCAAGCCGCGTTTTCGCGTAGCGAGGGGAGCCGATGACCGCGCACGACCGTCCTATCGGCTATGGCATCGATTTCGGCACGAGCAACAGCTCGGTGTCGATCGCGTACGGGGACAGGGTCGAGGTGCTGGCATTGGGAGGATCTGCATCGAGGACGCTCCCGTCTTTTGTGTACCTGCACAGGGGCGGCCGCCGGGCGGCCGGTAACGAGGCGGTGAGGACCTTCCTAATCTCCGGCCACGAGAAGACCGATTGCTGGAACTGCCCGCTCGCACCCTACGGTTGGGACACGGACTGCCGCCAGTACCGTAAAGGCGGCGGATGCAACGACGCGCGACTGCTGTCAGGAGTGAAGCACGAGCTGGCGAAGCTCGGCTTCGCCGGTACCAACTCGTGGGCGACAGATTTCAGCGTGGGCGCCTTGGTGAGCGTCGTGCTCAGCCGTCTCAAAGGAGAGGCTGACAAGACCACCGGACATGTCGTCGGATCCGTCGTTCTTGGCCATCCGGTCGTGTTCGCGGGCGCCGACCCGCAGAACCGCGCCGCCTCCGACGCCGAGGCGTTTCGCCGGCTGGAGCTTGCGGCTCTCGAGGCGGGCTTCGGCGAGGTTGCTTTTCTGCCCGAGCCCACGGCCGCGGTGATCGGCGAGCAGGCCCACCGGGGGGTGGAGATCGCGGTCGACTTCGGCGGCGGCACTTTCGACGTGGCGGTGCTCGACTCCCGCGGCGGCACGCCGCACGTCGCCGGTATCGCGGGGATCGCAATCGGCGGCGAATCCCTGGACGGGATCCTCTTCGAAACGATCGTCGGTCCGGCGCTAGGTCTGGACGCGCTCCCGAGCTGGCTCTTCAACGAGATGCGCACGGCAAGCTCCGTCCGCCTGCTTATGGCGGACCCCGGGATACCGGCGATCCTGGCTCGGATTGGCGGCCGCGCAGCCGATGTCGTCCAGGCGCTGCTCTACGAAGGCCACGCCTACGAGTTCTACGGCGCGGTCGAATCCACCAAGATCGCCCTGTCGAACGCTGATACAACCCGCCTGGACTTCGAGCCGCTGAGCCTTGGTGTTGAGGTGCGGCGGTCGACCTTCGAGTCCATGATCCGGCCAGAGCTCGATCTCATCGCCGCAACCATCGATCAGGCTTTGGCCGACGCTCGGATCACCGCCGGCGATGTCGATCGAGTCCTGCTGACCGGCGGTTCGGCGTACATTCCCGCGTTCCGCAGCGACCTGGCCCTGGCTTTCGGAGAACAGCGCCTGGAGCAGCGGGACGCGTTCACCGCCGTGGTCCACGGGCTCGGGGTCCGAGCCCAACAGCTCTGGGGACCAGTCGCCCTCAGGGTCTAGAAAGAGAAGAGCCGGGCTCGGATTGAGCCCGGCTCGATTTTTGTCAGCTACGGCCGGTGACTACTCGTCCTCGATCTGGTTGTACATCAGGCTGTCCTGGATCTCATACAGAGCGTCCATCGCCTCCATCACCGAAGCCGGCTTGGCCTGCGCCAGGACCGTCACCTCCGGCGACTCCTCGATGACCTTGTTGATCGCGACCGACAGCACGGGCGGCATCTGCCGCTGGTCGGCCAGGTTCAGCATCTCGAGCTCGTTCAGGAGCTTGTCGATGTAGCGCATCTTGTTCCGGCGGGCGTACTTGGCCCGCTGGATCCGGCGCTCCCGAGCGGTCATGTGCTCGATAGCGCGGCTGGCCTGCTTGATCATTGGCATTCCCTCTATCTCCTCCGGATACCAAGTTTAGGGCCCCTCTTTCTTTTGTCAAGAACCACCTGTAATAAATCGCTTTAGCGGTTTTGGCCTGTGCTAGCATCCCAAGGAAGCGACCGGATGTGGGCCTCATGATCGCCGGCCGTTCGACCCGAATGGAAGTCCTCGAGCTGCTTCGGCGCAAGGGCCGATCAAGCGCGGAAACCATCGCCAACGACCTCGGGGTGACTCCGAACGCGGTCCGCCAGCACCTCACCAACCTCGAGCGGGATGGCCTCGTGGTCAGCCAGCCCGAGCGCAGCGGCCGCGGCCGGCCCTCCCTCCTCTTCGCGCTGACCGAGCGAGCCGACTCAGTCTTCCCCAAGCGGTACGGCCAGCTGGCCACGATGGTGCTCCAGGAGGTCCAGGAGATGGGCGGGCCTGAGGCGCTGGACGAGGTGTTCGCGCGGGTCGCCGCGAGGCACGCGAACGCGATCGAGAAGGACCTGGTGGGTCTCGATTTCGACGAAAGGCTGCGCCGGGTCGTGGCGTGGATCGGCCGGGCGGGCACGCTCGTCGAGCAGACGGATAGTGCCGAGGAGGTCAAAGTGACGATCCATAACTGTCCATTTCGCAACACCGCGCTCAAGTTTCCGCAGGTCTGCACGATCACGCCGCAGCTGATCTCCCGCCTCACGGGCGCGGCCATCTCGCAGGCGGACTCGATTCACCGCCGAGATCCCTACTGCTCCTTTGTCGTCCAGCGCCCTACCCACTCTCACTAGCGCGCAGGTCAAGCAGGTCGACGCGCTCTGCGAGGAGCGGTTCGGCATCTCGGTCGACTGGCTCATGGAGGCGGCCGGCTGGCAGATCGCCAGATACGTGGGTCAACGCGCAGCCGTCGTCTGCGGCGTCGGTAACAACGCCGGCGACGGGCTGGCCGCGGCGCGCCATCTACAGCGGTGGGGCCGGCTCACAGGCGTGTGCTGCGTCGACCTGACCCGGCTTCTTGGTCCGGCGGCGAATGAGCTCGAGGCGTTGCGGAATCTCGGGGTCGCGGTCGGCGGCGATCTGAACCTCGGCGACGCCGACGTGGTCGTCGACGCCATATTCGGCACCGGCCTATCCCGAGCTCCAGAGGGCAAGTTTGCGGAGTGGATCACGGCCATCAACCGCTCGGGCAAGGACGTCGTCTCTGTTGACGTACCGTCCGGACTCGACGCCGACTCCGGCGTGGCCTACGCTCCGTGTATTCGAGCCACCGTGACCATCACTCTTGGACTTCCCAAACCCGGGCTCCTGGGACTTCCAGGGCGCGTTATCGTCGCCGACATCGGGGTGCCGTTCGAGGCGTACGCCGCGGTTGGGGTCGTGGTTCCGCCGGATCTTTTTGCGAAGGGGGACCTCGTCCAGCTGTGACGCGCGAGGTGGTCTGGGACCACGGCGTCTCTTTGCCAGGTCACAGCTTGTGGCTCGATCCCTTGGTCGTGCGCAGCTTCGCGTTCATCTCCCACGCCCACACCGACCACGCGCGGCGCCACAAGGAGGCCCTGCTGACGCCGCAGACGCTTGCCCTCATCCCGGAGGCGCGGCGGCCGCGAGGCTGGCGGATGCTGGGTTATGGAGAGGCGATGCGGCGTGGGCCTGCCACGGTGACCCTCTACTCAGCCGGGCACATGCTCGGATCGGCTCAGCTCCACTTCGAGCACGAAGGCACGTCTGTGCTCTACACGGGCGACATCAAGCTGCGGCAGCCGGGCCGGATCGAGACGTTCGTGCCGAAGGCCAATGTCCTCATCATCGAAACCACATACGGGCGGCCGCATTTTCGCTTCGGCGATCCGGACGAGACTATTGAGCTGATCGCGCGCTGGTGCAGGCGGGCGCTGGACAGTCGCGTGACGCCGGTGCTGCTGTGCCATGCGCTGGGCAAGACCGAGGAGGTGATGCTGCAGCTCGCGCAGTACGGATTCGCTTTCGCGCTCGAAAAGCGGTGCGCTCCATGCGCGCGGCAGTACGCGATGGCAGGCCGCTCCCTCCCAGACTGGATCGAGCTCAATGGCGAGCCGGTTGCCGATCGCGTCGTCATCGCGCCCCCGGTGGGCAAGGACGACATCCGCCGGCTGGGCCGCTATCGAACCGCCTTGATCTCGGGCTGGGCGAAAGACCCTGAGTTCGCGCGGTTGTTCGGCGCCGACGCCACGTTCGACCTGTCCGACCACTGCGATTTCGATGAGCTGATGGATGTCGTCGAGCGGTCAGGCGCGGACCAGGTCTACACCGTTCACGGCTACACCGAGGACTTCGCGCGGTCGCTGCGCAAGCGCGGTATCCGCGCGTGGGCGCTCGAGGCAAACGAGCAGTTGGCGCTGGCGCTCTAACCGGATAGGTGCCTTTTGATCAAACCGCACCTTTCGAAGCGGCTGATACGTGCGCTTTGATCGAAACGTACTGCATCCTCACGATCGCGACCAGGGCGAGGCCGGTGACGGCCGCGTACAACGCTGCAAGCGAGACGCGCGGCAGCACATAGCTACCGGCTGTAGTTCCCGGCTCGATCGCCAACGCGGTGAGGGCAAAGATCGTCAGCTGGAGTGAGACGGCGTAAGCCACCAGGTTTATCACGACCCACCAAGCCGCAATGCCTGCGCGGCCGAACACCCAAGCCAGCGCAACGCCCTGGGCAAGGCCCAAAAGCAGCGGATTGATGTATTCCCCACCCGTGAACATGATGTCCATTCCAGTTTCGATAGATATGAATGTGCGCGGGACTAGCTGCGGTACGACGAAATACCATCCGCTGATCGCGAAGATGCTGGCCGCGGAGGCAACCAACGTCAGGCCGATCCACATGCCAGCGGCGACCACTGAGACGCCAATCAGTCCACGCAGCACCAGGAACTGAAGCAACGCGAGAGGTGTAGCAAGCAGGATCGGCACCCAGTAGGAGGCTCCAGTGTCCCCGAAGACTTCGTGTCCGGGCTGCGTCGCCGAAGCGGCCACTGCGGCACCGAGCGCTCCGGCGCCGACCCACGCTATCCACAGCGCGAATCCCGGGCGCCGCTTAGCAACGGCCATCGCCGCGTCCAGGTTACGCCGGCGTCAGCGCAGAGCCCAGCCCGAACGCAGAACCGCCCGGCGCAGATCATGGTCCCGCGCTGCGGCGTCGCTGAGCTTGGTCAGCAGCAGGTCAACCCAGGCGGCGAGCTCGACCGCGGGCGCCAGCTCCAGCGCCTCGTTCTTGACCCGCGCGTGGAAGCTGCGGCCATCGACGTCGATCGAGATCTCTGTGATTGGCCCACGGTTTAGGTGCCCACGCCGGACGTTAGCGATCGGGATTCGCTCGACGAGATAGTCGAGCAGCTCGTCGGGCTCGTCACGCTCGACCAACGGCGCGTGGCAGAAGACGCACGCGTCGTCGATCGGCAAAGCAGGGGCGGAGCAGACTGGGCAATTCATTTGTGTGGCGGGTGGTGGGGCTATTTCAGTCGGTGTAGCGGGTAATTGTGCGGTCCTCGCGCCGCTTTTCATCCTGATATAACGGGCAATCTTCGAAATTCCGTACGCAGATCGGAGGACTGTCGGACAGCGCGTACTTGAGCTTGGAGCGGTGGTCAACATGGCAGTCGAACCGGTAGACGCGGACAAATGCCTTCTGGTCCTTGACCAGCTCCTCGAGGTACGGGCACCGTCGCATCCCGACTTACGATAGGTCACCTTGGCGCGGAACCCGCGGGCAGGTTGTGACTTACTGAATGCTTGAGTTCGCCCGCGCCGGCGCAGCCGTCGGCGCAACGCCCGCCACTCTCGAGAAGACGCGGATTCTCGCTGCGTACTTCCGCACGCTGTCCGATGAGGATCTGCGGCGCGCCGCCGTTTACTTGAGCGGTCGCGCGTTTCCGCCCTCCCAGCGCCGGACGCTCGGTCTCGGCTGGTCGACGCTGAGCAAGGTCGTGTCGTCGATCTCGAGCCGCGATGAAGAAGAGCTCGGGCGCATCTTCCGCAAGCACTCCGACCTAGGCGACTGGGCAGGAGAAGCCCTCGACGGCGGCACGCAACCGGAGCCGGTGACCCTCGATGAAGTCGAGAAGACGCTCGAAGCGATCCGGACCGCGCGTGGCGCCGCCAAAGCCAAACCACTTGAAGCTTTGCTCAAGCGGTTGGACCCCGAGGCAGCGCGATTCTTCGTCAAGATCATCTCCGGCGAGATGCGCATCGGCCTCAGCGAAGGCCTGGTTGAGGCTGCGATCGCGGAGGCATTCGGGGTTTCGATCACGCAGGTGAAGCGCGTGCATCTCGTGACCGGGGATATCGGCGAAACCGCAGTCCGGTGCAAGCATGGGGAGTTCGAGGCGAGCACCATCACCCTGTTTCAGCCGGTGCGCTTCATGCTCGCGAGCCCCGTCGAGACGCCGCAGGAGGCGTTCACCCGCATGGGGGCGGAGACAGTGTGGACCGAGGAGAAGTACGACGGCGTGCGATGTCAGCTGCACCGCCAGGGGACGCGCGCCGAGCTGTTCTCGCGCGACCTCAAGGAGACGACCGCTGCCTTCCCCGAGCTGGTCGAAGGCGCGCCGGGGATTGGACACGATGTGCTGTTCGACGGTGAGGTGCTCGCCCACCGCGATGGCCGCGTCCTGCGCTTCTTCGAGCTTCAGCGCCGGCTTGGCCGCAAGAAGGTCGACCCGGAGCTCCGGCGCGAAGTTCCAGTGGTGCTTGTGATCTTCGATGTGTTGTGGCTTGACGGCAGGACGCTGCTCGATGAGCCACTCACCGCCAGGCGCAAGCTTCTGGAGGGCCTCGGCCTGGAGCATCCTTTCCTGCTGGCCCGGCTCGAGGAGGCGACCGATCCCGAGCACCTCGACCGAATCTTTGCCGAGACCCGCGAGCGGGGCAACGAGGGATTGATGGTCAAGGATCCGCTCAGCCCTTACACGCCAGGGCGCCGCGGCCTCGCCTGGCTCAAGCTCAAGCGGCCGCTCGCGACGCTCGACGTCGTCGTCACTGCGGTGGAATGGGGCCACGGCAAGCGAAGGGGCGTGCTGTCCGACTACACGTTTGCGGTCAAGGACATTCGGACGGGCAAGTTGGTCAACGTCGGCAAGGCCTACAGCGGTCTGACCGATGCCGAGATCGCCGAGTACACCAAACGGTTCCTCGAGATCACGGTCAAGGATCTGGGCCATACGCGGATGGTCCAGCCCGAGGTCGTGCTCGAGGTCGCATTCGATTCCATTCAGCGGTCGAACCGGCACGCAAGCGGCTATGCCCTTCGCTTTCCGCGAATCGTTCGGATTCGCGATGAAAAGCCGGTCGACGAGATCGACACTCTGGACCGCGTCGCCGAGCTTTATGACCGCTACTTCGGTGAGAAGTCCGAGGTGCCACTCAGCGATGTGGCGGAAACGTGATGGCGAACCTCCCCACCCGGCGGCTTCGCCGCCGACCTCCCCAGCGAGTGGGGAGGTGAAATTGACCTTCATGGGCACCGCCGGCGCGCGTTTCATGGTCGCGAAGCAGGTCGCGGCGTCAGGCGGCCTCTACATCGAAGAAGGGGACACCCGCATGAGCCTCGACCCAGGACCCGGCGCGATCGTTCAGTACGCCCAACGAGGCATCGACCTGACGACGCTGGACGCGATCGTGGTCAGCCACCGGCACCTCGACCATGCGGGCGACCTCAACGTCATGGTCGAGGGCATGACCGACGGCGGCTTCGCTCATCGAGGCATGGTCTTCTGCCCCTCCGACGCACTCGATGACGACCCGGTGATGCTCAAGTACCTGCGGCGCTTTCCGCGCGAGATCGTGCGCCTTGCGCCGGAGACTTCTTACACCGTCGGCGACATCGCATTCACGACCAGTGGACGGCATGTCCATCAGGTGGAGACATACGGGTTTCGTTTCGGCAATCGGCTGGGCTGGGTGACCGACTCCGCCTACTACGACGGCATCG
>Ga0209160_1002258_pt1 | contig 16111 bp, 20 predicted proteins | sample GraSoiAngelo_153_FD_186167 | JGI IMG/M metagenome (GOLD analysis project Ga0209160, IMG submission 186167) | Grasslands soil microbial communities from the Angelo Coastal Reserve, California, USA - 14_1009_12_40cm (SPAdes) (version 2) | ecosystem: Environmental > Terrestrial > Soil > Grasslands ... | reverse complement strand
CAAGTAGGCGTCGCGCCCGAGGAACGACGCGAGGCGAGGGAAGTCCGCGAATGACGTGTTGGCGGCGAGGATGAGGATCAGCGCGGTGGCGAACTGGAGCAAGAAGTAGAAGATGCTGTCACCAAACGCGCCGTGGCCCAGCTGCGAGATCACGGTCTGGTCGCCGACGGGGACGACGCCGTACCTATGCGCCAGATACGTCGACCCGGCGAAGAAGCCGCCGAGGATGACCCCCATCCAACCGAGCGTGACGGCGGCGTTCCTCGACTCGGGAGGCTGGAAAGCGGCGACGCCGTCCGAGACTGCCTCGACGCCCGTCAGCGCCGCGCATCCCGACGAGAAGGCGCGCAGCAGGAGCCACGACGACACGAGCTCCAGGGCACCCTGCCCGCGCGTCGCCACTCCCGGCCAGTAGCCCAGCGGATGCGCGATATTGACGAGGAGCATCAGCCCGAACATCGAGATGAAGAAATACGTCGGGACCGAGAAGATCGCCCCCGATTCGCGGATGCCGCGCAGGTTGCCGAAGGCGATGACGGCGATCGCCACGAGGCCCAATGCCACGCGGTGGGCGAGCAGGCCGGGGAACGCCGACGTGATCGCGTCGACGCCCGCCGCGACGGACACGGCCACCGTGAGCGTGTAGTCCACGAGCAGCGCGGCCGCCGCGACCAGTCCGAACGTCGTCCCGAGGTTCTCCTTCGCGACGAAGTACGCCCCGCCCCCCTGCGGGTAGGCGTACACGGTCTGACGGTAGCTCGCGACGACGATGACGAGCAGCAGCAGGATGAAGCTGCCGACCTTCAAGGCCTGGTCGGTGCCCGCGGCCCCTGCCGCCATGAGGACGAGCAGCATCGCCTCGGTGGCGTAGGCAACGGACGACAGCGCGTCGGAGGAGAGGACGGCGAGGCCGACAACCTTGTTCAGCCGCTCGGTTCCGAGCTGCAGCGTCTCGAGCGGCTTGCCGACCAGGAAGCGCTTGATGTCGCGCCAGTGCATGGCGCGCTAACGATAGCGGGCGCCCGTCCACTGATGCAACGCCCGCGCGTCCGCTACAGCTCGACCTGGGCTCCGACTTCGAACACCTGGTTCGGCGGGATCTTGAAGAAGGCCGTCGCGCGCAGCGCGTTGCGCGACATGAACGCGAACAGCTGCGCCCGCCATTCCGCTATGCCGGGCCGCTCGGAGGCGACAAGGGTCTCGCGACCCAGAAAGAACGTCGTTCCCTCGATCCGCGTGTCCAGCGATGCCGCCCGGCACGCCGCCAGCACGTCCTCGATCTCCGGATCCTCCATGAACCCGTAGCGGGCGACCACCGCGTGGAACCCCTTCCCCATCCGCTTCACCGTCACCCGCTCCGTCGGCGGCACGTGGGGGACGTCGTCCGTCACCACGGTCAGGAACACGACTTTCTCATGCAGCACCTTGTTGTGGGCCAGATTGTGCACCAGCGCCGGCGGCGTGCCGTCCGTGGTGCCGTACATGAAGACGGCCGTGCCGGGCACGCGGATCGGCGGCTCGGCCGCCAGATCGGCGAGCAGCATCTTTAGCGGCACCGTCTTCTCCAGCATGCGCTTGGCGAGGACCTCGCGCCCCCGCTTCCAGGTGGTCATCAGCGTGTACACGCCGAGCGCGATGACCAGGGGGACCCAGCCGCCGTAACGAATCTTCAGCGCGTTGGCTCCGAAGAACGGGATATCCATGAAGAGAAACAGGCCAGCGACGAGCGCCGCGCGCGGGATGCTCCAACGCCAGACCTCGCGGCTCATCACGTAAAACATGAGCGTCGTGATGAGCATCAGCGTGGATAGGGCCACGCCGTAGGCACCGGCGATGTTGCTCGACGAGCCGAAGCCCAACACCAAGGCGCAGGTCAGCAGCATGAGGCCCCAGTTGACGGCGGGGACGTAGATCTGGCCGATCTCGCGCGAGGACGTATGCTCGATGCGGAGTCGCGGGCTGTAGCCGAGCTGCACCGCCTGGCGCGTCAGAGAGAAAGCGCCGGAAATCACGGCCTGCGAGGCGATGATGGTCGCCGCGGTCGCAAGCGCGATCAGGGGGTACAGGCCCCAGCTCGGGGCGAGAAGGTAGAACGGGTTCTTCGCCGCAGCCGGGGCACGCAGCAGGAGCGCCCCCTGCCCGAAGTAGTTGAGCAACAGGCAAGGGAACGTCACGCTGAACCACGCGATCTGGATCGCGCGGTGGCCGAAGTGGCCGAGGTCCGCGTACAGGGCCTCCCCCCCCGTGACCACGAGGAAGACGGCGCCCAGCACCACGAACCCCCGGCCCACGTCCTCGGCGAAGAAGCGCACGGCGTGAGCCGGGGAGACGGCGGCCAGGACCGCCGGCTGGCGGACGATCTCGCTCAAGCCGAGTGCCCCGATGGTTCCAAACCAGACGAGCATCACCGGCCCAAACAGCGCGCCGATGCGCGCGGTCCCGCGGCTCTGCAGCAGAAACAGGCCGACCAGGATCGCGAGCGTCACTGGGATTACCCAAGGCGCGAGTGCCGGCGTCGCGAGCTCGAGCCCCTCGACCGCGCTCAGCACGGAGATCGCGGGGGTGAGGGCGCCGTCCGCGTACAAGAGCGCCGACCCGAAGATGCCCAGCACGATCATGATGCCGCGGGGCGAAAGGCCCCGGGCCAGGCGCCTGCCGTTGACAAGCGCCATCAGGGCGAGCACGCCCCCCTCCCCTTTGTTGTCCGCGCGGATGATCACGACGTGGTACTTGATCGTGACCACGAGGACCAGCGACCAGAACACGAGTGAGAGGACGCCCAGCACGTTGCCCGGGCTCACGGGGATCCCGTGGGTCCCGTGGAAGGATTCGCGGAGCGCATACAGCGGGCTCGTCCCGATGTCGCCATAGACGACGCCCAACACGGAGAGCGCGAGCGTGGCGAGGTAGCGACCGCGCGGGGCCACTCCAGATTCGGAAGGCCGGGGCATGGCGATCAATATTAGCCGGTCGGCGTGGTCGGCTGCGTCGTTACATGCTGCGACGCACCGCGGAGAGGGCCACGACCCAGATCGCCGTGACGATCACCGCCGAGCCGACGCACCAGCGGCAGATTGCGTGGATGACGAAGAGCTCGAGGTAGGTGAGATACAGCGAGACGACGACGCCGACCGTCGCGAGGGCCGCGAGTGCGAGCGTGACCCGGCGCTCCGCTAGCAACCGGGGCCGCAGCCCGAGCAGGGCCACCGTGAGGAGCACCGCGTACCCGACCACGCCGTAGAAGGCAACCGGCACCCCGAACAGGTCCGCGTAGCGGCTCGTCTGGACCTGCTCGCACGCCCCGACGCCGCATTGCAGCGTGCCGATGATCCCAATCTTGTACAGCCAGAGGTACAGGGCGACGAACAGGCCGACCAGAGCCAGCAGCGCGATCGCCTGCCGCTGCCGCATTACTTGCGGGACTTCGTGAGGCTGTCGACGGCGGCCTTGAAGGCGTCCGAGGTGGAACGCCCCTGGTAGCGGCGGCCGTTGATGAAGAACGTAGGCGTACCGTTGACGCCCAGCGCGGTGCCCTCCTCGACGCTCGCCTGGATGCGGCCGGCGTAGCGCTGCGCGTCCACGCAGGCGTCGTACTTGGCGAGATCGAGGCCCGCGTCCCTGGCGAAGCTGCGGAACAGGCCGCGTGGATTCTTTCCGGTCTGCGCCCACTGGTGGTGGAAGAAGAGCTGGTCGTGCATCTCCCAGAACCTGCCCTGCTCGCCCGCGCACTGCGCCACCAGCGCGGCGTACCGCGAGTACTGGTGGCCCGGCAAGGGGAAGTCGCGGAAGCGCCACCGCACCCGGCCCGTGGCGATCAACTGCTCGCGGATCACGGGCATCTGCACCGTGGCGAACTGGGCACAGAACGGGCACTCGAGGTCCGAGTACTCCGTCACCTCCACGCGCGCCGTGTCGCTGCCCAGTGTGAAGCCGCGAAACCCGTCGGTCGCGGCCACGGGCGTGGGCGAGCCGGCGGGCGCGGTCCCGGCCGGCCGCTGCGCCTCGTACCACAGGGCCACGCCGCTTCCGATCGCCACCACCCCCAACAGGTAGTAGAAGCCCTTCACTGGCCCGGCGGCCTCCGCCAGGGCTCGTCGCCGTCCGGCTCCTCAAAGCCGTTCGCCAGCTCGGCCCCGTGCCGCTCGGCCTCTTCCACGATGCGCCGGCTCTCGGCGACCTCCGGCGTGTCGTAGGTGGACCGCACCTCGTAGTGAAACAGCTCGCTCCGCACGTTACCCAGCAGCCGCTGCAGATCGGGTGCCGCCTCGAGCAGCCGACCGGCGCGGTCGAGCTCCTGAATGCGCTCCGCCAGCGCGCGCAACAGCGCCACCAGCCGCTGGGCGCGCTCCGGCCCGTACACTTGATCCTTGTCGTCGCTCATGCTCCCGCCTTCCGATGTCCCTCGCCGTCGGGGAACCCCCGACGGCGCCCGGCAGTTACTCCCCTGAAGCTAGACCCGGCCCGACCGCCCCGCGAGGCCAGCCACCGCCGCCGCCTTTGCGTCGGGCAGGGTGCGCTGTTACATTGCGGCGCCGTTCTGACCCGGCCCCCCGACCGAAAGAGAGGAGCCCCTCGCGCATGGCGAAAAAGCGTTCGGAACCGAGAAGAGTTTCTACCCCCACCGCCTTCGAGCAGGCACGCGACGAGCTGTTCTCTCACATCCTCCGCTGCGGTGTCCTGGAAGCGGCACCCGAGCATCAGAAGGAGTGGTTCGACGACACCATGCTGTATCTCACTGACCGCTACCCCGAGCTGCGCGAGGGGGAGATCACGGAACTGCGGGTCCTGGGCGAGCGATACTGCCGGCCCGTCGTCGCGCGCGCAGCCCCCGTCGGCGCCAGCGCCTGACCCACCGCGCCACCGAGCTTCCCGGGCGCCCCGACGGGGCGCCCGTGTTGTCAGCGCCACCACTCTGGAAAGCGACGCCACCGCCACCCTGCGACCGCCCGCACGCCCCCGGCCAGCCCGAGCTCGCAGTACCACCCCTCCCGCCGTCCGGGCGCCGCCTCAACTCCCGCTACCAGCACGAGATACTCGGCGCCGTGCGTGCCCGCGGCGCCCGCGAACGCGACGCCGAGCCCGCCGTACGGGCCGGCACCGGTCTGGCCCATCGGGCGCAGCAGGAACTGCGCGGTGGCGGCGAGTCGCATCCCGGCTCGCCCCTCGTAGGTCCCGCCCGCCGCCCCGAGAGCGAGCCGCGTCAGGCCGGCCCCGACACGACGGGCGATCCCCAACTCCACGCCCGAGAACGTCGAGCGCGCGGCCACGACGGTCGCGCCGGCCCCCACCTCCAACACGGTGAAACGTCGCCCCTGGCCCGCGGCCGGCGGCGGGGGAGCCGCGAACCCCAGGAGCACCAGCAACGCCGCCGTGCCGGGGAGGCTAGAGGATGGTGACGTCGTAGGTGATGCGGATGTCGGGGGCGAGGGAGGCGACCACGGAGCAATACTTCTCGAGCGAAAGGTCGATCGCGCGGCGCGCCTTGATCTCGTCGGCGCCGTCGCCCGCCACGCTCCAGCGGAAATGGATGGCGGTATAGCGGCGCGGCTGCGCGTCGCGGCGGGTGCCCTCCACGGCGACCTCGAGCGACCGAAGCGCCACCCGCTGCTTCTGCAGGATCAGCACGACGTCGGTCGCCGTGCAGGTCGCGGCGGCCAGGAGCAGGAGCTCGACGGGCGAGGCCGCCGCCCGGCCGTCGCCGTCCACGACGAGCGGCGCCCGCTCGGGCGCAACGCCGTCGAACAGCAGCCCCTCGCGCCACCGCACCATGAGGGCGCGCACGTTCGCCGCCACGCTCAGTTCCCCCGCCGCGTGGTCAGCCCGAAGTAGAAGCGGTGGCGCCGGAATGCATCCATGGCGTGATACTCGAACAGCCAATTGAATGTGGAGCGGTACCGGAGCTCGAAGCCGACCACGACGTTCGCCCACAGCGCCGGGCAGGCGGCGTCCGTGCCGCAGCCGTCGTGGCCGGCGATGCTGAACCCGCCGCCGGCGTAGGGCACGGCGGTCTCGTCGTCGGTGGCGAAGCGGTACAGCGCCTCGAGGCTGGCGACGTAGGTGTTGGGACCATTGAAGACCCCGATCTCCACGGACGGGCGAACCCGCACGCGGCTGGAGAAGAGGTCGCCGCCGTCGAGCCCCGCGCCCAGCACGAGCTGACGGCCGTGGGACAGGTCCGGACCCGACCGCACGCTGAACCCGAACAGTCCGATGCGCGTGCCGCGTCCCGCGGCCTGCTTCACCGGCGGGGGGTGGAACTCCTGGGCCGCGAGGCCCGCGGCCGAGAGCATGAGCAACGTCGCGACCCACGCAGTCCGCTTCACGCCTTCTGTCCCTCCTCCCGCTCCGGGGCGGCTGCGGCGGTGACGGACCGACCGGCGCGCGTGGCCGCGCGGCCGTAGTCCCAGATGGCATACAGGCCGATCGCCGCGGTGGCCCAGGCCAGCGGGCGCACGAACGACGAGTCCGCGATGAAGGCCACGAGCGTGAGCAGCTGGCACACGGTGACGGCCTTGCCGCCGGCCCGCGCCGGCAGCGTCGCCGGGCGTCGCCCGATCCACACGCCCAGGAACGCGAGCGCCGCCACGATGTCGCGCGCCAGGACGCCCGCGATCTCGATCGGATGCAGCCGGCCCGAGCGCGCCACCGTCAGAAAGGCCGCGGCCATGAACAGCTTGTCCGCGACCGGATCGAGCACCGCCCCCGTCCGCGAGCTGCCGAAGCGGCGCGCCAGCATCCCGTCGAAGAAATCCGTCACAGCGACGACCGCCACGACTCCCAGCTGCGCGCCGGGGTGATGCACGAACGGAAACGCGACGGCGAGCGGAACGCGAAGCGCGGTAAGCACATCGGCCCACGTCACCCACGGTTTCACTTGCCCGGCCCTCCCGCGCCACATAGCTTCACCCCGTGGATCTCAATTTGCTGAAGCAGGCGGCGATCTTCCAAGACCTCGACGAGGGGGAGCTCGCCCGGGTGGCTGAAGTGTGCCGCGAGCACAAGTTCGCCACGGGCCATTACATCTTCAAGGAAGGCGAGCCCGGCAACCGCCTGTTCATCATCTCCGAGGGCGAGGTGCGCATCTCGCGCACCATTCCCGGCTCGGGCGAGGAAGCGCTCGCCGTCCTCAAGCCCGGTGCCTGCTTCGGCGAGATGGCGATCTTCGACCGCTCGGAGCGCTCCACGGATGCGATTGCCAACACGGGCTGTACCCTGATCACGATCTCACGGTCCGACTTCGAGCTGCTCCTCGACTTCAACCGGGACATCGCCTACAAGGTGCTCTGGTCGGTCGTGCGGCTCTTGTCGGCACGGCTGCGCGTCACCAACGACAACCTGCGGTCGTTCCTCGCCATGTCGATGTTCTGAAGGTGGCGACGGCCGACGTCCCGGTGGCCCCGCCCTGGCTGTCCCCGATCACGCTGTGTACCCTTGAGGCCACGCTATGACACGACTCTGGTTCGCCTGGGCGCCCTGCGCCGCGCTCGCCGCCTGCGTGGAGGCAACCTCGCTGCCGAGATTCGTGGCGCTCGACCCGATTCTCGATTCGGTGTTCGTCGGCGACCTGAGACCGCTACCCAATGTGACCTACTTCGACGGCGACAAGCTCCAGACGCCGCCCGCGAGCGCGGTCACCTGGCAGAGCAGCGACCCCGCGATCCTGGACGTGAACAACCCGGCCGGGCAGGTCACGGGCGTGACGCGCGGGAACGCCCTCGTCATCGCCACCGTCCAGAACGTACCGGGCAGCGCGATCGTCGCCGTGTCCGATCCCGTCGACATCACGCTGCTTCTCGACACGCTGTACCTCTTGCCGAACGACACGATGACGATCCCCACGATCATCCTGCACAAGGCTCCCACCGACCCGGTGGTGACGTACAGCGCGCCCAGCAACACCAGCTTCAGCGTCGACGCAAACGGCACGGTCACAGCGACGGGCGTGCCGGGCGGGCCCTTCGCCTACACCGTCACTGCCGAAGAGGGAAGCGTCATGGCGACCGCCACTGGAGTGGTCTACGTCCTCGATCCAAGCAGCGTAGGCAAGGCCTTCTTCACCGTGGTGGGCCCCACCCTGCTGACCCGCGCGGTGGGCCACGTGAACGCCTCCCCTGTGGCGGTGAACTACACCCGCACCAATGGCAACCCCGGCTTCCACATGGTGGCCACTCACGCGGCCTCGACCTCCTCGGAGCAGGTGGCACAAATGACGCTGCTCGCGCAAGTGACCACCTTTCCGGCGACGTTCCCGATCGATTCGATCAGCCCAATCGAGGCGACTACGCGAGCGGGGGACGCCACGTGCGTGCCCCCTCGGGCCTGGGCGAGCCGCTCGAGCACCGCGAGCACGGCCTACTCGGGCCTCCCGGACCCGGGCCAGCAGCTCTCGGTCACACAAATAGTCTCCGACGGGTCGGGCGGGCAGGTGATGAGCGGCCGCTTCGCCTACCGCGCACGGCGCAGCGACCTCTACACGAGTCCCCTCGGCATCTTGCGGATCACCGGGGTATTCGTGGCGCCGCTGATCACGGACAACTCCATCTGTCCGTAGTGGGCTTCGAGCACGCGTTCGCCGATCTTGGCGGCGTCCCCGCCAACCGCCTGAGCGACCCTCAGGGGCTCGCGGGCCTGCTGCTCGCCGCCGCCAACGCCTCGGGCCTCAACCCGGCGCACCCGCCCGTCGTGAAATCGGGACCGCGCGGCGTCGCCGCCGCGCTGGTCTGCCACGGCGGCCACGTCACCCTGCACGCCATTCCCGAAGAAGGGCTCTGCTTCGCCGATGTCGCCGGCATCGGCGCCGTGCATCCCCAGCGGGGGTTAGAAGTGATCGTCAAGCGACTCGGCGCTCGGGAGGTGCGCACCGACACCCGGCGGCGCGGCCCGGTCACACCAGCGACCAACCCGGAGGGTCAATGAACGCACTCACCCCCTACGCAGCCTTCTTCATGCGGCTGGCCGTGGGCGGCGTCTTCCTCATCCACGGCTTGAGCAAGTTTCACCGCGGCATCCCGGCGGTCGCCAGCTTCTTCGGCAGCGTGGGCATCCCGTTCCCGACCGTCGGGGCGTTCCTCGTCATCGTGGTCGAGACGATCGGCGCGGCGTGCGTGATCCTCGGCATCTTTACGCGCCCCTGGGCTCTCTGCATGATGCTCGAGATGGCCGTGGCGATGCTGGTTCAGCTGCACGGCGGGCACAACATCGAACTCGAAGGGCTGCTGTTCGCGGGCGCGCTGACGCTCGTGGCGCTGGGGGATGGGCCGCTGTCCATCGCGGTGAGATTCAAGCACGGCGACTAGGCCGGCTTCTCACCGGCCGTGTCAGTGTAGGATGCGAAGCAACCCCGCGTCCGCGCTCCCGCGGATGAAGCTCTCCGCGTCGGTTGCGGGGATCGCGATCCCTGTCTGCTTGCGGCCGCGTAGCGCGCTCGCCGCCATGTACGCCTCGACCGAACCATCGGCCCACTCGACGGCGTCGTCCTTCATCTGGCGAACGATCTCCTCCCACGTCCCCACGTAGGTCACGCCGGTGGGCGTGCTCACCCGATGGATCTCCCCGCCCCCGCCCCCGGCCCGCGCCCGCATCCCTTGCAGCTCCGTGAGCAGCGTGCCGAAGAGCTCGAGCTGCCGCGGATCGCGCACCCGGCCGTCGGGGCCCATGGCCTCGATCTCCGCGAGCAGCAGGTCCTCGGGCGCGGCGTCGCCCGTCAGCTCGTCGAGCCGCTGGCGCCAGGGCACCAGCTCCGGGTCGTCGTCCTTCAGCCGGTACACGCTCTTCTTGAGCTCCACCAGCCGCCAGATGCCCAACGTGTCGGCGTGCTCCCCGGGGTCGGTGCGCTCCAGGTGAAACAGCGTGGCCTCGTACTCGCCCCGGTCGTAGAGCAGGTTGGCGAGGTAGATGCGGGCCTCCGCGTGGCTGGGATCGAGCTCGAGCGCGCGGCGCAGCCAGTGCAGCGCCCCACCCTCGTCGCTCAGCCGATGGGCCGTGTAGCCGACGCAGGCCGCCACGTCGGCCGAATCGGGATGGGCCGTCACCGCGATCTCGAAGAAGCGCCGCGCCTGGTCCAGCACGCCCTCTCGGAACAGGGCCCGCCCGATCTGGAGCAACAGGTCGTGGTCGTCCCGGAAGCCGAGCGCGAGGATGCGATCGAAGCAAGCGACCGCGCCGGCCCGGTCGCCGAACTTGAGGAGCGCCTCACCGAGGCCCGCGAGCGCGTCCTCGTGATCGGCGTCGAGCGCCACGGCTTCCTCGAAGGCCTTGCGCGACCAGGCGTATTCTTCGCGCGCCAGCCGCGCGTAGCCCATCCCCACGTGCAGCTCGACTGCATGGGGATAGAGCGACAGCCCCTCGCGGAGGATGTCGATAGCCTCGTCGTATTGTGCTTCGTTGTAGAGCTGATGCGCGCGTTCGTCGTAGTCGTCGGAGCTGAGGAACGGTTCCGACATCGAACGGGCCTCCCGGGAAGGTTGTGCTATGATACGACACCCCGGGCGGTTACACAAGCGACGGCCGCGCGATATCTTGACCCGCGATGACGCCGACCCTCGTCCCCCTGCCGGACGGCTCCGTCACCTCGCCGCAGGGCTTCACCGCGGCGGCAGCGCACGCCGGGCTCAAGCCGGACGGTGCGCCCGACGTCGCGTTGCTCGTGAGCAGCGCGAGCTGTGCCACGGCCGGCGTGTTCACGAAGAACGCCGTGCGCGCCGCGCCGGTGCTGTACGACGCCGATCTGCTGGGAGAGCGGCCCGGCCGGATGCGGGCGGTGGCGATGAACGCCCGGGTTGCGAACGCCTGCACCGGCGCGGCGGGGCTCGCCGCCGCGCGCACCATGGCTCAGGTCGCCGAGCAGGCCGCCGGCCTGCCATCACGCACTGCGCTCGTCCTCTCGACCGGCGTCATCGGACTGCCGCTCCCAGTCGAGCAGGTGGCGGAGGGGCTGCGCCAGGCCGCGACCCGCCTGTCGCGCGATGGTGGCCTCGACGCGGCCCGCGCCATCATGACCACCGATACCCGGCCCAAGCACCACGCCGTGCGCCTGGAAACGGCCGCCGGCGTGATCACCGTCGGCGGGATCGCCAAAGGGGCGGGGATGATCCACCCCGACATGGCCACCCTCCTGGCCGTGTTGACGACCGACGCGGCGGCGGAGCCGGCCCAGCTGGCGCCGCTGCTGCGGCGCGTCGCCGACCGCACGTTCAACGCGATCTCGGTCGACGGGGATACCAGCACGAACGACACAGCCCTCCTGCTCGCCAACGGGACCGCCGGCGTCGACCCGGCGCGCGACGGGGCGCTGTGGAAGCTGTTCGAGGAAGCGGTGCAGCAGGTGGCCCGGCACCTCGCGCTCGCCATCGTCACCGACGGCGAGGGAGCGTCCAAGCTGCTCGAGATCCACGTGGTGGGGGCGGCCAGCGAGACGGCGGCGCGGGAGGTTGGGCGCGCCGTCGCGCGCTCGTCGCTGGTGAAGACCGCGCTGTACGGCGCCGACCCTAACTGGGGCCGCGTGCTCGCCGCGGCCGGCGCCGCCGGCGTACCGCTCAACACCGACCGCCTCGCCCTGCAGGCGAGCGGCGCGGACGACGGCGCCGACGTGTGGCTCACCCTCGCCACGGGCGGCGCCACGGCCCACCCCGACCCCGCCCAGGCGCGCGCCATTTTCCAGCAGAAAACCGTCCGCCTCCGTCTCGACCTGGGAATCGGTCGAGCGGAGGCGGTGGTTTGGACCTGCGACTTGACGCCGGACTACGTCCGCATCAACGCCGACTACACCTCGTAATCAGGGCTTCATCTTGCCGGTGTCGGCAGCCGGCTTGGCGGCAGGCTTCGCGCCCTTCTTGGACGCCTTGTGCTTCCCGCCATGCTTGCCCTTGGTGGCCGCGGCCTTCGACGTGTCGGCCGCCGGGGTCTGGCCCTGCATCGCGCTCGGCTGTTGAGCCACGAGCATCGCCGGAGCGGCGAGCAGCGCCAGTGTCAGAAGCGTGCGACGAATCATTGGGTCATTCCTCCAGAGGTATGACGGCGGGTCACCCTGACCCGCTTCACGCCTGAGACCCTCGGGCCGGCCGCTCCGTCACGGCCGCGCGCCGCCGTTTCCTTGCCTCGCCATGTTCCAGTATGGAACCACCGGCTCAGGGCGGCGTTGGCGCCCTCGAGACGCTGCTGGGGCGGCGGGCGCGCTGCACCGTCCCCTCCCCGGGCTTCGGGGCCGCCGGCACGTTGGGGAGCTCGTCGCGCACTCGCGCGAACGACTCGGCCCAGGTGCGGCCGCGCTGCTGCTCCTCCAGGACGGCGTGCGAGACGTCGAGCAGACGCCCGCCCCGCAAGCCCGCGTGGATCGCGTCGATGACGAGGCTGGCCGAAGAGTCGGCGTCGAGCCGGTGAGCGACGAGATCCGCGATCGCATGCAACGCGGACTCGCGCGGCTCGCTGGGCAGCGCGCCGACCACCCGCTCGACCACCGGCGGCGGCAGGCCGCGCCGCAGCGCGCCCGACACGGTGGCGACCTCGGCCGGCGTCGCGGGCGGCGCGTCACCCCCTCGCACCAGCAGCGCGCGCGCGCTTCGCAGCTGGTCGAGGCGGGTCTCCACGGCGCGGACGATCAGCGCGGGCACCACGTGCTTGGCGCCGCCCTCGAGCGCCTTCCCGACGAGCGGCTCGGTGGGGAGTCCCTCCCGCCCCGCGACCTGCACCAGCGAATCGACGACCGGGATCGCGGCCGCGGGCACGCGGCCCTCGAGGTGGCTGCCCACCGACTGCCCGGCGAGCGGCGCGGCGACGCAGGCGAGGAGCAGCGCGACTCTCATCCCTTGACCGGCCGCACGATCAGGACCGAGTTCTCCCGGCCGAAGTCGTCCTCCACGAACCGGTTCGCCGAGTAGTCGGGCACCCAGCGCTCGTCGTCCACGACGAACATGTACTCGTGCGCGCCGGCGGGCAGCACCACCACCGCACGCCAGACACCGTCGCCGTCCCGATCCTCGAGGGGGATCGTGCCCGTGCGCCAGTCATTGAAGGATCCCACGACCTGGACGGAATGCGCGCCGGGGAAGCGGGCCACGAACTGCGCGATTCCTTCGTGCTCACCCAGCACGGGTGCCGAGCGCTCCTCGGGGAGCAGCGCCAGCAGCACCAGGCTCGCGGCCAGGGCCAGGCTCCACACGGGCCGGATGCGGAGCGTCACCGGATGCGGCGCGGCGAGCCACCGCGCGAGCCGCCGCAGCGGCGAGCGTGCGTGCCGGCTGAGCCGAGCCAGGACTCGGTCCGCGACACTCCGGCCCCCCTCGGGAGCGGTGGCGAGCAGCGCCGCCGCGGACTCCAGCCGCTCCACGACGCGCCGCAGCTCCGGCGGCAGCGCCTCACGGGAGATCTCGCCATCCAGCGCCCGATGGATCCTCGGGTCGATTGGGTTCATGACCGTTCCTCCAATGCCTTGAGCAGCGCTTCCCGGGCGCGGTGCACTCGCATCTTGAGTGTGGGAATGCGCTCCCCAGTGACTGCCGCCATCTCCTGGTAGCTCATCCCCTCGACGTGCTTCAGCACGAACGCCTCGCGTTTTTCGGGCGACAGCGTCGCCAGCGCCTGCTCCACCACGGCGAGCTGCTCCCCGCGTTCCAACGCCGCCTCGTTATCCGCCGGATCCGCGATCGGCGGGGCGTCGTCCAAGGAGACGTCCCCAGTCGCGCGCCTCGCGAGATGGCTCTTGCACCGGTTCGCGACGATGCGGTACAGCCAGGTGCGCAGCCGCGTCGGATCGCGACAGCTCGCGAGATGGCGGTAGGCCCGTACGAGACTCTCCGCTACGGCATCGGCGGCCGCGTCACGGCCCCCGAGGACCCGCGTGGCGAAGCGCAATAGGCCGGATTCATAGCGCCGAACGATGAGCCCGAACGCTTCCCGGTCACCGCCCAGCACGCGGGCCACCACCTCCGCGTCGGAGGGGCCCTCCCTCACATCCATAGGACTCTCAGGGAGATTCGGGCGTCACGCTAGCACGGGTGGCACGCCGCGCGCCAGGGCTGCGATGTTTCCGAAGGGAACCGCCGCGCTAGCCCCGTTCCAACTCGATGGGATTGGGAGCGGAGCGCTCGTCGGGCGGGCGCGGTTGGAACGGGGCTAGCGCGCGGCTAGGAGCTGCTGAGCAGCGCCCAGATAGGTCGCCGCGCGCACATTCTGGCCGGGCGCCACGGCCGCGAACGCCCCGAGTGTCGCTTCGGCGCGCCGCCGGTACTGGGCATCACCCGTCGCTTCGGCGAGCTGCAGCAGCACGCGCGCCGCCCACGCGTTGCCGCCGGGCAGGAGATCGTCCAGCACCGAGCTCGTACGGTCGGCGAGGGACGACACCGCGGGATCGCCGGCCGCGAGATCACGATAGCCGCCCTGCGGGTCCGCATACTCCCGCTGCAACACGGCGGCGAGATCCTCCGCCACGGCCAGGTAGCGCCGCCTTCCGGTGGCGTTGTAAGCGGCGAGACAGGCGCCCGCCACCTGCACCTGATCCCGCAGCCAGCTGCGGCCGGCGTCGCCGCGCAGGCCGTGCCGCACGCCGCGACGCGGGACGTAGGTCCGCCGCAGCAACCGGTCCAGCGCCGCCAGGCCTCGCGCCGTCGCCGCCGAATCGTCGACCGCCGCCGCCCCGTCGAGCACCGACCCGATCACGTACGCGTCCCGATCGGCGAACACCGGGCGGTCCGCCTCACCCAAGTCGCGGGTCAGGAACCGCAGCAGGGCCCCGCTTACGGCGCGGTAGCGCGGCTCGGCCGTGAGCGCCCACGCCAGAGCGACAGCGCGCAGCAGGCCGGCGCGGACGAGACTCGGCGGATCGTCCCGCACACCGGCGGCCGGCGAGCTCGCGCCTGCAGCCGAGTCCACGAGCAGATCGAGGGCGCGGCGCGCGACGGCGAGGTAGGAAGTGTCGTCCGTGCGGGCGTACGCCGCGAGCAACAGCGCCGCCGCCTGCGTATGCACGAAGCTCCCGAGGACGCCGCCGGCCCGGGCCGCCGCGGCCACCGCGTCCCGGACAGTGTCGATCGCGGCCGCGATCACGCCGGGCCGCAGCGCACCGCGGGCCGCCGCGCCTCGCGACAGCGCCAGCTGCCGCACCAGGGCGGCGTGCTGATCGATGGCGCGCCGTTGCTCGCGATAGCTCCGGGCGACCTCCGGCAGCATCTGCTTCATCCCGCGGCCCGTCACCGGATCGTCCGCGGGGAAATACGTGCCGCCGAGGAACGCGGATCCGTCGGGGGTCAGGAAGAGGGTCAACGGATATCCGCGCAGCCCGGCGAGCCACTGCACGGCCGCCTCGTAGCGCTGGGCCACGTCGGGCCGCTCATCCCGGTCAACCCGCACCGGGACGAACAGCGAGTCGATCACGGCCCCGATGGTCGGATCGCCGTATACCTCGCGGTCCATCACGACGCACCAACGGCAGTCGTCGGCGCCGACATAAAGGAGAACCGGCCGGTCGAGCCGCGCTGCGAGCGCGAACGCCTCACGACCCCAGGGCTGCCAGCTCACCGGCTGACGCGCGGCGCGCGTGAGGTAGCTCGTGGTCGACTGGGACATGCGGTTCGTCAGCGGCCCGTGCTCCGAAACGCAGGCCAGAGCGAGCAGCGCCGGGGTGAAAGCGAGTGCAGTACGCATGGTGAGCGGCGCCTGGAAGATACCCACCCCGCCGGCGCGCCGTTCCGAGCGCGGAGCAAAACGGCCTGGGGGGTGCCGCGGGCGAGGTGTGGGCGTGCGGTCCCCCCTCCGTCCCCGACGGTCCCTTCCCAGGCCGCCGATGTGCACTTCGTGCAGCTTAGCTTGTCCCCCGATTGATACGCCGCAAGTCGGACTTGGTTCGGTCGGGGCGCTATATTGCGGGCGAGGGCAGCCATGGCCGACACCACCACCACGATCACGCCGAAGCCCAACGGTCCGCTCCTGGTCCAGGGTCCGATCCGGATCCTGGCGCCGGACGGCACCGAGCTGGCAGTCCCCCCCCGCAAGGATGGGCGGCCTGCGGAAGTCGTTGTCCTGTGCCGTTGTGGAGGCTCGGCCACCAAGCCGTTCTGCGACGGAACTCACAAGCGGATAGGGTTTTGCGACACGCCCCCCCCCCCCCCCCCCCCCCCCC
>Ga0209160_1002257_pt1 | contig 16116 bp, 10 predicted proteins | sample GraSoiAngelo_153_FD_186167 | JGI IMG/M metagenome (GOLD analysis project Ga0209160, IMG submission 186167) | Grasslands soil microbial communities from the Angelo Coastal Reserve, California, USA - 14_1009_12_40cm (SPAdes) (version 2) | ecosystem: Environmental > Terrestrial > Soil > Grasslands ... | reverse complement strand
TGAACCGCAGCAAGCTCTTGGTCGCCGGGGCCGCAGCGCTGTTCCTGTCCGTCAGTCCGACCGTTCACCCGTCCGGCGCCCTACCTGCGTGCGATCCCGGCAACGCGGGCCTCACGCTCCCCGACGGCTTCTGCGCGGTCGTGGTCGCCGATCAGGTGGGCGCGCCCCGGCACCTCGCTGTGGCCCCGAACGGCGACGTGTTCGTCGCGCTCGCCGGCGGGCGGTCCGGCTCGGGGGGCGTGCTCGCCCTGCGGGACACCACGGGCGACGGCAAGGCCGACGTGCGGCAGAGCTTTGGCAGCGAGGGCGGCACGGGTATCGCACTCGGAAAGGGGGTGCTGTACGCCAGCACGTCGTCCACCGTGTATCGCTACACGATGCGGGCGGGAAGCCTCACCCCGCTGGGCGCGCCGGACGTGATCGTGAAGGACTTGCCCACGGGCGGGCACGGCGCGCGGAACCTCGCGCTCACGCCAGATGGCAGGACGTTGTTCGTCAACGTCGGCTCGCCTTCGAACTCGTGTCAGGTCAACGACCGCGTCGTCGAATCTCCGGGCAAGGATCCGTGTGCCGAGCTCGCCACCAGGGCGGGAATCTGGCGCTTCGACGCAGCCACGGCGGATCAGGCGGAGGGGAGTGGGACGCGGTACGCCACCGGGATTCGCAACGCCGTGGGCATGGCCTTCGCGCCGGACGGCCAGCTGTGGAGCACGCAGCACGGCCGTGACCAGCTGGGACAGAATTGGCCGAAACTCTTCAACGACGCGCAGAATGCCGAGAAGCCTTCGGAGGAGCTGCTCCGGATCAACGAGGGCGACGACTTCGGCTGGCCGTACTGCTATCATGACCTGGAGCTCAGCCATCTCGTCCTGGCGCCGGAGTACGGCGGCGACGGCAAGCAGGTCGGGCGGTGCGCCCAGAAGAAGGAGCCGGCAGTGGCGTTCCCGGGACACTGGGCGCCCGACGGCTTGACGTTCTACACGGGGACCCAGTTTCCGGAGCGCTATCGCGGCGGGGCGTTCATCGCGTTCCACGGCTCGTGGAACCGCGCGCCGCTCCCCCAGGCGGGCTACCGGATCACGTTCGTGCCCTTCAAGAACGGCAAACCGGTGGGCGGCTACGAGACGTTCGCGGACGGCTTCTGGAAGGAGGACCCCGCGGGACCCAAGCATCGACCGGTGGGCGTGGCCGTGGGGCCGGACGGGTCGCTGTATATCACCGACGACGCAGGCGGCACCATCTGGCGCGTGATGTACAAGGGGCGGTAAGAGGTCGGGGCAGGGGGAAAGGGGAAGGGTCACGGCCGGTTACTCCAAGCGATCGCTCGTTGACAAGCTCGGGATCAAATCGGGCACGACGATCGCAATCTTCGGGGCGCCCCGCGGCTACGAGCGCACGCTCGGCGGGCTCTCGCAAGTCCGTCGTAAGCGGAATGCCACCGGACCCATCGATTTCATCCAGTTCTTCACGGCAGAGAAAAGAGAGCTCGAGCGGCGGTTCCGCGCGCTCGAGCGCGCGCTGGCGCCGGCCGGCATGTTGTGGATCTCGTGGCCCAAGCAGGCGTCCGGCGTCGCGACCGATCTCACGGAGGACGTGATCCGCGCGATCGGGCTCGCGCACGGTCTCGTAGACGTGAAGGTGGCGGCGGTGGACGAGGTCTGGTCGGGGCTCAAGTTCGTGCGGCGAGTGAAGGATCGGTAAAGCAACAGCGCCCGGCGCAATCCCGGGCGCTGTCGTTTCCAGGCTCAGCGTCAGCCCTGCTAGGGCCGGGCAGCAATCATGGAGGCCCGCCGGGACAACTGCGCGGGATCCCGCCGGGGTTACCTACGCGGGCCCGCGCGTCGCATTCCTGGGACGGCAGCACGCTGTAGGGCGCCACCGTGAAGCCCTGGGCGACGTCCTGGGCCAACGTCCCGAGGTCAGCGAGCTTGCCGAAGCGGCGGTAATCCGGGAAGCGCTGGGCTTCTTGGTACAGCGACAGGGTGCGCTGCAGCAGCAGCTCGGCCACGAACTCCGAATCCACCGCCGGCGTCGCGAACTTGGCTACTGCCGTGCCGCCTCTCGTGGCGCCGGAGCCCGCGCGCACCGCCGCCAGGTCGGTCAACGCGCCGGCCGTGTTCCCCGTGAACCACTCCGCCTCGGCCCGCAGCAACACGAGCTCCTCGTTCCGGATGATCGGGATCGGCGCAACGTTGCTGAAATACGTGCAGGCCCGATGCGTCGCGGTAACGCTCACCTCCGTTTGCGGAGACGTGTAATTCGTACCACAGTCAGAAGTGCTGAGCGCCACCTTGCGACGGTAGCGGTCGTCCTGGGCGACGCCCGCGATCGAGTCGATCGACGGATGGACGTAATAGTTCTTGTCCCCGCCAAACGACGCGCCGTTCAGGATGTCCCCCGACGCTGTCGAAAAGACCACGTACACGCCGTCGTCGCGGTTGGTGCTGTCGAGATTGGCGATCCACGTGCTCCCCAGTGCCGTCAACGCGGTCGTGTAGCACGCCGCGCCGCAGCCCAGCGACCCACGCTTGACTTCAACCCGGGCCTTGATGGCACGGTTGAACTGTGCGAAGCCCGCCGGCGTACGGGCTCCGGTGAACCCCGACTGCATCGGGAAGTAAAATGAGGTGCCTGCCGTGTCGAGGTTGCCCTTGGCGTCGTCGAGCAGGGCCGTGATCCACTTGTAGACCGAGTCCTGGCTCACGAACGGCAGCACCGCGTTCACGTCGTCGGTCATGTCCACGACCGCGCCGATCGCTCCCCGTGCCTCGATGACGTGCAGCATGTCCAGGGCGATGAACGTTTGCAGCACACCCAACGCTCCCGCCTTCTCGGGCCCCGTAAGGGCGCTCGTGGAATTGACGATCTTCATCGCCGCGTACGCGTTGCGATAGTTGCCGTAGCGTGCCCCCCACTGCGTGCCGGCCTCGAACGAGTTGTTCTGCTTCCAGTCGCGGTACGGGCCGGTGATGAAGCGGCCGTCAGTGATGAACATGTAGTAGGTCTCGCGGCCGAAGCTGCCGAGGGCGCGGATCTGGGCAGCCCGGTTATCCCGGTACGTGGCCACGACGCCGACAATCATCCGACTGGTCGCGGCCCGCGGGTTGGTAAGGGCACCCGCGAGGGTGGGGTTATTGGGATTCGTAAGGTCGAGGTTACAGCCAACCAGCGAGGCGGCCGCTATCAGGCTGGCGAGAAGGCGTTCCATAGTCCGGCTCCTCCCGAGCGCAATCGTCTGACATCCAGTGGTGGCGGGTCGCATGGCTCACCACCCCACGGCCACAGACAGGTAGAACTGGCGGTTGGACGGGAACGGCGCCAAGTCGATGAACCGGTTCAGGTTGGTCGCGCCGAAGTTGTTGAATTCCGGATCGTAGCTCCAGTAGTGCGAGAACACGAGCGGGTTGCGCGCCTGGAACGTGAGCCGCAGCGAGCGCGCTCCGATCGACTGCAGCCAGCTATCGGGAGCCTCATAGCTGAGCGAGATGTCCCGGATGCGGACGTTGGTCGCGCTCTCGACGTAGGCGCGCACGTCCCCGCCACCCGCCCACGCGTCATAGCGGTACTGGCCTTGCGTGTACCCCGATGGCGGGTTGGAAACCCACCCATCGCCCATGCTTCCGCTCGTCACCGGCGCATCGTAGTCCCGCGCCGTCCCGCCCTCGTCCCACAGCGTGCGGGTCATATCGGCCACGGCGCCACCCTGCTGCCAGCTCACGGTCGTGGCGAGCGAGAGTCGCTTCCAGCGGAGCGTGCTCGAGAATTCCATCACGAAGTCCGGGTTGTAGTTGCCGGCGACCGTATCGGCGGTCCGCGCGATGATACAGCCGGGCGCTCCCGGCGAGCATCCCGCCGTCACTCTAATGCCGATCGGCAGCGGATTCCCGAGGGAGTCGAGGGGCACGTTCCCCCAGATCCACGTCGTCTCCCCGCCGGGGCTGATGAAGTTGCGCCCGAAGGCGGCGCCGAACGAGCCCGGCGCGGGGAAGCGCGGTACGGTCGCCGGCAGGTTCTCGATCGTCTGCTTGTTCTTGGCGAATGTGGCCCGCAGGCTCCAGTCCAGATCGCGGGTTTGGACCGCTGCCGCGCTCAACCCCAGCTCGACGCCGCGGTTGAACAACTCGCCGCCGTTGATGATGAGGTTGCTGATCCCCCCGGAGGGGATGGTGGCGGGCTGGAGCAGCAGATCGGTGATCCGGCGGCGGTAATAGGTGCCTTCGAACTGCAGGCGCCGCTTGAGGAACGTCACGTCGGCGCCCCCCTCGATCTCGTTGAGGGTTTCGGGCTTGATGTTCGGGTTGCCCGCCACCCCGGCCTGCACCAGCGTGGGAGTGCCGTCGATCGTGGTACCCGCGTTCAGCACGACGTCGCGGAATCCATAGCTTGGCCGGTTTCCAGTACGGCCATAGCCCGCCCGGAGCTTGACTTCATTGACCAGCTCCCCCAAGTCGGTGAAGCGGTAGGAGGCCGACGCGCGCGGGAAGATGTAGTACTTGTGGCGGTCGCCGTTGGCGCTCGAGCGGTCGGCGCGGACGCCGCCGGTCAACGCCAGGCGCTCATTGAGAGCCAGCACTTGCTCGTTGGCGAAGAGCGACATGTCTCGGAAGTCGCCGAGCACGTTATCCGCGTCCTGGAGCAGCGTGCCGCTGACGGTCGTTTCGACGCCGGGCAGCAAGCCGAGGGCCCGGGTCCGCACCACCCGATCGTACTGCGTCTCCCAAGAGAACCCTCCCGTGGTCGTAAGCGACATCGTGCTCGTCGGCTGATACGCCCAGGTGCCGGCGAGCTGAAGGTTGTAGTTGAAGATGTTGCCCTCGGTGCGCACTGCTCGTCCAAAGAAGCCGTCGGAACCCTCGTACTGGAGGAACGACGGGGAAAACACATCGCCCGAGATCTGGACTCGGTCGAAGCCGCCCGTCGCCGTGATCGACACCTGGTGCTGGGCGGCGTTGAGCGCGGACCAGGTGGCGTTGAGATTGCCGATCTGGCGGAACGTCAGCTCGTTGAGGCGCAGGTACTGGAACGTCTCGAACGGGTTCGACTCGCTGTTGCCGCCGCCGTTGAACGGGTTCCGCACGTAGGTCCCCGTCGCGTCCACGGAGTCGAGGTTGATTACCCCCGGCGTGTAGGCGAAAGCATAGATGGGCGACGTATTCGTGTTGTCGTTGTTCGACAGGCCGCGGTTCAGGCTGTTGCGGGTGACGTTGAGCCCCATGTTGACCTTGACCTTCCCGTCGAGGAAGGACTGGTCGACGTTGGTTCTGAACGCGTACAGCCGCGCACCAGTGTTCGGCGCGGTGCCGGCTTCGTTGCGCGCCGTCAGGTTCACGTAGTACTGCGTCGCCGCCGTGCCGCCGCTGAAGGAGCCGTTGACCTCATAGTTCGGCTCGCCGTTGTTGTAGAGCTCCTGCTGGTAATCGTGAGTCAAGGGGATCTGGCCGCCGGGATAGAGCTCGGTCAGCAAGGCGGTATCGGGAGACGTCGCCCCATTGCCGTACGGGAGACTGCGCACCTCGGCGGCGCTGGTGAACTGCCGCGTGCCGAGCAGCCGGTAGGCCGTGCTCCGCCCGACGCGACTCGTGAGGTTGAACTGCGGCGTCGCACTCGGCGCTCCCCGCTTAGTCCGGATCACCACCACACCGTTGGTCGCGCGGGAGCCGTACATCGCCGTCGCCGCCGCGGACTTGAGAAACTCGATCGACTCGATCTCCTCCGGGTTCAGGTCCGCCAGCCGGTTCACCAGCGCGTCCTGACTGCCGCCGATGCCGCTGGCGGCGCTACGGGAGCCGGCGCCGGTGATCGTGTTGGCGCCGTCGGAGATGGCGTCGTTCGAAATGATGACCCCGTCCATCACGAACAGCGGCTGCCCGTTTCCCAGGATCGATGTGACCCCGCGGATTTGCACCTGTGCGCCGCCGCCGGGGGCTCCGCTGTTCATGGAGATCGTGGCGCCGAGCGTCTTGCCTTGCATCGCCTGCTCCACCGTCTGCGCCGGCGCGATCGTCAACTCGTTGTTCCTGATGTTGTCAGTCGCCGTGGTCGCGTTGCGGCGCTCGAGCGTCGTGGTCTGACCGGTCACCACCACGGCCTCGAGCTTGAACGGATCTTCCGCGAGCGATACCACGACGTTCGCCTCGCCCGCGTTCACCACGACCACCTTGCGCTCGTAGCCGATCGCCCGGACCAGCAGCCGAACCTCCCCTGCGGCCACGGCGATGCGGAACGCGCCTTCGGGGCCTGACTGGGTAACCCCCTGGCCACCCACCTCGATGATCGTCGCACCGGCCACCGGCATTTGGCCGACGGCGCGGATGACGTGACCCGTCACCTCACGACCCTGCGAGGCAGCCCGCGCCGGGATGAAGCCGAGCGCGACAAGGGCCCCCGCGAACAACAACGGTCTGGTCATGCGCTGTCTCCGTTTGTAGTGATGAATGCGGCCGGAGAGTGCTCGCCAGGACGGAGCGGTACCGCGCAAAACCGCGGGCGCGCAAGACGAGTGCGCGCAGGGGTGGGGTGCCCGACGAATAGCAAACGCCCCGCCCGGAGAGACGACATGTGGACGGCCGTTCCCACGCATGTCGCTTTGCCGTATCAGGTGAGTAAAGTATGACACCCGTCGCGGGGGTCCGCTAGGTGTAATTGATGAAGAGGTTGTTCACTGAGCCGTAGTGAGCGAAGCTGGGAGTGGCGAAACCACCAACCCACTCACCAGAGGGCTCAGTGAACATGCACAAGCTAGCACGCTTGACGCCGACCGGGCGATGGCTGATGGTGCGGCGGCGAGAGATCGGGGAACCAGTGCGGGACGTCGCCGAGGGGCTGCAGCTCAGCCTGACCACGGTGTACCGGTGGTGGCGACGGTATCGGGCGGAAGGCGAGGCGGGGCTGCGCGATCGCTCGAGCCGGCCGCACCGTTCGCCGCGGGCTCGGCCGCGCTGGCAGCGGCGGCGGATTCGGCGCCTGCGCGAACGCCGCTGGAGCTCGCTGCGGATTGCCGGGGCGCTGGGGCTTCCGGTCTCCACGGTGGTGCACATCCAACGGCGGCTAGGGCTGGCTCGGCTTGGGCGGCTGGAGCCGCGGCGCTCGGTGATCCGCTACGAGCGCCGCCGACCGGGGGCGCTGGTGCACCTGGATGTGAAAAAGCTCGGCCGCATCGGGCGGATCGGGCACCGGATCCACGGCGATCGGCGCACGCGGGTGCGCGGGATCGGGTGGGAGTATGTCCACGTGGCGATCGACGATCGGACGCGCTTGGCCTATGCCGAGATCTCTCCCGACGAGACCGCGGCGAGCGCGACGGCGTTTCTGGATCGAGCGGTGCACTGGTTTGCGCGCTGGGGCGTGCAGGTGCGGGCGGTGATGACGGACAACGGGAGCGGGTTTCGGGGCTACCGCTTCGCGGCGGGGCGGCTCCGCCTCCAGCATCTGCGGACGCGGCCGTACTCGCCGCAGACCAACGGGAAGGCGGAGCGCTTCATTCGAACCGCACTGGCTGAGTGGGCGTACGTGCAACCCTACGGCACGTCCCTGGCGCGGGCGAGCGCGCTGACCGACTTTCTGCGGTACTACAACCGGGTGCGCCCGCACAGCGCACTGGGGTATCGGACGCCAGCTCAGCTCCTCACGGAGCGGCCGTGAACAACGTCTTTGTCAATTACAGCTAGGGGTTTCGCTTCGGCACGCCTCGCTTGGTCCAGACCAGGATCACCCCGCAACCGCTGTTCAGCCGCTGGTACTGCAGCGGGGCGCTGAACAGGTTGGAATAGATCTCGATCGCAAGAATCTCTTCCGGCGCGACGGGCACCGACGGAGTCTCTACCGGCGGGAGCGGGAAATACACGCCGTCGATGAAGTACGAGGGAGGGCAGTAGTTGGCCAGCTGGGGATTGGTGATCTGGCCTTGCCCCCGCTGCAGCTCCACCAGATAGCTCGACCCGTTGGGCCGCAGCTGCACCCCGGGAACCATGCGGAATACCTCCTCGAACTGCGCGGCCCCGGAGCTGCGGACCTCGGTGGTATCGAGAAAGTGTCCCAGCGCCGTCTTGCGGCGGCGCTCGAAGCCGACCAGCGTCAAGTAGGGCCGGTAGCGCGCTTCCACCGTGACCGGCTCGAGCACGTGGACCGAGTCACCCAGCACGAGGGTCAATTGCTGCGTCCTGCCCGGCGCGATGCGGACCTGCACCCGCGCGGGAGGATACCCGATCGCCCTGCCCTCGACGATGCGCGAGCCTGCCGGGACGTTCTTGAGCGCGAAGCCTCCAGCCTCGTCCGCCTCGGCCCGGCTGTCGGTCCCGACCGCGACCACGGCCGCACCGGGCACGGTAATGCCGCTCTGGTTCACCACGACACCCGTGACGGCCCCGGTGGCCGCCGTCACGGCCAGGTGCAAGTCAGCGCGGGCGAACGCCCGCCCGGCCAGATCGATGAGGACCATGCCGGTCGGCCCGTCGCCCGCCTTGCCCTGCAGCAGCAACCCGACGTCGGTCGGAAGGTCGCAGAGCAGAATGCGACCCGACGCATCTGAGCGAGCAGCGGCGCTTACCGGCGCAGCGCGCACCGAGCCGGCGCCGATGGCGTACGTCGTCCAGTGTGCAGTCACGGCGACGTCGGCCAGCAGCCTGCCGTCAGCGACATCACGCACCAGCCCGAGGATTGCGCCGGCCTCCCGCCACGGATCGTGGGGACACAAGGCGCGATGCGCCGCCGACGGACCCGGGGTCCCGAGGGTGACTGCGGCGGTGCGCCCGGCGGCGACCTCCACGACGACGGGCGACGCCGATAGGCCGATCGAATCGAGGACGGGATCATCGAAGGTCAGCGTGTAGCGACCGGCCGCGGGCACGACCAGCTCGAACCGCCCGGCGGGATCGGTGCGCGCCATGCGATTGGTGCCTTCGATCCAGACTTCGGCGCCCGCGAGTGGGGCCGCGCCGATCAGGCTGTCGTAGACGACCCCCCGCAGCAGCGCCGCGCTTTGCGCTGTCGCTCGGGCGGCGGCTGCGACCAAGGCTCCGCAAGCGATGATGAGGGTCGGTCGGACGGCGACGCGACGGACCATGACCCTATAATACGGGGAGAATCTCCGACGGCTAGATTGGGACCGCGATGCCCGACCCCACACCCCCCCTCACCACGCTCTCCGAGGAAGAAGAGCTGTTCCGCCGCACCGTGCGCGACTTCGCCGAGCGCGCCGTCCGTCCGCGCGTCGCCGCCATGGAGCAGGCCGCCTCGCTCGATCGGGCCCTGCTCGCCCAGTGCTTCGCGCTGGGCCTCATGGGGATCGAGATCCCCGAGGCGCACGGCGGCGCGGGCGGCAGCACGCTGATGACGGTCCTGGCAGTCGAGGAGCTGTCGGTGGTCGACGCCTCGCTCGCGATCTTCGTGGATGTGCAAAACACGCTCGTCAACGCCCTGCTCATCAAGTGGGCGAGCGACGAGCTCCGCAACCGCTATCTGCCGCGGCTCGCGACCGATCTGCTCGGCGCCTACGCGCTGTCCGAGCCAGACTCGGGATCGGACGCGTTCGGACTCCAGACCCGCGCGACCGAGGCCGGCGACACGTGGATCCTCGAGGGACGCAAGCTGTGGATCACCAACGGGGCCGAGGCAGGCTTGTTCGTCATTTTCGCGAACAGCGACTTCAGCAAGGGCTACAAAGGCATCACGGCGTTCGCCGTGGAGCGCGGGTTCAAGGGGTTCTCCGTCGGCAAGAAGGAAGACAAGCTCGGGATCCGCGCGTCGAGCACGTGCGAGCTGATCCTCGACGGCTGCGAGGTGCCGGCGGCGAACCTGGTGGGCCAGGTGGGGATAGGCTACAAGGTCGCCATCGAGACGCTCAACACCGGCCGGATCGGCATCGGCGCCCAGATGATCGGCGTTGCCCGAGGGGCGCTCGCCGCGGCCCTCCGGTACGTGAAGGAGCGCAAGCAGTTCGGCAGGCCGGTCGCGGAGTTCCAGGGGGTGCAGTTCCAGCTGGCGCAGGCGGCCACCGAGCTCGAGGCGGCCCGGCTGATGGTGTACAACGCGGCGCGGCTCGAGGACGCGGGCGAGCCCTACACCACGCAGGCGGCGATGGCCAAGTTGTTCGCCGCCCAGGTGGCCGAGCGGGTGACGTCGCTCGCCGTGGAGCTGTTCGGCGGGTACGGGTACACGAAGGAGTACCCGGTCGAGAAGTTCTACCGGGACGCGAAGATCGGCGCGATCTACGAGGGGACGAGCAACATGCAGCTGAACACCATCGCGAAGCAGCTGCTGAGGTGAGCCCGAACTTCTTGATTCCACGACAGTTGTCGCGAGTAGCGTGGGGACCGTGACGGGCGCCGAGCTTCCTCGTTGTAAGTTCCCCTGAATGCATACCGCCCGGCGCACTCACGGGTTCACCGAATCGGTGATCCGCGGCATGACCCGGCTCGCGAGCGAGCACGATGCCATCAATCTCGCGCAGGGGTTCCCGAACTTCCCGGCGCCCGAGATCTTAAAGGAAGCCGCCGCGCGCGCCATTGCGGACGACGTGAACCAGTACGCGATCACGTGGGGCGCCAAACGGCTGCGCGACGCGCTCACCCGCAAGTACGCCGACTGGTACGGCATGACGGTGAATCCCGAAACCGAGATCACCGTGACGTGCGGCGCCACCGAAGCTATGGCGTCCGCGCTGCTCGCCATCGTCGACTCCGGCGACGAAGTAATCGTGTTCGAGCCGTTCTACGAGAACTACGGCCCGGACGCGATCCTGTGCGGCGCGAAGCCGGTGTACGTGCCCATGCCGGTAGCGGCCGAGTTGGACCTCGATCGGCTCGCGGCCGCCTTCTCCCGCCGTACGCGGGCCATCATCGTCTGCACGCCGAACAACCCCACCGGCCGGGTGCTCACGCGGTCGGAGCTCGAGGCCATTGGCCAGCTGTGCCGGCGGCACGACGCCTACGCCGTGACCGACGAGATTTACGAGCACATCTACTACGAAGGCGAGCACATCCCGATCGCGACGCTCGACGGGATGCGCGAGCGCACCATCACCATCAGCGGCGCGTCGAAGACGTTCAGCGTGACGGGGTGGCGCGTGGGAACGATCGTCGCCCCGCCGGCCACGAGCGATGCCATCCGCAAGGTGCACGATTTCCTGACCGTCGGCGCGCCCGCGCCGCTGCAGGAGGCGATCGCCGTGGGGCTGGAGACGCTGGGCGACGACTACTATGCGACGCTCGCCCGCCAGTACCGTGCCCGGCGCGACCTGTTGTGTCGTGCGCTCCTCGACGCGGGCTTCCGCTGCATGCCGCCGCAGGGCGCGTACTACGTGCTGGCCGACTTCTCTGGTATCTCGACGCTGCCCGACGACGAGTTTTCCGTCTGGCTCACCAAGGAGATCGGCGTCTCTCCCGTTCCGGGATCGAGTTTCTTCAGCCGCCCGGAGCTGGGACGACGGCTGGTGCGATTCGCGTTCTGTAAGACCGAGGAGCTGTTGCAGGAAGCCGAGCGGCGGCTGTCTGGCGTCAGGCACCGGGCGCGCCCGGTGGGGGCGTGACCGTGAGACGCAGTCGAGCCAGGGCGAACAGCCAGCGCCCCAGGGGGCCGCTCCAGAAGCGCAGCCGCCGCTGGCCTTTGGGGTCCGTGCGATGCTCCGTGCGGCCCCGGGCCACGACCGCGGCGAGCAGAGCCAGGATGGCGGCGGCGGCCCATACCATCGGGACGAGCGCCAGGGATGCGAGCGCCGGGGTGCGCTCCAGTGCGACCACCACACCCGCCGCGGCGGCGAGCGCCAGGTAGCACACGCGGCGCGACGCCCGTTCGAGCCGCGACGGTCCTTCCCCATAGAGAAACGCCAGCTCCTCGCGTCGGTGGAACAGTTCCGCCCGCAGCGCGTCGGTCAAGTCCCGGTGTCCGAAGCCCGCCCGGACCAGGCGCCGCACGCGCGCCAGCATCACGGCGATCGGCGCCGCCAGGATGGCGACCGCGACGGCGATCGCCGCGGCGCGAGGCTGCGCATCGCGCCCTTCGAGGAACCGCAGCACCAGCAGCGGGAGCGCGATGCTCGCGAACGCGCCATACAGGAGAGTCGCCGTCGAGAGCTGGCGCGCCTCGGTGATGAACGCGCGGACGGCGACCGCGGTGCGCCGGTCGAGCGCCGCGGCGACGGCGGCGGCGAAGGCCTCGCCGCTGGGGTAGCGCGCGGCGGGATCCTTGGAGAGACAGCGGTCGATCGCCTCGGCCAGGCGGTCCGGGACCCCGGGGACGAACGACGCGACCGGCGGCGGCGGATCGGTGACGTGCCGGGCGAGCACCGTCATGGCATCGGGCCCGTCGAACGGGAGGCGGCCCGACAGGGCGAAGAAGCCTACCACGCCGAGCGAGTACAGGTCGCTGCGCGCGTCCACCGGCCCGCCCACGGCCTGCTCCGGGCTCATGAACTCCGCCGTCCCAACCACCCGCCGCGGGTCCGTGCTTCCGCCCCCGTTCACGCGTGCGATGCCGAAGTCGGAGACCAGCGCCCGGCCGCTCTTGAGCTCGATCAGGATGTTGTCGGGCTTCACGTCGCGATGCACCACGCCGCGCCCGTGCGCGTAGTCGAGGGCGCGCGCGACCTCCTCGAGCATACGCGCGACCGCCGTGTAGCTCAACGGACCATCGCCACGCACGCGCTGCCCCAGCGTCTGGCCCTCCACGTAGGCCATGGCGAAGAACACGAAGTCGCGCACCTCGTCCACGGCGAAAATGGGGATGATGCCCGGGTGCCAGAGCTGTGCCGCGGTCCGCGCCTCCTGGAGGAACTGCTGCTTGGCGTTGGGCTGCAGGGCCCGGTCGGGAGTGAGCAGCTTGATCGCGACGCGGCGCTCGAGGCTCACCTCGCGTGCCAGATAGACGACACCCATGCCGCCGTGGCCGAGGCGCCGTTCCAGCACGTATCGCCCGCCAAGGGCCCGCTGGAGATTCGGAAGGAGGGTGTCCCAAGTCACCGGGCCTGACTACCCCGGCGGCCCTAGCCCGGGTTCCCCTCCGGGTTCACATTCTCCGCCCTATGCCCGCCCACGACCCCTATATCCCGGCGACCCACTTCCCGGCCGAGCTGACCCCGCGCGCGCTGCTGCTGGGCGTGGTGCTCGGGCTCATCTTCAGTGCATCGAGCGTCTACCTGGCACTCAAGATCGGGCTGACCGTGAGCTCCTCCATCCCGATCGCGGTGCTCTCGATCACGATCTTTCGCGCCCTCGGCCGCACCTCGATACTCGAGAACAACATCGTGCAGACCACCGGTTCGGCCAGCGACTCCGTCGCCGCCGGCGTGGTCTTCACCATTCCGGCCGTCCTCCTGATGGGCTACGACCTCGAGATCGGTCGCGTGGCGATGCTCGCGACGGTCGGCGGGCTCATGGGCGTGCTGATGATGATCCCGCTGCGCCGCGCGCTGATCGTCAAGGAGCACGACACGCTGATCTATCCGGAGGGCACCGCCTGCGCGGAAGTGCTCATCGCCGGCGAGGAGCGCGGCCTCCAGGCCAAGCGCGTCTTCCAGGCGTTCGGCGTCGGCTTCGTCTACAAGTTCCTGATGGGCGGGCTCAAGCTCTGGCCCGACGTGCCCGGGAAGGCCCTCGGCTTCTATCCCGGCGCCGCCGTGTTCACCGAGACATCCCCCGAGCTCATGGGCGTGGGCTACATCATCGGCCCGCGCATCGCCGGGTATCTCTTCGCCGGCGGCTGCTTCGCCTACCTGGTGCTCGCCCCCGCCATCAAACTGGTCGGTTCGGGCCTCGCGGAGCCATTCGGGTTTCCGGCGGTCAAGCTGATCCGCGACATGACTCCGGGCGACCTCCGCTCCAGCTTCGTCTTCTACATCGGGGCCGGCGCCGTCGCCTCGGCCGGGATCATCGCGCTCGCCCGCTCGCTCCCCACCATCGTCAGCTCCTTCGCCTCGAGCCTGAAGGACCTGCGCGGCTCCGGCCTGAGCCAGACGATGACGCGGCCGCGCACCGAGGACGATCTCCCCATCTCCCTCACGGTCGGCGGCTCGATCGCGCTCGCCATCGTCCTCACCCTGCTGCCGCAGCTGGGCGTGAATCTGCTGGGCGCGGTGCTGATCGTGATCTTCGGATTCTTCTTCGCCACCGTGTCTTCCCGCGTCACCGGGCAGATCGGGTCTTCGGCGAATCCGATTTCCGGCATGACGATCGCCGCCTTGCTCGGCACCTGCCTGATCTTCGTCGCGATCGGCTGGACCGGCGTGGACCACCGCGTGCAGGCGATCTCCATCGCCGCGGTCGTCGCCGTGGCGACGGCGAACGCGGGCAACACGTCGCAGGACTTGAAGACCGGCTTCCTCGTAGGCTCGACGCCGCGGCGCCAGCAGATCGCCATCCTCGTCGGTGCCCTCGCCTCGGCACTGGCCGTCGGCTGGACGCTCACGCTGCTCAACCGCGCCTACACCTACCCGGTGCCCGAAACCCACGCGGCCTTCAGCGCCCAGTCGCTGACGCCCCCGGCGGGCGGCCGGGCGCCGGTCGAGGTGCTTCCGGCCACGATGTCGGAATTCCGCGTCGCGGGCGGCGACTCGGTCGACCATGCCACCTACCAGGTCGTCCGGGTCTACGTCGTCACCCAGGGCGTCGCGGCGGGGAAGTACCTCATGGATCCGAAGACGCACGAGCTGCGCTACGTGCTCGACCCCGGGATCGGCGGTCGCATCCGCGATTATCGCGGCCGGGTCATCCCCCGCCTCGATTCGCCCAAAGCGACCATCATGGCCCTCATCACCGACGGCATCCTCACCCACAAGCTGCCGTGGGCCCTGGTGCTGCTGGGGGTGTTCATCACCATCGCCATCGAGCTGATGGGGGTGCAGGCGCTGCCCGTCGCCGTGGGCGTGTACCTCCCGATCTCCACCTCTTCGGCCATGTTCGCCGGCGGCATCGTGCGCTGGTTGATCGAGCGCCGTGCTCACGTCAAGCAGCAGTCGATTGCGGACGTCGAATCGGGACCGGGCGTGTTGTTCGCGAGCGGCCTCATAGCGGGGGGGGCCATCTGCGGCATCGTGCTGGCGGCATTCGCCGGCGTGTTCGGCTCGGCGGACGCGCTCGCCGAGAAGCTGCCTGTATTCCACGCGCTCGGCGGTCTCGCCGGCTCGAACGCGCTGGCCTTTGGGCTGTTCGCGGCGCTGGGGGCAGTGCTCTACCGGGTCGCCCTACGCCCGCAGTGATGTCTCGCTCTACATTTCGGCATGCGCATCGTGTCGTTGCTCCCCGCCGCGACCGAGATGGTATCCGCGCTCGGCGCGATGGGTCAGCTGGTGGGCGTGTCACACGAATGCGACTTCCCGCCCCAGGTGCGTTCCCTCCCCCGCATCACGCGCAGCCGGATCGACCCGGCGCTCCCATCGGGCACGATCGACCGTGCGGTGGCGGAGGCGAGGCGCACGGGAGTTCCCACCGTGGAGGTGGATGTCGAGCTCGTGGCGCACCTGCGCCCCGATGTGCTGATCGGGCAGTCGGTGTGCGAGGTCTGCGCGATCGGGCAGGCCGACCTCGCGCGCGTCGTGACGACGCTGATCCCGATTCCGTGGGTCGTGACGCTGCACGCCCACACCCTGGACGGCGTGCTCGAGGACATCGCCAAACTGGGGGAGGCGCTGGAGCTGCGGGACGAGGCCGAGGAGCTGCTGGCGGGATTGCGCTACCGGCTGCGGCGCGCCGCGGCCCGGCATGCGGCGGCTCGGGAGCGGCCTCGGGTGCTGGTGCTCGAATGGGTCGATCCTCCGTACGTGGCGGGGCACTGGGTCCCGGAGCTGGTGGAGCTCGCGGGCGGCACGGACGTGGCCGGCGCGCCGGGTGAGCCGTCGCGGCAACGCTCGTGGGCGGACCTGTCGGCGCTCGAGCCCGATCTGGTGCTGGTGGCCCTGTGCGGGTTCGACGTCGCGCGCGCCCGCGTCGAGCTCGACGCCGTGCGCGGCGGCGCGGCGCGGGCGCTGCTCCGCCACCGGGTCGAGTTCATCGACGGCAGCGCCTATACGTCCCGTCCCGGACCGCGCCTCGTCGATGTGGCCGAGATCCTCGCCCGGTTGATGGTCAGTTGACTGCTCGAGCGAGGTTCTCCTGATCACGTGATCGGGGCGCTGCTGCTCTCGTGGAC
>Ga0209160_1002248_pt1 | contig 16139 bp, 12 predicted proteins | sample GraSoiAngelo_153_FD_186167 | JGI IMG/M metagenome (GOLD analysis project Ga0209160, IMG submission 186167) | Grasslands soil microbial communities from the Angelo Coastal Reserve, California, USA - 14_1009_12_40cm (SPAdes) (version 2) | ecosystem: Environmental > Terrestrial > Soil > Grasslands ... | reverse complement strand
TGGGAGGGCGCTCATCGCGTTTCTGGTCTCGCGTGTCCCTTGCGGCTCAACTGCAGCCGCTCGTGCTGCCGCAGTTTTCGCACTTGTAGCAGGCGCCATTCGGCACCATTAGCATGCCGCACTCGCTGCAGGTGGGCGCACCCTCCCACGCATAGTGGCGTCCGTCCTTCAGGGTCACCTTCCCGCTAAGGATGTCCTCATCCGTGGTCCGATCGTAGTCTATTTGACCTGGATCCGGCGCCGACAGTACTCCCTTTGGAGAAGCGGTGGGCGCCGACACCGCGACCGCTCCGCTTTCCGCCACAGCTGCGCCATTCAGCTTCAGATAATCCGCGGAGATGAACTTCCCGCCCATCCAACGCGCGATGTAATCCAACACCGAGGATACAAACCGGATGTTGGGATTGGAGGTGATGCCCGACGGCTCGAACCGGGTATTGAGCAGTTTGTCCACGAATACTTTCAGCGGCACGCCATATTGCAAGCCGAGCGAAATGGTCAGCGCCAATCCGTCCATGATGCCCGAGAGCGTCGAGCCCTCCTTGGCCATCTTGATGAATACTTCACCGGGACGTCCGTCCTCGTACATGCCCACGGTGATGTAGCCCTCGTGCCCGCTCACGCTGAACTTGTGCGTTACCGAAGCGCGTTCATACGGCATCTTCTCACGCGCTGCCCGAGGGAAGAGTTCCCGCTGCACCGGCTCGGCGAGGCCCATCCTTTCCGCTTTCTTGTCGTCCTTTTTCTTTCCCGCCGCCGAAAGCGGCTGCGAGCGCTTGGAATTGTCGCGGTAAATGGCCACGGCCTTCAGCCCCAGCTTCCACGATTCGATATACGAATTCATGATGTCTTCGACGGTCGATTCCTCAGGCATGTTGATGGTCTTCGAAATCGCCCCGGAGAGGAACGGCTGTGCCGCGGCCATCATTTTCACGTGCCCGGTCCAACTGATCGAGCGCCCGCCGCCCTGCGGCGCCAGCGAGCAGTCGAACACCGGCAAATGCTCTTCCTTCAGGTATGGCCCACCTTCGATTTTTCCGTTCTTGTCGATGTGCGAAACGATTTCGCTGGTCTGCTCCGGTGTGTAGCCCAGCTTCATCAGCGCTTGCGGCACGGTGTTGTTGACTATCTTGATCAACCCGCCGCCCACAAGCTTTTTGTATTTCACGAGCGCCAGGTCCGGCTCGATTCCCGTGGTGTCGCAATCCATCATGAATCCGATCGTGCCCGTCGGTGCCAGCACAGTGACCTGCGAATTCTTGAAGCCAAAACTCTCGCCGTGCTTGAGCGCCGTGTCCCAAGACTCTTGTGCCGCCAGGAACAATTCCGTCTGCACGTGCTCGGGCTGGATTCCGCGCATCGCGTCACGATGCATGCGAATCACGTCCAGCATCGGCTCGCGGTTTTCTTCGTAACCCGGAAACGGCCCTAGGCGCTCCGCCATCCGCGCCGACTGTGCGTACGCTTCACCGCACATCAGTGCCGTGACTGCGCCGGCCATATCCCGCCCTTCCGCTGAGTCATACGGCAGCGCCATGGACATCAGCAGCGCGCCCAGATTGGCGTAGCCCAGCCCGAGCGGGCGGAAATGATGCGAATTCTCTGCAATCTTCGTCGTCGGGTAGCTGGCATTGTCCACCAGGATTTCCTGCGCCGTGATGGTCACGTCCACGGCATGCTTGAACGCCGGCACATCAAACTGCCCGCTCGGCGCCACAAACTTCATCAGATTCAGCGAAGCCAGATTGCATGCCGTGTCATCCAGGAACATGTATTCCGAGCAAGGGTTGCTCGCATTGATCCGTGCCGTGCTCTTGCAGGTGTGCCAGCGGTTCACCGTGGTGTCGTATTGCATCCCCGGATCGCCGCAATGCCACGCCGAGTCTGCAATCTTCATCATCAGATCGCGGGCCCGCAATTTATCCACCGGCTGCCCATCGGCGACGTTCTTCGTCCACCAATCCTTGTCCTCGATCACCGCGCGCATGAATTCGTCCGTCACGCGCACCGAGTGGTTGGCGTTCTGGAAGAAGATCGAGCTGTACGCATCGCCGTCGATCGAGCTGTCATAACCCTGTTCGATCAGCACGTGCGCCTTGCGCTCTTCTTTCAATTTGGATTCGATGAATCCTACGATGTCCGGATGATCAATGTTCAGGATCACCATCTTGGCCGCGCGCCGCGTCTTCCCACCGCTCTTGATCACCCCCGCGAACGCATCGAAGCCTTTCATGAAGCTCACCGGGCCCGAAGCGATTCCGCCGCCGCTCAATGTCTCTTTGCTTCCGCGCAACGTCGAAAAATTCGTGCCTGTGCCCGAGCCCCACTTGAACAACATCCCCTCGGTCTTCGCCAAATCCATGATCGAGCCCATGTCGTCCCGTACCGAATTGATGAAGCACGCCGAGCATTGGGGCTTCGGTTGCACGCCGACGTTGAACCACACCGGCGAGTTGAATGCCATTTTCTGTTCGACCAGCAAGTGCGTCAGTTCATCGCGAAACGCATCGCGCGCAGCCGTATCGGCGAAATATCCGCCTTCTTCACCCCAGCGCACGATGGTGTTCACCACGCGGCCAATCAGTTGCCGCGCCGACCCTTCGCGTTTCGGCGTTCCCGGTTTTCCATGGAAATACTTGCTAGCGACAATGTTCGTCGCGGTCTGCGACCAACTCTTGGGCACTTCCACGTCTTCCTGGCGGAAGATGGTCGCGCCCTTCTCGTTCGCAATCAGGGCCGTGCGTTTCTCCCACTCCACCGCGTCAAACGGAGACCTCTCCCCATCGGTAAAATACCGCCGGAAGACCAGACCTTTCCCCAGGCTGCTCGCTGTCTTCTCTGCAGCCGTATCGGTCGCCGAGGATTTTCCGCTCAATGCCTGCTTCACGGTTGCCATCTGTCCCTCGCGCTTTCGGGGGTCCCCTCCCAAGCGCGGGGAACCCTATTATTTTACTCCTCTGCGCTCGGCAGAGGTGCCGCGCTTTCGCTTCAGGGTCTGGGCTGAATCAGCGCAACTCGATTCCTGGGGCTCGTGGAAGGGTACAGCGAAAAAAAACCGACTGCCAGGCAGTCGCACTCAAAATGCAGCGCGAATCGCCCATGCACCGCCGCCGGCCGGTGATTGGTACTCACTCAGCCTGACAGCAGGTGCTCCGCCAAAAGTATGGGCGCGGAGCAGGTACTTCGCGCTCGGTTTTATTCGCTTAGAACCCGGGCCGCTTAGCGGATGCACACGGACCTTTGTTTCTCCCCGACTCGGTCCGTGTGGCGCGTCCACGTTCCCCCGAATCTGGAGTGGCAGTATCAACGGATGTTGATTTCGTGTCAAGAGAAAAACGCAAAATGTGGTTAACATTTTCGCCTCATGTCTATTTGTAGTGGTGCACTTTCTGCTCAACTGCAGCGCCGTCAACGGTTTTCGCGGCTTCCCATCCCGCGCTACACTGGTTATGCAGAACTCATGATGAAACGCACTTTATTCTTCCTGGGCTTCTTCTTTCTCTCCTCTTCGCGTCTGCTCGCGCAAGATCATGCTCGGGCCTCGGTGCAGGCACCGGCTCCGGATGTCGTGCAGCCCGCTTACGGAGCCAAACTGCATATCGACGGAATTCCCAACGCGGGAAAAATCAACGATGTTCTTTACCGCGGCGCCCAACCCAAAGAGCGAGGTCTCGCCGAGCTGAAAAAGCTGGGCATTTCCACGATCGTCGATCTTCGCGGCGAAGGCCCTGACAAAATCACCTGGGAACGCCGTCAGGCCGAATCGCTGGGTATGCGCTTCGTTCACATCCCTGTCAGCGGCTGGTCACCTCCGACCGATGAACAAGTGGGGCAATTTCTCTCCTTGTTTCGCGACAATCCGCCGCAAAAGATTTTCGTGCACTGCCGCTTCGGCGACGATCGCACCGGCGTGTTCGTCGCCACCTACCGCATGGCCATGGAAAAATGGACCTCGGAGCAAGCCATGAAAGAAATGTATTTTTTCGGTTTCAGCGGCTTCTGGCACCCCTCGATGAAAACATTTATAAGAGAGTTTCCCGCCCGCCTCAAGTCCTCGCCGTCTCTAGCTTCCCTTCAGGCGCAAGCCTTACCTCGCTGACCGGGGATGAACCGTTTTCGACCGACGGCAGCACCCTGTACCAAATCATTTGTGGTTTATAACTACTGTATTGTGAACACGTTACAAGCTGCACCTTCCGTTTTCTCCTAGTACCACCGTACCTCGCCAAAACGTTACCCTTGCTTCATTTCACGACGCGGCTTACCTCATTATTCTTGCACTTCGATTGCAAAAATCCTTCTGAGGGAGGGATAGCCGTGCAAGTCGGGCGTTACGAAATTCTCGAAATCATCGGCACCGGAGCTCATGGCCGCGTCGCACGCGCCCATGACCCGCTGATCGGCCGCCTCGTGGCCATCAAGATTTTCCCCAAAGAACTGGCCAGCGGAGAAGCCCGGCAGCGATTCATTCAAGAGGCTCGCGTAGTCGGCCAGCTTTCCCATCCTTCCATTATCACGCTGCATGACATGGGCATCGACGAGGCCACGCAGACACCCTATCTCGTGATGGAGTATCTTGAAGGCCAGCCGCTCGATCGCATTCTGGAAAAGGGCAGCATTCCTCTCCCACGCGCTTGCGCCTGGGCCGCGGAAGTCGCCAGCGCACTTGGTGTCGCGCACCGCAAGGGCGTGATTCACGGCGACGTCAAGCCTGCGAATATGCTTATCACCAACGACGGCCGCTTGAAGCTGATGGACTTTGGCATGGCCCGGCTGGCCAGCCGTGATTCGGCCGCCACTCCTCTCGCCGGCACGCCCGCCTACTGGTGTCCCGAACAGATCATCGGCAAACCGCAGGACGCGCGCTCGGATCTTTTTTCTCTGGGCATCGTTCTCTATGAAATGGTGACCGGGCAGCGCCCCTTCGACGCCGAATCTTTGCAGGGTATCTGCGCGCGCGTTCTTTCTTCGACGCCGCTTCCGCCGTCTCACGCGAATGCTTCCGTACCCGCCTCGTTCGATGACCTGGTGGCTCGCTGTCTCGCCAAGGATCCTGCGGCGCGTTATGCCGCCGCCGACGCTCTTGCACAAGAGCTTTATCCTCTCGCGCGGCGTGCTCCGCTCCCGGCGCCGATGCCGCAATCGAATGCCAATGGGAACGGCTTGCGCGACCGCGCGTCGCGCCTCTTGCGCTCCGCCTGATGATTACACTGCAAAAAGGCCGCTACCAAGCCCTGGAATTGATCGGCTCCGGTACTACGAGCCGCGTCGAAATGGCGCGGGACAACGTCATTGGCCGCACCGTCGCCCTGAAGACCTTTATCCGCAGCTTCGGCGACGATCTGGAAGGCCAATTCCTACGCGAAGCCCAGCTCGTCGGCCAGCTGTCACATCCAGCCATCGTGCAGCTCTATGACGTGGGCATCAACGAACAAGGCACGCCATTCCTCGTCATGGAATACATTGCGGGAAAGACTTTGGAACAGCGCCTCGGTCCCTTTGCGCTGACCGTCCAGCGCGCCTGTACCTGGGCCGCGGATCTAGCGCGCGCCCTCACACTGGCGCATCGCGCGGGAATCATCCACGGGGACATTAAACCGGGAAACATTTTCGTTACGCCGGAGGAGAAGGTAAAGCTCGGCGACTTCGGCATCGCGCGCCTGGCTACACAAGTTTCCGGCTCCGACCCCCTGATCGGGACCCCTGCTTACCTGGCCCCGGAACAAATTCGAGGTGAACCGCAGGATCAGCGCTCGGATCAATTCTCGTTCGGGATCGTGTTTTATCAGATGCTGACGGGCGTGCGGCCGTTCGAAGGTGATTCTGTCGGTGCGATTTGCTCGGAAATATTGAATGCCGAACCCTTGCCGCCCTCAGAGCACAATCCGGCGGTGCCGCCGGCCCTCGATCGGGTCATCGCGCGTTGCCTGGCAAAAAATCCGAACGACCGCTTTGCATCCTTCCAAGAGCTAGTGCAGTCTCTTTACCCGTTTACGCGCTCGCGGCCTCGGCCCGCCAAACCCTCGGAGGGGAAGCATTCGTGGTTGACGCAGCCGGCCAGACATCGCGACGTGTGGATGGTCACGGCCGCCTGCTTGTTCTTAGTGGCCTCTTTTCAGATCCCGCACATACTGCGCTCCCGGTACGGCGTTCCTCCGGCCCCCGCACGTCAATACTACCGTCCCGGCGTGCCCTACGAAGCGTTCTGCTATACGAAGCAAACAGTCGCGGTGCAGCAATCCGACTCTTCCGCCGACACCCCTGGGCCAGGGGAAAAGAATGAAATTCCGCCACGCATGATCCGCCTGGGAAAAGTTGCCCTGGCTTCGCTGAATCGTCCGGCCAACTCACAAGGATCTCGTTCGAATCAATCCGCGAGCCTGGTGCACTTGAACCCGTCACCCACTCCGAACGATTGAACGAGCCTCTGCGTAGAACCTTCAGAATTGCGAATCATTTGGCTGGAATTACAGAGAGAAAATGCGTTTGCGCTACTCGTAGCGTAATGCTTCCACCGGATCGAGTCTTGCCGCTTTCATGGCCGGCCACACACCGAAGACCAACCCAACGCTGACGCTCACGGCAATTCCCGTGACTGCGGCCCATACGGGTACGCTGCCGGGCCAGTTCAGCACGACCTTGATTAGCCAGACCAAACCATTCGTGAGGATCAGCGCAATCACGCCGCCCGCTCCGGTCAGCGTCATGGCTTCCAGGAGGAATTGCCAGGTGATGTCGCCCCTTCTCGCTCCGATGGCCTTACGCACGCCGATTTCCCGCGTCCGTTCCGTGACGCTGACGAGCATGATGTTCATCACCCCGACGCCGCCAATCAGCAATCCAATCGCGCTCAGCACGATCATCACGACGTAGGTCATTAACATGATGTTGTGAAATTCCTGGACTTGCTGCTCGGCCGTCTCGATGGAAAAATTGTCCTTTCCGCCGTAAGGTATCCTGCGCCTGCGTTCTAGCACTTCGCGCGCCTGATCCACCGCCTGGTCCAGCATTTTCGGACGCGCCTGCATGCGGAAATTGATTTCATCCGCCATCGGATAGGTTTTCCGGAAGGTGCTGAAAGGAATGAGCACGCGGCGGTCTTCATCGCCCATGCCGAAGCCGCCTTTGGGTTTCTCCACGACGCCGATCACCATAAAAGCCGAGCCATCGATCATCACGTCTTGTCCGACAGCGTGGCCACCGGGAAAAAGCACCGGAGCGACGTTTTCTCCGAGCATCACCACCTTCTCTTTGTGGAGATCGTCGCCTTCGCTGATGAATCGGCCCTCGAGTGTCGCCGCGTTCGCGTACACCTGTCCAAAATTGGGCTGTACGCCGCGGAAATCAATGCCCGTCACTTCTCCGGCCTTCGTGCGCACCGAATGCCCCTGGTCCCAGCGCGTCATCAGAAATGCCGTGACATTCTTGACCGCCGGACAGCTCTCTTGCAGCGCCCGAGCGTCCTCCAGCGTGAGGGGTTTGCGCTGCCGTTCCTCGAGCGGTGGAGGCCCGCCGTGGCGGCCCTGGTCCCACTTGCTGATGAACGCGGTATCCGCGCCGAACTGCTTGATGTTTTCCTGAATTTTCTGGTCAAAGCCGGATAGCAGCCCGGCTACCAACATGATGACGCTCACGCCCAGCACCACGCCAAAGACCGTCAGCGCGCTGCGCATCTTGTGTGCGCGCAAGGTGTCCATAGCTTGTTTCAGATTTTCGCCGTATGCCTGCGCCATCTCCGCCCCTTATCCATCCGCCCGCAACGCTTCGATCGGATCCAGCTTCGCTGCTCGCGTCGCCGGATAGATGCCGAAGAAAAGCCCCACGGCCGTCGAAACGCACAGCGACAAGATCACGGAGCCAATAGGAGTGTTCATCGGGAAGGAGAACAGTGCCTGCACAGTGTAGACCACCAAGTAGGCGGAGCCAATCCCGATCAATCCCCCCGCTGCCGCGAGTACCGCCGATTCGGTCATGAATTGCAGAAGGATATGACGCTTGCGTGCGCCGAGGGAACGGCGCAAGCCGATCTCGCGCGTGCGCTCGGTAACGCTCGCGAGCATGATGTTCATGATCACGATGCCGCCGACCACGAGGAACACACTCACCAGCGCCATGGCCACAAACGCCAGATTTCCCGTCAGGTCATGCCACAGGGCCATGATCGAATCCGAGCCCAGAATGGCGAAGTTGTCTTTGGCGTCGTAAGGCACCTTGCGCCAAGCACGAAGAAGCATGCGCGCTTCATCTTCGCTGGTTTGCATCATCTCCAAATTGGGAGCCTGCACGAAAATGGTGAGCCAGTCCTTCTGGCGGTGCCATTCCTTCATATAGGTATTCAGCGGGATGATCATGTAATTGTCTTGGGATTGTCCAAAGGCACTGCCGAACGGCTCGGCGACGCCGATGACTTCGTAGCTGTGCGTTTCCGCCCGGATGGTCTTGCCGATGGGATCCACGTTGGGGAAAAACTTCTTTGCCAGGTCGGTTCCAATGAAGACCACTTCCGACCGATGCTCATCGTCCGCGGGGGTGAGGAATCTTCCCTCTGCCACGTTGATGTTACGCACGTCGGCAAAATTCGGGGCGGCGCCCATCACGTCGGTGTTTTCCATTTTGATGTCCCCGCTGCGCGTCTGCACGTTGCGGTCATCGATGGCCGACACGGCGCTGGCGGTCTTCATGGTGTCGCGCAGCCGTTCGTAATCCTCGAAAGTGATCAGTGGGCGTTTTTGCGCTTTCTGGAAGTCGTCCATGCTGGTGATGATTCCAAAGCGATCGACAATGAAGACATTCGCACCCAGATTCGCCACACGGTCGGCTACATATAGGTTCAGCCCGGCGATGGCGCTCATCACCGTTACCAGCGTGGTGACCGCCATAATGACACCCAGCAGCGTGAGGAAGCTGCGCAGCTTGTGCGCCCGAAGGGAATCAATGGCCAGGCGCAGAGTCTCCCCAGTGGTCACCGCCGCGCTGCGGATCCTGCCAAGTTTCTGGGCAGTGTCCACCGTGCGAGAACTCCCTCGCGGAATCGCTCCGAACCTCTCCATGGGGGTTACGCCCAAACAGACCTCCATCGCTCTCTAATTAAGACGGATATCCCCGGGCATTCGTTCCTTGGATATCCTTAAAACTATGATTTATAGACGGTTGAAAACGCTCTTTTCTTGCAGGTGTGCCTGAAGTACCCTAAGGTCCGGCGTACGAGGGTATCGGCCGCCCCGCGACCATCATTCAATTGTACCCTTTCTGGCGGTCGAAGCGGGAAGATGAGGCTCAACAAGCACGGTTCGCACGCGTAGAGGAGGTGCATGCGTCGTATCTCTCTTTGTTTTCTGCTATTTACGGCTTTTCTTTTAGGTGCAGCGCGTTCCGTGCCGATTCAGGAGAAAACACCCGGCAAGGCTCCCACGGCGAGCGCTCCCACATCCGGGTTTCGAGCTGAGTTCTTGGAGGATGTCGCGTACTACGAGCAACGCTATACCAGGTTAGCGGAGGCTATGCCTGCCGAGAAATACACCTGGAGGCCTGGTGAGGGAGTTCGGTCCGTCGGCGAAGTCTACACGCACATCATCAGCGCCAATTACGGAGTTGCCAGCGCCCTGGGAACCCCGCCCCCAGCCGGATTTGATTTCAAGGCTGTCGCGCCGCTTTCGGGAGACAAGGCGAAGGTCTTGCCGGTGCTGAAGGAATCTTTTGCGCATTTTCGCGGGGCGATTCTCGCCTTGAGCGATGCGGACGGGGGTAAGCCGCAAAAAATGTTCAACCGGCAAACCACCCTGCGCGGCGCCTTGATGATGATTGACAGGCACTGGGGCGAGCATCTGGGCCAGTCGATTGCCTACGCGCGCGTCAATGGTGTTGTTCCACCCTGGACGCAAGAGTTTCAACAACAACTGCAAAAGCCCGCCGATAAGCCGAAGCCGTAACTTTTCTCGAGCGAATTCGGGTGCATCACGCCCAGCGCCAGTTATGGATGCGCAGCAGTCACTGCCGCTTGGGCCGTACATGGTGTACAACAATTGGGTGCGCCGGCGAATCCAACTAATTTAGTCTCTGGCGGCTTTTTCGCCGTGCCGAACCATGTCCGCGCGAAACCATTTTTCTTTGATCCTGTTGTCCCAGGTGCTTGCCGCCTCAGGAGCAGCACAATCGGTGGTGCCCGATTCCGCGCCCACGATTGGCCACGCGAAACCAGAACTCGTTGACCGCGTTATCGCCAACCAAAAAAAAAACGAAGAGGCTTTGGACCTCTACGAGCGCATCGAGAGGCTGGAGACAAGCAAAAATCCCAACAGTCCTGTCCCGACGGCCGTGAAAATTTCGCGCGTCGTTCCCAATGGCACGGGCATGGACAGAATTCCGATGGGGCCGGACGGGCATCCTGCGGATCCCGTTGCCTACCGCGCTGAACTGGAAGGACTGGAAAAAGCACTGGCTTTGATTGTGGAAGGCCGCTCGCAACGCGGCGCCGTGGAAAAATACGCCAAGCGCCGCAAAGACCGCAATGATCTCATCGACGCCACGCGCAACGCATTCCTTTACACATTTGTCGCGAACGAGCAGCGCGGGGACCGCACGCTCTCCAAATATCAGATGTCGCCGAATCCCGCGTTCAAACCCACGTCGCGCTTCACCTCCATTTTCCCCAAGGTGCATGGAAATGTGTGGATCGACGAGGATGCCGCCGAGCTGGCGCGCATCGAAGGGGACGTCACCGAGGACATTTCCATCGGGCTTTTTCTGGGAAAGATCTATAGGGGCAGCCACTTCATGCAAGAGCGCTACCAAATTGCGCCCGGCCTCTGGCTCCCCAGCTTTACGCAGTACGATTTCGATGGCCGCAAATTGTTTTCAGGCTTTTCCATCCACGAACGCACCTTCTATTCGAATTACCGCTACATTGGTCCGCCGAAAGAAGCCCTCGAGGTCATTCGAAAAGAACTCGGGCGCGCCGAGGTGGGCAAAACGGACTCGACTGGCGCTGATCCGTAGACCTTTCTCCGCTCAACGGATGAGGGCCCAGGGATAAGAACCTACGTTGATTTTCATAATCATGTAACTGAATCCGCCGGGATCGGGTTTTGGCTGGTGCGGCGTGTCTGGCGGGATGAGCAGCCAGTCGCCAGCTTTGACTTTGAAGGTCTGCCCGCCCTCAATGGGCTGGCCGCGGTACTCGCCGGGAATGATGCCATCCTTGTCCTGCAGATTCTGACGATTGGCGATTTTCCCACCGACGATCATCTCGCCTGTGCCGTCGGTGATCACATAGAAATCGTACGCGCCGGCATGCATCTCGGCGTCGTCCCAAACGCTGTTGACTTTGGTGAGGCTCAGCACCGGCTGATCGCGGTGCACACGATACAGCATGAAGATGCTGAAATTGCGCGTCTGAATGTGCACCGGTCCGCCACCGAACGACTGCGAGCTGCCGGTGCCGGGTTGCGCGGCCGCTTTCATGGCCTTTTCGGCCAATTCGGCGTGCGCCTTGCGAATGTCGTCGATGTTCCAATAGGTGATCGGTGGAGCGTCCGGCGCCAGAGATGGCTCGCGCGGAGAATTGAAACCGAACGGCTTGACTTCGCTTTTGTTTTCTTGCGCGTTGGCGCTCGGAATCATCGAGAGGTCGTCGAAGTGGCCGCTAAGAACGGCTTGCGGTCCCGGATTGATGTTGGGCCTCGAAGCGCGCCCGGCGATGTATCCGATCAGTGCGGCTGCCATCAGAAACACAGGAAGCATTCTCTTCATGGGACTATCCTCGGTTTGGAATCAACGCAACAAAAAGCAGATTCCTCGCTTCGCTCGGAATGACAACTCAAGATATTTTTGGTGCCCAATCCATCAATTCTTCGCGCTGGGCTTCTTGGTTTCGAAGCGAATCTCCTTGAGCATCTCGGATTGCCGGTAAAGCTCGGTCTTTCCCGTTGGGAATTTGTTGACGCTCAGCATAAAAGCCAAAACGTCGGCGTCCTGCTGTCGCGTCAGACGTCCGGGTGCGCTTTGCGGCATGGTTTTGCGAACGCGATCAAACAGATCGCCCAGAGTCAATCCATTCCAATTCGCCTGGAATGCGCCGCCGGTCAATGCAGGAGCGGATTCCCCTCCCGTGAGCATGTCGCCATGACAGGCAGCGCATTCCTTGCGATAGACTGTCTCGCCGCGCTTGGCTTGCTCTTCCGTGTACACGCCGTCCCAGACGGAGCGCGTCTCTGCCTGCGCTTGTGCTCGCAGCACGCAAAGCGAAGACAGGATTGCTGCCGCCAAGCCTGAGAGGAAAAGCGCTCTTCTCATTCGCCCGCCGACGGCAACGTGTAGGCAATGTACTCGCCGGAGTACGGCCCACCGCTGACGGCCACCACGATGTACTGCTTGCCATGCACCATGTACGTCATGGGTGAGCCGCTCTGCGGGGCCGACATGTAAACGGCGCCGACTTCTTTTCCGGTGGCCTTGTCGTAGGCGCGCAGCATCGCGCCGCGCGGATGATCCGCGGTTGTGGTCACTTGCCCTTCGCCAGCGATGACCAGTGTTTTCGTTACCAGCGTTCCGATGTTGTAGGTCTCCTGGCCGGTGCGTGGGATGTTCATGCCCTTCAAGAGCTCGGAATTGCGCACCACGTCCGGTGTTTCACCGTGCGCGATCTGCCAGACGATCTCGCCTTTATCGAGATTGATCGCCGTGATGGTTCCGTAAGGCGGCTTAACCAGCGGCAGACCATCTATATCCAACCGCACATACTGGCTGGGAGGCCGCTTCTTCGGCAGTTTCGGCGAATCGGCTCCCGCGTTTTCACCCGGCCCCCTCAAGATTTGGACGTCTCTTCCGGCGGTTCCCGAAATGTAGTTGATGTCCGAGACTTCCTTTGGCGCAGGAACCAAGCCGATGGGCTCGATGCAGGAGTTGCACGCGTACACATAAACCGTATGAGTTTCGGGATCGTACGACCCACCGGGCCAGTTGGTGCCGCCTGAGGCGGTCCCCATCGTGAGCGTGCCCAGCGGCCCTTCGAGTTTGCTTACCGTGGGCGGTGTAAAGACCGGACCGAGATGGTACTTCGAGGCAATTTCTTTGCCGCGCTCGCGCAGCGCCGGAGTGAAATCGATCAAGTCATCGATGGAGACGCCGTTGCGGCTATACGCGCCTGGCTTCGTAGGAATCGGCTGCGTCCGCGAATACCATTCGCCGGGCACGTTGCCGACTTCCACGGGCCGCTCAGGCATCGGCCAGATCGGCTTCCCAGTGATGCGATCGAACACATAGAGGAAGCCTTGCTTCGTCGGCTGCGCCACCGCTTTGACCGGTTTCCCGTCCACGGTAATGTCCGCGAGGACGGGCGCAGACGAAATATCCATATCCCAGAGCGGATGGTGCACCAATTGGAAGTGCCACTTGCGCTCGCCCGTTTTGAGGTCCACGCAAACCAGTGTCTCGCCGAACAAGTTATTTCCCGGGCGGTGTCCGCCGTAGAAATCGCTGGTTGGTGATTCCACGGGCAAATACACAAGGCCGAGTTGCTCGTCCACGGTGATTTGCGTCCACACGCCGGTGTTGCCCGTGTATTCCCCCGAACCCTTCTCCCAAGTGTCGTAACCAAACTCGCCTTTCTTCGGAATGGTGTGGAAAATCCAGAGCCGTTTGCCCGTGTGTACATCGAAGCCGCGGACGTAACCCTTATTGTTGCGCATGCTTCGCGGCGTCATGCCTTCGCGAAACGCCGCGCCGACGATGACCGTGTCTTTCGCCACCACCGGCGCCGATTGAATCCCGATTTCGCCGGTCTCCAGGTCGGGGAAGATTTCCTGGTCGTCATTCAGTTTCAGGTCCACCACGCCGTTTTCTCCGAAGGACGGAACGCGCATGCCGGTCTTGGAATCCAGGCAAATCAGTCGAAAACCAGGGGTCACATAGAAAATGCGCTCTTCCTTACCGTCGGACCAATACGCCAATCCGCGGCCCGAAAGCTGCCGTGGAGCCGCACCGCCGCGCTTGCCCTCATGTTCGCCATGAATCCAGAACAACTCTCCGGTCTCCGGATCGAGGGCAATCATGGCCCGGCGCGATCCGGCGGTGGCGTACAGAACGCCATTGACCATCAGCGGCGTTCCCTCGAGCTTGTACTCCGGCCGGTCTCCGAAATTGTCCGTTTTGATGCGCCAGGCAATTTCGAGGTCGCTGAAATTGGATGCGTTGATCTGATCCAGCGGCCGGTATCGCGTTCCCGCCACATCGGCCGCGTACGAAAACCACTCCGTATCTTTCGGGTGGAACTGCGCCGACGCAATGGCTGGAACCAAGCCAAGCGCCACAACCAAACTACCAAATTGCAGACTCCCCTTCCTCACTGTTCTGGAAAACATGTCACCTTTCTCCTGAAACTCAGCGCCCCACCGTTGCCGTGCGCGAAGTACGCGCAAGTCTAAGCCCGCAGAATCCTACTGCAAAGGATTAGTTTTTTTCATCTGTATTTTCAGGTACCTCGTGGTGAAGCAGTTGCGCCGCCTTCTCCGGTGAACGTCGATTGCCGGTAATAACTCCAAGCGATATGATGCGGCGCGCGAAAATTTTCTCTCGTCTGCGCGCGGACGAGGCCATTTTACATGCCGATCGATTGAGGAATTGCCATGCCATCGCGCCAGAGATTTGCCACTGTTCTTACCTTGCTCGTGCTGTTTCTTGCGAGCGGATTTGTGGATGCTCAGGATCGCCCCATCGTTCTGAAAGCGTCGACCGTTCTCGATGGCAAAGGGAAGATCCTTCACAACACGATCATCGTCGTCAAAGGCGGAAAGATTGCGCGCCTCGGCGGAGCCGCGCCGCAAGGAGCGATCACCTACGATCTCACGGGGATGACCGTCACACCCGGTTGGATTGATGCGCACGTTCATCCCACCTGGCATTTCGACGTCAACGGTCACCTCGCCGGTGAGAACGAGCCCAAGGAGCAGACGATCCTCGCCGCGGCCGCCAACAGTTGGAAAATGCTTGCCGCTGGCTTCACCACGGTGCAAAGCCTCGGCTCTCCTCTCGACAAGGACCTCCGCGACGCCATCGACCGCCTGGGGTTGCCGGGGCCGAGAATTCTTACTTCGCTCGAGCCCATCTCCGGCAAAGGCGAGGCCACCGGTACGCCCGAAGAACTGCGCGCCATGGTCCAGCAGCGCACCAAGGACGGCGCGGACGTCATCAAGATTTTCGCCTCAGGCAGCATCCGCCAAGGCGGCAAGCCCACGTTCTCTCAGGACCAACTGAACGCCATTTGCGGCGAAGCCAAGAAGCTCGGCCTCCGAGCCGTCGTGCACGCTTACGGGCCCACCGTCCGCATGGCCTCGCTCGCCGGCTGCACGGAAGTCGAACATGGCCTTTATGCCTCCGACGATGATCTCCGCTTCCTCGCCGAGCAAGGCACGTACTTCGATCCCCAAGCCGGCCTGATCATCCAGAACTATCTCGACAACAAAGCGCACTACCTCGGCGCTCCGTTCTTCACGGAAGAAAGCTTTACCATCATGGAAAAAGCGCTGCCCGAGGATCAGGAACTCTTCCGCAGGGCCATCGCAACACCTGGCCTCAAAGTCGTCTTCGGCACGGATGCTGTCGCCGGCGCCCACGGTCGCAACGCCGAGGAATTCCTCTATCGTGTGCAGACTTGCGGCCAGGATCCTATGGCGGCGCTCGTCTCCGCTAACTCTTTGGGCGCGGAAGCCCTTGGCCTGCAAAACCGCATTGGCTCCATCGCTCCAGGACTCGAAGCCGACATCATCGCGCTCGATGGCGATCCTCTTAAGGACATTACCGCCGTTCGCCGCGTCGTTTTCGTCATGAAGGGCGGCAAGGTATTTGTGAATCAGACGGCCACGCGAGGTAGATGAGCGCGCAATGATCGCCAGCGTTCTTTCCTCTCTTGTACTTTTGCTCTTGTTCTCCTTCACGACTCATGCGCAAGCGCAGTGGTGGAAGGTTCAGACCAGTGGGGTGGATACGAACCTGCGCGGCGTGAGTGTTGTCAATGTTCCGGATGGAAAAGGCGTCCACGTGCCGGTCGTTTGGGCATCGGGCTCGAATGGCGTGATTCTGAAATCGCTCGATGAAGGCAAAACGTGGAAGCGCCTGCACGTCGCCGGCGGGGAAGCGCTCGACTT
>Ga0209160_1002247_pt1 | contig 16140 bp, 18 predicted proteins | sample GraSoiAngelo_153_FD_186167 | JGI IMG/M metagenome (GOLD analysis project Ga0209160, IMG submission 186167) | Grasslands soil microbial communities from the Angelo Coastal Reserve, California, USA - 14_1009_12_40cm (SPAdes) (version 2) | ecosystem: Environmental > Terrestrial > Soil > Grasslands ... | reverse complement strand
AGGGTGTCGGTATTGCCCAGGCAGCATATGAGGCCGCGATAAATTATGCGCAGACCCGGACGAGCTTTGAGAAGCCGCTAATCGATTTCCAGCAGGTCCAGTATAAGCTAGCGGAGATGGCTATGGGGCTTCACACTGCGCGTCTGCTCACCTACTGGGCCGCGTCGCTCAAGGATCAGGGCAAGGAGTTCGTCAAAGCCGCATCCATCGCGAAAGTGACATCAACTGAGACAGCTGAAAAGCTGGCATTGTTGGCTATGATGATACACGGTGGCTACGGCGTTGCGACAGAGTACCCAGTGGAACGGTTCCTCAGAGATTCGCAGATAATCAAGACGTACGAAGGTACTAACGATATCCAAAGGCTGACCATAGCGAAGCAATTGATTCGAGAACTGAAAGAATAGTGCCAGAATAGGAGAGGGCTACTTCAATAAACCTCTGTAATCATTCTCCTCTGATACTTTCAGGACCCTCTGCAGACTAAGTTCAGCTAGCTTCGACGGACGCAAATGGGTCCGTGATAACTAGAACGTTGAACCCTCAGGTCGAGTTCGGAGTCAGCAGAGTAGTAAATGAGTTCTGCCACATCTCAGTCATGTATAGTGAGCTGATGCCCGTAGAATTAGCAACGGGAATGCTGGCGAACAAGGCCTATCAGGCACGGAATGCCCATCTTAGACGAGATGAGGTCCGCCTTGAGCTTCAGAGAGTGGGACCCTTCGCATCCGAATCTGAATGGTACGGGTTCCTCACTGGTCTAATGAAGCGAGGCCCGTCGGGAGGTCTTGAAGCGCTATCTGATAGTAGCAAGCCAGCGGAATTGTTTCGGAAGATTTGTCGAGGAGGAGTCGTAGGCTTTGAGGAGATCTGGAAGGAAGTCAGGCCTCGACTGGAGGAGTACATGGAGAAGTTCCAGTCCGAATGGGTCCCGATAAGCGACCAGGTATTGTCACGCCTCTCGATACTCGCCAAAAGCCCGTGGACCGTGGACAGAATCCGTATTCATTTTGTAGACTGCTTATACGGAGGATTTGGCTGGAATCACTGTATCGGATTCGCAGCTTTCCCTGATCAGCAGGTTCAGAAAAAGTTCCTCGCGCATGAGTTGTCCGAGCTCATCATTCCTCGACGGATAGTTGGAGATGCTCTGAGAAGGGCGAGCCTCAACTCAGAGATTGCACATACAATCGTCGACATGCTGGCCTACTTCAGCGTGAGAGGTTTTCTGGAAAGGCCCGTCTTTCCCAATCCTGAGAAGAAGGGAATCAAACCGAATCCGAACTACTATCCAGCGGTGGCAGAACTGTATCCATTCTTCGAGCGTTATGCAGCAGACCCTTCCATCTACAAAGATTTCAAGGAGGTCGTTCAGGACTTGATTCCGAGCTTGAAGGAAAGGACTGAAGTTGGGTCCTGACGAAAAACATTAGTTTCAGCAGTAGAGCGTCCTTCATTGGAAAAGAGGGGATTTGATGACCCAAGACGTTCGGATCGAGGACTTGAAGGAGAAGCTCCTCGACGACAGAATATCCGTCTGTGGCGATGAGCAACCAGTTAAACAGCTTTCTGTTCAGAAGGGGATCAGGGAGAAGAAGCAGTGGCTTCGCAAAATGCTAGAGGAGTCTGGCTCTCCCTCCAAGATTCTCTACGTTGACAATAAGCCAGTGGGCCAAATACTCTACTATCCAGAGAGTTCAATCCCTTTCTTGAAAGATCCGGACCCGAAGATGCTTCATGTCAGTTGCAGTTTCGTGCACCTTGCCCAACAGGGAAAGGGCCATGGCAAAGCTCTCTTCAAGAGTGTAGTTAACGATGCGAAGACTCAGGCTAAGTATGATAGGTTGGAAACTGTCAGCTTCGATCCTCCAGGATGTGGACTCTCCCAAACAGCCTTCTGGAAACGGATGGGTTTCAAAGAGAGACCTGAAGGCGAGCCTCACGAACTAGAGTATCCCATAAACGGCGGCCTGACTAGGCCGAGGAAGAACAATTCAAAACGTGTCAGGGAGAAAGGTGTCAAAATCTTCTACGAACCCACGTGTATCTTCACACACCATTTCAACGACAAGATTGCCGAGGCAGTAAGGGTCATCGATCCGAATGTCTCGGTTGAATTGGTAAACATGTGGGAAAAGCCTGAGATGGCAAAGCGCAGGGCGCTCGTTAAGGGATGCGTTTACATCAACGGCAAACCAATGAAACATTCTATCTTCGAGGGTGAAGAGTTCAAGAGGGAATTGCAGACTCTTCTCAACCCTGAGGATTGAGATTCGCCTCTAGCTCACGAGAATCCTGAAAGAGAGGACCCGCTCGGACCTTATTCGGTCCATTGCGTGCAACCTGTAGTAGTCCGGCCTAGTAACGTTAGTTGTAAGATGAGCAGAGAGGGGGCTAGTCAAGTGCTGTCGATGTCCCAACGGGGCTTGTTCCGGCTAGTACATCTTCCTCCCGACTTAGCGATGCAGCTAAAGGATTCTGTTGAAGAAGCGTTTCAGAGTCTAGGAGGCGCGACGGCTGAGCTGATTCTTCACTATGCTAGACGGAGACACCACGTAGACATGAACAAGCTGCCCGACGGGATTGAGGAGCTTGACAAGGCGCTCGGCGAGATTCTTGGGACCGGGAGAAGGATGGTGGTGAACCATTGCGCCGAGATATTGACCCGGCGACTCGGCAAAGAGGTTCGGCCAAAATCTGACAAGCTTTCAGACATCTTTCGACAAGTGGCGAAAATCTACCAGAAACGAGCCTCGGTTCGGGTAGATGAGACTACACTCTTCGAGAAGGCAGAGAAGTCTGAAGATTCACTACTGCAAGGGAACGTTGTCGAAGGAATTCTGCGCGACTAAAGGCTAATCTTTTCCTCTCTCGCAGAGGACAAAGGCTAGGATTTCACCTATGGAATGCAACACGCATACACTAGTAGCCCATATCGCGGTCCTTCATCATAGTTCGGCTCTCTTAGTGAAATACAGGGTCGGCCCCGACGATCAAGAAGGATGGTTTCTACCCAACGATGATCTTCATCACCTGGAGCATCCAGACCAAGCTGCAAGGCGGATCTTGAAAGAGCATGCAGGAATAGACGATGCAACGCTGAAACTCGCTGAGATCGAGTCTTTTGTGGGAAACGATCAGACTTGGCATCTCATCTTCGACTATCTTGCCTTTACCCGCACGATGAACACGACACCAGGGAAGACCGTCGCAGAGCTGAGATGGTTCGAGGTCGAGAAATTGCCACCAACCGAAGACTTCGCTCACCACGGCTGGGGAAGAACAGTCCTAGTCAAACACGCCCTCGGAAAAGCACAGCCTCTGACAACTTCAAACCCCAGATAGGTCAAAGAGAAATTCTGCTCGGATTCAGGATTTCATGGACGCTGTTCTCAGATAGTAGGCCCAGTATCCCTTCCATGGGCCATATTTCTCGGCCATCTGGTCTAGAACGCTCTGAGTGAGGGTCCTGCCTCGACCGTAGACCTTTGAAGCGGCTCTCAGCAATCGTTTCTCCACAGCGATCTTTTCCATCCGGCCGAGTCCTCGCAGGAGAATCAGTTTTGACGACCAGTCTCCGATGCCCTGGATCTGACTTAGCCATTTTTCCACATCGTCATACTTGGCCGTTCTGAGGAATTTTTCGTCTTTCTCTGCGAAAGCTTTTGCAACGCCGATCAAGAACAGTGTCTTCCGCTGGTTCTTGACAACGGCACCTAGATCACGCTCGTTGACGTAGGCGAGGCGGTAGGGTTCAGGAAAAGCGACGTACCTTCGGCCATTCATCTCTAGACTTGTGCCGAATTTTTCGGTGATTGCTTGTTTGGTCCTCTGAGCTGCTGCGGCGGGATAGCGCTGCGAGAGCACGGCCCAACAAGCAGATTCGAACGGGGTCAGGAATTTTACTTGGTGTAGGCCGTACTGCCTTTGCAATACCGGAGCAAAATCCACATCGCCGTAGCCGATGCGGTAGAATTGTTCGAGATCATCAGCCAGACTCAGAAAGAACCCGATGCGGTCAACTACGGCATCACGTACACCGGCCGTGAGAGAGCGATCGGAACTGAGAGCGTACTTCAGTCGCGGGCTCTTGATGAGGCCGGTTGATCGAATAATGAAGACGACCGTCTGGCCTCCGATGCAAACGGCCCTTGTCAGAGAGAGTTCGTCGATTTTCTGGTCGTCCCGCATTGGCGGGAAGGCTCTCAAAAAGTCCAGTGATTTCGAAAAGTCGAAGGGAGACTTAGGGCTGAGAAAGCCCTCCTCAGAGTATAAGTTCGACATGAGTCTGTCGGCATGAAGCAAGGTAGGACTCTCCACGGTCATTGGTAACGTATAGGTTTACCAGATAGTCTGAGGAACTTCCATACTAGTCCAGGACAGAAACTGGTCTTTCACAACTGTGAGGTGGGCAGAATTACGATAACCGTTTCGGACCCGAGGGAACTCGATTCCGCCTGGTCCCATCAATATGCAAAGGTGGCGAAGAAGATTGCTTCGATGTTACCTAAGAAGGTAGGGGTCCTAGTTGAGGTAGGCTCCGGGGAGGGACAGCTCACCGTCCCATTTGCCAACTTACTCCCGCAGTACAAGATCATCGCCTTGGACAGATTCAAAGGGGCTTATTCAGGAAACCGGGCAGGTCTGCAATCTGCGATTGCGAATAATAGATTGAAAGCGAGAATCAAGGTTGTGGTGAGCGACTACAATAGTTGGCTGACTGGTCAACCAGATTCTACGTATGACGGGATAATCTCCAGCGAGTTTCTTCCAGAAATAACATCCAAACAGATGGATTGCTTCTTCGCCCAGTCTTACCAAGTAACAAGACCCAGAGGATTCACTGTTCACTCATTCTTGTCCCCTGAACCAGGGAATACTAGGCAGAAGCGGCTAATCGAGGCTGACAGTAATCCCAAATGGACTAAAACTCCACCATTGGAATGGTTCTCACCTTCACCAGAAATTGTTGTAGACTACCTTAGGTCTGCGGGATTCAGAAGGCTGCGACAGTTTCGGTTAAAGAGTGATCTAGTGATTCGTTCAAAGGCTGCTAGGCAACTTCTCAAAGACTGGGACATAAGACGATCCTACTGGAAAATCCACAGCGGAACATTAGAGGGCGACGGATTAGAGATTCCGGATTGGATTATTGTAGGCGGCGTCAAGCAGCCTTGAGTCCATATCCCCGAAGACTACAGTTTCGAGCTCTCAGAATCTAAGGTCCAAAGGTGGCTTTTTCTTTCGGCAAGGCTGCGAGCGTCTCTCTGTGCGCCTAGCCTCCCCAGAATGGCTTATCGGACTGTGGCGGGGGCGGGTATCTGCCATGGTAAATCCTAAACCCTTTTCTCGGAGTAGCCTTGGATAGACCGGTCTTGAAAATAGATATTGTCAAACATGTTGGTTTCTCAAGCAAGAAGCATCAAGTCGCTACTTCTAGCATTCATCATCATATCTAGCACAATAGCTCTAGCTCTTCCAGCAGTTGAAACTGCCTCGAGCATTGGACTCCAATTCGTTCCCCTCATAGCCATCGCCCCCGACGACCCTGCCGGCTTGACTGCGACAAGCCCGGCCTGCATCTCTCCTGCTCCCGTTCACACCTATGCTTTCTTCCACTGTTACACTCCTAGCGACATATACGCCGCCTACAACATAGCCAAGCTACACGCCCAAGGAATCACCGGTAAAGGCCAAACAATAATCATCGTTGACAGCTATGGCAGCCCAACAGCACTCCAAGATCTCCAGTTCTTCAGCACGACCTTCGGCCTACCCCAGCCCGATCTAACTATCATCAACCCGACCGGCACACCCAGCTTCAACACCGCCCAGTTCGGTATCCAAGCCGGCTGGGCCGGAGAGACGAGCCTGGATCTCCAATGGGCACACACCATCGCCCCGGATGCTAAGCTCGTCCTCGTCGAAGCGAACCCTGCTGAGACCGAGGGAGTCCAGGGCTTCCCGAGCATGTTCCTCGGCGAGCAGATGGCGATCAGCCAGTACCCCGGCGCAGTGATGAGCCAGAGCTTCGCGGTCACAGAACAATCCTTCTGCGGCGGTTCGGTCATTGTGACGACCTGCGACGCCTCCACAACCCAGATCGCCCGCTTCGACCAGGTCTACCAGCAAGCCGTAGCCAACCACGTAACAGTCTTCGCATCCAGCGGTGATTCAGGAACAGCCAATGTAGAATTCGGTGCGGGCGTCCACTTCGCCTCCCCCATTCCATTCCCAACAGTCAACTGGCCCACATCTGACCCGCTCGTCACGTCCGCGGGTGGAACTTGGCTTCAGTATGGCTGGACTTGGAACCCGAAGGTCAGCGCAGCCACCTACTACAGCTGCCTCCCTTCAGGCGCATCGTTCAACACGTGCGCTTCAACATACCTCAACTACAACACAGGAACGGGTAAAACAGAAGCTGTCTGGAAGGAGGACTGGGCGCAGGCTACCACCGGTGGAGGGCTCAGCGTCTTCTTCCCGACCCCTCGGTTCCAGTCAGGCATTCCCCAGAGCATCCTCAATGGCGCAAGGGGCCTACCGGACGTGTCATGGAATGCGGCCATTGATGGTGGCGCCCTCGTCTACATGACCTTCCCCGGAGTCCGTGCAGGCTGGCACGTTGTGGGTCGAACCAGCGCCTCCTCTCCCCAGCTGGCTGGATTGATCGCCCTGACCAACCAGCTCGCCGCGAGCATGGGCAAGGGATCCGTAGGCTACCTCAACCCGCTACTCTACAAGCTACCTGCAAAAGACTTCAACGATATCGTCCCACAGACATTCGGCACCGGACAAGGTCTGACCACCCTCCAGGACAACAGCGAGTACGGCACAGGGACGGGCTATCAGACGACCACGGGCTGGGACCTTACCACAGGATTCGGCACCCCCAACGGATACAACTTCGCGCACGACCTGGCAAGCCTACTCTGACACTGGACACAGATTCGCCGCTACGAGCGGCCAAACCTCCCATCTTTATTTTTCTGGATAACCAACAAGTATTGATAGCTGTGTTCGATGTCGGGTCGACCATCGTGCTTCCGTAGGTTTCGATGATAAGATGGCAGTATCGTTCGACAGGATCGCCAACATCTACGATGCCACGAGATGGTCTGGTGTTCCGCCCGAGATTATGAAAAAGCTACTGGGTACGATGAAAGAGGCCTTTGCGAGCTGTAGGACTCTTCTGGACGTAGGAACAGGGACAGGGCGGTTTGCGCAATATCTCATTGATTCAGGATTCAATGTCGTGGGGAGCGACGTGTCCCTCGATATGATGGCCAAAGCTAGGGAGAAGAACCTCCGAAACTTGGTTCAAGCTGACGCGCACCAATTACCTTTCCGGGACAGCACCTTTGATGGCACGATCATGATTCATGTGCTCCATCTTGTTCGCGATTGGGTTCAGGTAGTTGGCGAAATAGGCCGAGTGACGAGGAAGGTAATAGTTGCGGAGGTAGAGGGCGGGGAAGGGTTCAGCCCGAGGTCGAGATATCTGGAGCTAAGGCAGGAGATGGGCTATCCTCTGGATCGATTCAACGATGGCGAGGCAGGGCTTCGCAGAATGGTACCCCCGGCGATTGTCAAATTGGTGAGTGACTACTGGACAGATGTCGATGTGCATGAAGAGATTGACTCTTTTGACAGGAGGAAATCTTCGGTTTCTTGGGGCATCCCTGCGAAAGTCAACGACCGCATCATTCACCGGCTCCATTCCGAGAATCCGGCGAAGACAGTTCGTCGACGAGAAACTGTAGAGGTAGTTGGCTGGGACCCTGCACAACTTCGAAATCTTTCTAGTAGGGGATTTTCATCGAATTAGCTTGCTTGTTCAGGAACGGGTAGTGGGCCGATTATTCGATGAGGTTTGTAGGGTTCCTCGAGCCTCTTCATGTCATCTGATGAGAGCTTGACCTCGAGCGAGCTAACAGCATCTTCTAAATGCTCCACTTTCGTTGCTCCAATTATTGGAGCGCAGACCCCTTTGTGGAGTAGCCAGGCTAGAGCAATTTGAGATACTGTCACTCCCTTCTCCTTTGAAATCTCCGTGGCCCGCTCGACCACGTCGAAATCTTCGGGTTTGAAGAATCTTTCAGCAAAATACTTGTCAGACCGGTATCTCGCAGAATCTACCTTTCCTCCCCGCTTGTATCTGCCAGTTAGGAAGCCGCGGGCCAACGGGCTCCAGGGAATCAGAGCTATTCCTTGGTCCTTGCAGAATGGTATCATCTCTCGTTCCTCTTCGCGATAGCAGAGGTTGTAGTGGTTCTGCATAGAGACAAAACGCGCAATTCCCAGAAGGTCGCTAACGGCAAGCGCCTTGGCGAACTGCCAGGCGAACATGCTTGAAGTGCCTATGTAATTGACAGAGCCCTGCCGGACCAAATCGTTGAGAGTGAGAAGTGTTTCTTCTACCGGGGTCGAGTAGTCCCAGCGGTGAGTCTGGTAGAGGTCGATTCTATCGGTTCGGAGTCGCTTGAGAGACTTCTTGACTTGTCCCATGATGTGGTATCGTGAGAGGCCCTCGGTGTTTGGTCCCTCGCCAACTTTCAATCTGACCTTCGTAGCAATCACGACGTCCTCCCGGTGGTCTTTCAGAAGTTCACCCACGACTTCTTCGGACCTTCCATTCGAGTAAACGTTGGCAGTGTCGAAGAAGTTTACCCCGAGGTCAAGGGCTCGCTTCACTATTGGTCGCGCTTTATCGATTTCAACCATCCACTCCTCAGAGTTACCGAAGGACATTGTTCCAAGGCAGATGCGTGAAACTTGGAGTCCGGTGGGACCGAGTTGGGAATACTGCATTGAGCGACGAGGGCGATCGACCCGATTCCCATGTTTAAGAGTTCCATGGGTCTGCCCGGGAGATCTTCAGAAAGAGATGGGTACGCATCAGACTTCGAACAGCCTTACCATTTCAAGGCTCAGTTCTTTCCGATGTTCTGGCTTGTTTGCTCGTTGGAGCAACACCTTGGACCACAACATCCGCAGCCGGGTCCGCAACAGCTCATTTGACACTTCACCTCGGTAACTCAGTTACCAAAGTGAAGTATTTAACCCGGCAAGTTCCCATAGGGTAACTGGGTTACAGAATGGTTAGACAAAAGGAAAGAGAACCCTGCTGCATCTGTCCCTGCCCGTGTGAGGGGCTTGTTGATGTTATCGGGAAGAAATGGGTACTATGTGCCTTGGCTCAACTTGGAAACGAAGGAACGCTGCGGTTCAACCATCTGGCTCGGAAACTTCCAGGTATAAGCGCCAAGACCTTGAGCGATGTCTTGAAGGACCTCCAACGGAATGGACTTGTGAAACGTGTAGCTTATCAGGAAATTCCTCCCCGGGTCGAGTATTTTCTGACTAGAGAGGGAAGAGAGTTGACTATGCTTGTGGCCCCGTTGATGATTTGGGCTGATAAGAATACGGGGTTGATTCAGTTGGACGCTTAGGCTATTTCTTACGGGAACGAGTTGCTACGAGTTCCAGAGATCGTTGCTCCAATTGTTCTGCGTCTTTTCTCAGTTCCAAGACGCGCATGCGGGTCTTGTCTGCGTATAGTTTGTCCTCTAGCATGTCTAGGTTGATCAGTACGTTGCTGGCAGCTCCTTCCGTGGCCGCTCGCGTTGCGGCGACAGATGTCGTAACATCAGAGAGCGCGTTGGTCGCGCCGTATTTCGCGACCTCTTCTGCCAGGCGTAGAACCTGAACAGAGGAATCAAGCGTACGTAGTGGCACCTCGGCTGCTTTGACAGTGGCGTCTTGAATCGCTTTTCTTCGAACGTCCGCCTTGTCTTTGGGCAACTTGAACGCTTGCATAACAGCACCGAAGGATTCAGCGTCCTCGACAACCAGTCCCAATAACTTCTGGCGAAGATCATCTCCCTTCCGAACGACCTCTTGAAGCTGTTCGCCGTCTCGCGCCGTGTCCTTCTTGGCGAGTGTAATTCTCGCAACCATACAGACCAGTCCCGCGGCCAAGGCACCCATATATGCGGAAACGCTGCCTCCTCCTGGAGTCGCTTTCTTTGAAGCCACTTCCTCAGAGAAGCTTGAGAGGCTCATGTCGGTGAGGCTTGACGAGCTGGGTGCGAACAATCGTTTCTCCAGAACTTGTTCGCGGCTGAAATTCTCAAGTTTCAGATAGAACTCGGCCGAATCAACTAGAGCGTCCATCGGGGCGAGTCCTACGATCTCGCTCGCCACGACTTGGACCCCGTATCTTTCCGCGAACAGCTCGACGAGTTCTTTGGCTTTGAAGAGCTGGCTCTTATGATAGTCGGTCATGTTCATTGACACTTGGACGATTCCGCGTTCTTTCAGCTCGAAGCCCAGCGCCTTGACGTAGGCGAGACCACCGTCCTTCGCCCGAAGCTGGTGCGCAATCTTCTTCGCGATCGTGAGATCGTTTGTCCCAAGGTTAACGTTGTAGGCGATCAGTATTTCCCGCGCACCCACTGCGGTGGCTCCTGCAGTTGGGTGAATCTTGTCGGGGCCAAGGTCAGGCTTCTTGGCAGGGTCTCTACCGATCTTGTCCCGGAGTCCTTCGAATTCGCCTGCTCGAACATCTGCAAGGTTTCGCCTCTCGGGCATCGAAGCAGCTTCCTCATAGAGGAAGACTGGAACATGAAATCGCTCTGCGAATTCTCTCCCGAAATCATTCGCTAGGGCTATGCAATCGTCCATCGTGGCTCCGGATAACGGTACGAACGGGACTACGTCTACGGCTCCCATGCGAGGATGTTCGCCCTTGTGCTTGGTGAGGTCGATGAGCTCGATGGCCTTCCGTGACGCGGCGAGCGCCGCTTGTTTGACGGGACCGGATTCGCCGACGAAACTTATGACCGAGCGATTGTGGTCAGGATTCGATTCTACATCTAGCAGGGTGACGCCCGGAGTTGATCTGATGGCATCTGCGATTGAGTTGATTACTTCTTGTCTTCGTCCTTCGCTGAAGTTTGGCACGCACTCTATGAGCTTCAATCTTCTCTTGCCATGTCCCGGGTCTGCTTTGGGTCTTAAAGCCTGAGAGACCCTAGAACAGCCTGTTTCATACTTCGATCTGATTTGGTGGCGGCTTGACTTCTATCCTATGATCGATTAGGTTCTCGAAGTCGCCTGAGAAGTAGAACCATCCCTCAAGTCTGGTCCCTTCAAGTGCTAGTCTGCACCAATATTGATCGTCTTCCCACATCTCGTCGAAGGGTAGAGCGTCGATTTTGAACCTTTTGAGCCGGCCTTCTCGTCCGTCTATGGGTCCTCCGATAGATTGATGGGCGAGGAATGCGTGGACGATCCAATCGGGATTCTCGCGCTGGCTGTTCTTGTAGAAGTGTAGGAGGCCGATTTGTTCTGTATTCTCTACGATGAGTCCGGTCTCTTCGAAGACCTCTCTAACAGCGCAAGTCTGAGGCTCTTCATTGGGTAGTATCTTGCCGCCGGGAGCGTTCCATTTTCCTTGACCGAAAAGTCCTTTGGATTTCTTGAGGAGCAAAACCTCATGGTCTCTGAGTATGAAGCATACGGTCGCTTGTATAGTCAAAGACCGGAATTTCTCAGGAGGGTTTCTTCTGTTTGAGAACGATAATGGCTTGAGCTAGGTCGCCTCCAGATTGCTGGAGAGCTTTAGCAGCTTCGTCTACTGATACTCCTGCCTGTGAGGCGACGAGCTTTGCATCTTCCTGTGTAGACACCCCAGCCAGACCTTCTTCACGGGCTGTTCCTCCACCAACTTGGTAGACTGTCTGTCCCTGGACCGTGACGATCGCAACTTCGGGAGCGTCGATTACTATTCTCTTTGAGGCCGACTCGATGATGACTCTGGTCACATCGTCTACCTGTTTGACCTGCATGCCCATGCGTTGCATCATCCGGTTCGCTTCTCTAGGGTTGATCCGACGTTGCATGGTGGAACTTTCAACCGTCATTGGGCGGGTTGCTGATTGTTAAAGTCTATCAGCTTTCAACTCCATGTCGGACTTTTACCGCTACGCCAATTTTGAAACTGAGCATTTCTTCAGCGTTGAAGAAGCTTCTGCCAACCGCCAGCAAACGATCCTTCTCATCGACTACGAGAACCTCCTCCGCCGGGCGAAGTTCCGGATCCACGTGCTGAACATGTTTGCAGAACACGTTTCCCCCATTCTTGATGAACTCCTCAACCCCTGGGACGACCTCGACCCGTAGCCTCGGGGGTTTGAAGATACCGCGTAGAGCTTGCCCTCCAGGGATCGATAGTGCAAGCAATCCATCCTTAGGGCGATAGGTTGCCAACAGCTCGGTGTTGTTGTAGATGTGTCGAATTCTGTGAGTGTTAGGGGACCGTGTTATCAGGGTCGTTTTTGGAAAAGCCTCGCTTGCGCCCTTGCCAAACTGGTAATTGGCCACGACCCTGATTCTTCTCAGCTCGTGAAGACGGGGTTTTACGAGCTGGAGGAGCATTCTAAATCCGATACCTACATAAGCATCCTGAGCAGCTATTTCTAACGTTCTCGCCCAGAGGTATCCTGAATCTTGTTCTGTGAGATTTGTGGACACGAGATCGTCGGCAAACCTGGAAGGTCACTGGTGGAAGGAGCAACCCTCATCGTATGTCAGCAATGTTCGAGTATTGGCACTAGGCTGCCCAGTTTCTCCGATAGGCCCCGCCGCCCAATGATAGCACCGTCGCATACACACGCACCCATCGAGAGACTGCCGAAAGCGGTTGAAGAATCGGATCTTATCGAGGAATATTCCCGAGTCATTAAAGAGGGTAGAGAGAAGCTCGGGATCACTCAACAAGACCTGGCATTCAAGGCGAAGGAGAAGCTGACGGTTATTCAGAAGATTGAGATTGGCAAGATGCTGCCAACAATGAGACTCTCGAAAGAGCTAGAACACATTCTCAGAGTCAGACTGCTTGTTCCAAGAGAAGAGCTTGATCTTCCAACTCCACCTCGAAGAGCTTCGCCGTCTCCTGTGGTCACCTTGGGTGATGTGGCCTTGGTCAAGCATGGGGAAGAAGCTGACGAGGGATGAAGATAGTCGCCACTAATGGGGCGCCGTCCCTAGCTCCTTAGCCAGGATCTCTGACGCTCTGTCCAGCAGGTCTATCTCTTCTCTGCGGAGCGGTTGAAGCAACTCAAGCAACCGTTTCTCTCTGCGATTTCTTCCTGCATACATGATTCGCGTTCCTTTGTCTGTTGCTGTAATGATGACGGAGCGTCTGTCTGTCTTGTCGACTTCTCTCTTCACCAGACCTTCTCGAACGAGAGCGTCTATGATGCGACTCATGGTTGGTGGACGGACTTGTTCCACTTTGGCGAGGCCGGACAGTGACGTTTTTCCACCAAAGACTACGACGGAGAGGGCTGAGAGTTGAGCTGGAGGCACGCCGAGGGCCGCGTCTTGAGTTCGCACGTAACGCATCAGGTGGAGTGCGGCACTGTGAAGTTTCCTAGCTATTTCTTCCCGGTTTTGCGGCTTGCTCATTATCTCTAGTTTCCTAAACGTATATATATTAGCATTGCTAATACTTAGCTATGCTAAGCATAGAGCGAGAGGAATTTCTTGAGACGATAAAGAAACGAGATGTTGAAGGGCTCAAACGTTTCCTCGAAAGAGAGCCGTCGCTAGCAAGCACTAAGGATAGGAATGGCGTATCAGCGATACTCGTGGCAATCTATTACGGAAACAAAGAGGCTGCAGATCTAATAGCTGCAAAGAAACCGGAACTGGACGTATTCGAAGCAGCGTCCCTAGGTCACCTAGACCAGGTCAAAAGTCTCATAACGCGCAACCGCTCTCGGGTCAATTCGTTCACACCGGACGGGCTCACGCCCTTAGCACTAGCTGCGTTTCTTGGGCACGAAGAGGTCGTGGAGTTCCTTCTTCATCAGGGTGCTGACGTAAACGTTACCGAGCACAAGTTAGGGTTCAACGCGCTCACCGGTGCCGTAAACGAAGGTCACAAGAAGGTCACTGCGCAGCTTCTCCAGCACGGGGCGAATGTAAACTACCGATACGAATCGGGCTCCGTCGCACCTATACTTACCGCGACGATGAATGGAGATGTGGAAATCGTCAAACTTCTTCTTGTCCATGGTGCCGACGTCAATACTGTGGGTGGAGACGGTAAGACTCCACTCAAAATCGCCCTTGAGAAAGCTCAGGATGAAGTTGTCGGAATACTAAGGAAGCATGGCGCCAGCTAGAATCATTTCGCTCTCAACGGGAGAGCTGTTGAATTGTTTTTCTATTCTTTGACGGCGCGATCTTGACTTGGGCCTTCAAGAACTCGTGATCAAACTCTTGATGCTGTCTGAACCAGTCTAGGAAAATCGCCAGTGCAGCCACTTCACTCATGGGCTGGTTCGTTACCGAGACATTCCAGTCGGCGATCTTGAAGATCTCCCCAGGCATCTTCTCAGACCCAACGATTACGAGAAGGTCCCTATTGGCGTCTTGGATTTCAGGGAGCACTTTCGGTAGCGGTAGTCCATAGGCTGTAAGGTGAACTATTCGTCCTCCCATAGCCCTCCAGTCGCGGATAGCTTGCTTCCACGGTTTTCCACTCTGCACCTGGAAGGGCCCTCCGAACCTGTCGGTCACGTCTCGGATTGTGGATTCCACAACCTTGTCCTCCTGATCCGCTATTATGACTCCGTCCGCGCCCAAGGCCCGAGCGGTGAGGCAGACATGGGTGGTTACTCGTGAGTCCCTGAAGACCCGGTGGCCTATCCGGAGAATGAATATTCTCGCCAACGCTGGCGAACTGGTCTGTTTGGGCACTAGATTAAATTGGAGAAGCGCACAATATAGGGTGTCGAGGGGTATCAGAGATTATGACGAATCATCACGATGATCTTGCTCGTCTGGCCAGCTTCTTTGGCGGAGAGGAAGCCATCAGCGTCGTTAAGGCGCTGGCCCAAGCTGGAACAACCACTGACGATGTAATTGCAACCCAGGCTAACGTCCGGCTGAACACCGCACGTAAGGTTCTCTACAAGCTCTACGACCATGCTCTGGTGACGTGCCAGCGGTCGAGGGATGAGAAGACTGGATGGTTCATCTATCACTGGAAGCTCCAGCCAGACCAGTTGGACGCGTTTGTCCGGAGTCGGAAGAAGAAGGCTCTGGAGACGTTGCGGACCCGTTTGGAGTTTGAGAAGGGTCACAGTTTCTTCATGTGCAAAGAATGCTTGAATGTACGTGTGACGTTTGAGGACGCAATGGAGTCCGCTTTCCGTTGCAGCGGGTGTAACGGGCAGATGGTGAGCGATGATAACCGGAAGACTATACAGTTGCTAGAGGATCTTTCGCGCAAGCTTGAGTCGGAGCTCTCCGATCGCCCTGCAGCCTTCGTTACCGGGAAAGTCTGATCCTTAGAGAAGAATAGTCTTGGCTGAGGGTTGGCTGACAGCCACCCTGGCTGAGAAAATCCCTGAACCCGTTCTGAATCGTGGACCTAAGCCGGTCTGGAATGTTCTATCGAGAGAGGCCCAGGGTCTAAGGGTCTACTGGGAAATCGCTGCTCCACAGCAATGGTTGCAGGTCCGGGCTCGGGGAGAGGATGCAGAGACATTTCTCAACCTTCTCAGGGAAAAGTTTGGGGAAGCACCTGTGCTCCGTTCGAAGGTGGAGCGCTGGGATGTTCGCAAGGGATTCATCACTGGGTCAGGAAGAGTAGGATTCGGCGTCTATATCGACATAGGAATTCTTGAGCCTGCGCGAAAAGACGCGCTCTATCCTTTGCACAGAATGAGAGCCCAGCTATCCGATGGTGCTTCGAAATCATCCCGAGAGATTCTGGCGGAGAATGGTCTCGCGGACTATTTCCCTGCCGACGTGATTGTTACCGAGCTTCAAGGAGAGAACGTCACTGTTGAACTAGCTGACAGGACCCGAGACCAGCTCATATGGTGGAGGAAGCTACTCTTCGACCGGGTGATCGCCGCTGGCATCGATAGAGACTATGCTGAGAAAATAGTGCAGTCGGCAAATCTCGGATTAGACGTCATCAAAATTGAGACACTATCACTGTTAGTGCAGTGTCTTGTTTGCAAGTTCGACACTGACGCGCCGGGAGTCATTGCAAAGATTGGGAATCGTCTCAAGGGAGTCGAATTGACTTCCTTTCGGACACCTGCTAAGGCAGCG
>Ga0209160_1002242_pt1 | contig 16161 bp, 17 predicted proteins | sample GraSoiAngelo_153_FD_186167 | JGI IMG/M metagenome (GOLD analysis project Ga0209160, IMG submission 186167) | Grasslands soil microbial communities from the Angelo Coastal Reserve, California, USA - 14_1009_12_40cm (SPAdes) (version 2) | ecosystem: Environmental > Terrestrial > Soil > Grasslands ... | reverse complement strand
GGTGATGTCCGTAGCGAAGATGGTTGAATCGTGCGTGACCTTATAGCCCGCGCCAGGGCGGATTTTTGCGGTCGTTTCTCCCTTTTCGTCGGTTGGTTTTTCCGGCTGCTTGATTGCGTCTGCGCCGCCGTAGGTCACCAGGCTTCCGATGTGGACTCGCTTGCCGGCCACGGGATGTCCGTCCTTATCGCGGAGATGCATCGTGACGGTGACATCTTTGTCGGTGCGCTCGGCGGGAAAGTACAGGAAGTCAGCGCTGAGCATCGAGTTCGCCCCGCGGACGGTAGGCTTCTCAATCGGACCCGGTGGTTCGGTGTACAGGACGCCGGTGGGCACGATCTGCGCCACCGGCTTGCCCGACGCATCGTGCGGTGAGTCAGGCGTCACCCAGAACAGGTCAATCCCGGTTGCCGAAAAAGAGTGGCCGAATGCATTCAGAGTAGGATGAATTACACTGCTGAAGTGCACCTCGATTGGTAGATCGCGCGGCGCATCGATCGTGACAGGCACGACATAGCATGCTTCGGGGCAGGGCCGAGGCGCCCAACCTTCCATCGAGGGCGCTAGCGCGAGATTTTTGGCGAAGTCCTGAATATCCTCTTTGGCGTAACTGAAGGCGTCGGAGACCACCACACCCAGGCCGCTGCCATTCAGCGCGACCCGGGCCTTATTCAAATAGACGGCCGAGGCCCTATTCGAAATTGTCGTCAAGTAATACGTTCCTGCCTTGGGCAAGCGGATATAGCCCTTCCAAATCACGGCCGCGAGGTGTTCCCACGGCTTGGCATCGGGACCTTGCACCCAACCGGCCGGGATTGGAAAGCCCGCTGGCCACCACACGGACTGCTTGCCGTTCTGCGGCACGAAGCCTTCGCCCTTGCCAAATGCGATTTGCGGATCGACGCGCACGGCAGCGGGGCCGGTGAATGGCCGCGGCAGCTGAAAGTCTCTTGGATCCATCCAGACTTGCGCATACCAGTCCTTACCGGATGGGTTCACGTCACTGTGAGCCTCTACCGTCCCGACGTAATAGGAGCCGCTCAGTCCGTGCTTCGCCTGAGCCGCAGGAGTCGAGGCGTCGCCGCTGATGCTGCTGTTGAGGGGTGCGAAAGCGAGAAGAAACAAAACTGCGGCGGAGTGTATCAACCTATTGGGCATGGTTGGCCTCCTATATCTGGCTGCAAAGCCGCGCGTGATCTGCAGCGCCTGCTTGGGCGCTCGCCTTTTTTAGTCGTAGGTTTCGATTGCTCGCGCCTGGCGCGCTGCTAACGCGACGAGCAGCTCGCGAAAGATGGCATCAATCTCCGCCTGTCCGGCGCGGCTCCTCGGGTCGATCTCCAACTGCGCGAGGTACTTATGCTCAGCTTTCGTTTCGCGCTGAGAGAAGCGCTGTGCCACCGTGGCCCAGAGCCTGGCTGCGTAGCGCCTCAGCCCCGCTTTGGCCCCGCGGTCCTGATAGGGGAGGAGAAACTGCGCTGGGTCATGGATGCGCGCGCGCACTCGCTCCATCGGCCGGCACTTGAGGTAATCGCCATACCAAAAGCTCTCGCGGACCGACCAACTCCAAGGCCCCGCCCCATTCAACCGATCGAGCATCTCTGAGAGTGATAGATCCCATGCAAATTCATACGCCCAAGCGCTCATCTATTCAATCGTGTTGCGCGATCACGTCCAGGAGTTTGGGAGTCGGCCGGCGCTACTGCGTGGAGACCAGGTGGCCGGACACCGTGAACACGCAGCCGGGGAAGCTGCCTGTTTGGTTCGCGCTAGCAAAGCCGGCGAAATTGACCGGGGTTCCCGACGCGCCCCCGGAAGCATAGGACTTCAGGTTTCGCGCGACGGCGCTCACAGCGATGTTCACAGAACCCGTAGAGGCGCCCGCAGCCGGCACTGCTGGGGAGGGCGGGAAGCTAAGCTGTACCGGAGACCCCCCCGGGCCGATGAAACGGAGCTGGAACTCTCTGGTCGCGGTTCCCGAATTCGTTACGCAGACCCCCGAAGCTGATTCGATCACGGCGGTTTTGCTCATCGGCACAGTGTAGAGAGGCTCGATCGCGCAAGCATCGGCGAGGAACAGACAGCTGACAGACGCGACGAAGGCGCTCTGCGCATCCGTCGCGAGCGTCGGCACCGGCTGCGCCGGGGTGTTCACCACGGAGACAGGAACCGTTGTGTTTGTAATACGTGCATCGATGCTGCCAGCGACATTCGCATTGACCGTTCCTTGAACCGGCAGCGGCGTGTTGACGACTGTAACGCGTGGACCACGTCCTTCCGCAAACGCCAGCTGGTTGGGGATGGGAGACAAGACAATGGCGAGAATCCCAAGGCCCAATGAGAGTGTTATGACTTTGCTGAATTGCTTCATGTTTGTTCTCCCTCTGTGCTACGAATCCGTCCGAGCCGAAGCCTGTCCTTTCGCGCGTCCGTCTCTCTTTCTTCCGTCATTGTCTTCACGCGCTCGGGGAAGGGGGCACGCCGCCGTCCCGACATTCCCGGCCGCGTCGGTCGCGTGGATAATCGCCTCGCCCGGCCCAACCCGGAAGCGTCTGATCCTCGAGCTATCGCTGTCATCGTCGTGATCGCCGGTCTTCCCGATTAGCCGGACGCCGGACCTCCGAGACGGCTGAATTTGAATGACCTCTCCTTGGGAGAGTTGGAAGCCGCCTAGCGCGATCGTGCTGACTTCGCTCAAGCTGTCGGTCGCCGTCACCCTGAAGAGGAACTTTTCGTCATCGTCATGCTTTAGCCGCAAAACCGGCATACAGGCGACGGTCGGCGCGATCTTGTCGGCAGACTGGAACAAGGCGAATGGCGACAACGAACTGACACGCCCGCAGACGAGGTTCGACGTCGCATCGACCGACGTCGTGACGTCGACCCAGGTGCCGCCTTCCAAGTGGAATAGCCTTGGAGGCGGCGACGTGAACGTGATGCCGGTGTAGTTGATACACACCTCGACGAAGCCAGAGAAGCTCGCTGTCGTGCTGACGTCGATGTACCTTGCTGGATCGCCAAGACTGAAACCCGACGGTGGCGGGGCACCGGCGCTGCTCGTGCTCGCCGTGGCCCTCCCGGCCTGAGTGACGTTCACGAACGTCAGCGTGACGGACCCGATCTGGACGACGATGTTGCTTCCCACCGGCACCGGCGTGCCGGGGGGTTGCGCCCCAGCCGCGGTCGTTGCGACGCCGGATCCCGGCGTTCCTGCATAGACGATCGTGGGATTTTTCGGGTCAGGCTCGCCAGTCCAGCGTTGATGGCGGTCCAGGCCGCTCCTGCGTCCGTGCTTTGGAACACGCCACCGCCATTCGTTCCCGCGTACACGGTGGTCGACGTCGCCGGGTCAACGGCCAAAGCGTTGATCGACGGGGCAATCAGGCCGGTGTTCGCGGTTCTCCAGGTGATTCCCCCGTCGGTGGTCTTGAAGACACCTTCGAGCGTCGTCCCTGCGTACAAGGTGGTTGGAGTCGTCGGGTCGATGGCGAGCGCTGTGACGCGGGAGAGGAAAGCGCCGATGGCGTGCTCGGTCCAGGTCCCTCCGTCGTCCGTGCTCTTGAACACGCTACCAAATCCGCCGGCATACAGGGTGCTCGGCGCCCTCGGGTCGATGGCAAGCGGGGGGCAGGGGCATGGGCGGGTAGTGAGCGACACCCAGTTCAGCCCTCCGTCGGTGCTCTTGATCAAACCGCCTTGCGCAGACGCATACACGGTCCTCGGTGTCACTGGATCGACGACCACGTACCCCGAGGGAGGCGTGTCCAGCGCGCTCCACGTCTCTCCGCCGTCGATACTCTTGGACACGCTGGGGAACAATGGTGCGGCATACAACGTGGTCGGAGTGAGCGGGTCGATCGCGAGGCTGGAGATATGACCGGTAAGCAACCCGGTGCCGAGCCCGGTCCACGAGCTTCCACTGTCCGTCGTCTTGAACACGCCGGTGCTTGCCGTGACGGCATACAAAGTCGTGGGAGTCACCGGATCGACGACTACGCCGTCCACAAACGTGTTCGTGAGCCCGGCGTTGATGGCGTTCCAGCTTCCTCCCGCGTTCGTGCTCTTGAACATGTTGCCGCGGCTACCGGTATCGGCCTGCGTTGCGGCGTACACGACACTCGGACTCGTCGGATCAACGCCCAGCGCCACAACCGCACCGTCGCCGAGTCCGGCGTTCACCGCGGTCCAGTTCACTCCTCCGTCGGTGCTCTTAAAGACTCCGCCGTTCGTTCCTGCATACAGCGTCGTCGGAGTGGACGCATCGATGGCCACGGCGTAGACAGTCGACAGCGCGGTGTTGGCGGCACCCCAGCTCACCCCGCCATTGGTGCTCCTGAACACGCCGCCATTCGTTGCCGCATAGAGCGTCGTCGGAGTCGACGGGTTGACCGCCAGGGCGTTGACCTGATGGTTATTCAGGCCGATGTTGGTCTCGCCCCAGCTCAGTCCACTATCGGTCGTCTTGAATACCCCGCCGCTGATCGTTCCCGCATACAGCGTCGTCGGAGTCGACGGATCGATGGCCAGCGCGCGGATACCCAGGTCGGTCAGGCCGGTGCTGACAGCGTTCCATGTACCTCCGCCGTCGGTGCTCTTGAAAACGCCGTAGCCGTTCGTCCCTGCATAGAGTGTCGTGTGAGCCGCCGGGTCAATGGCCAGCGCATAGACGATGCTGTCCGGCAGCCCGGTTTTCGCGGCGGTCCAATTCGCTCCGCTATTGACGCTCTTGAACACGCCGCCCAAGACATTAAATGAGAGTGTGTCCCAGGTTCCTGCATAGAGCGTACCTGGACTGGCCGGATCGACAGCCAGAGCGTAGACGCTCGTGCTGGGTGGTAGGTCGGCGTTTATGGGACTCCAGGTCGTCTTCCCATCAAGAGGATTGAACGCGCCTGCATAGGCGCCACCGAGATAAGTGCCCGCATAGAACTTCGCCGGGTTGGTGGGATCAATGACGAACGAGAAGATACTTCCACCAGGAGGCCCAATGCTCCTCCACGTTGGCCCCTGGGCGAGAGCGACGGTGGCGGGAATCAGACAGAAAAGAAACGCAAGGAGGCACCGTGGCAGGCGGAGCCTCCTAACGATAGGAAACTTTATCCGGCCGCGACTGCGCGTAACGGGCCCTAGGTTCACGCTGGCGTCTCCTCCCCCGGAGATGACCGCGATTCGGACAGGTCCTGAACGCGATCAACAGCTAATTACTGGGCAATCTATTCCGACTGCGAGAGCGCAGCAAGCGCTTTCCCGCACCCCGGCGGAAATCAGGGACAGACCACGATTATTTCGGTTTGTCTCCTACTGGCCGGTTATGTCAGCCGTACGTCGGCCTTCAACGCATGCGCGCCGCTCCCGAGGAGCGCGAGCGTGAAGCACGCAATTGCCCAGAACACCGGGTACTCGTAACCACCGCCCTTGGCTGTGAAGAGCCATCCATTGGCAGCGTGACCCACATAGGCGGCAAACAGGAGGTGAACTCCGAGAAAGATCGCGACCCAGCGCGCATAGATGCCCAGGATGAGGGCCAGTCCGCCGATCGTTTCGTACAGCATGGCGACCCAGGCGAACCAATCCGGCAGCCCCAGCGCGGCGAAATATTTTGCGGTCCCCGCCATCCCGAACACGGCGGCCTTGAGGTAGACGCCGTGCAGAATGAACAGCGCGCCGATGCTCACGCGCAGCAGCAATGCCCCGTACGGGGCTGACTTTGCGTCGATCATGTTTTCCTCCCTTCAGCCGTGCCTCAGGCGCCGGCGCTCAGCGTGACGGGGATCTCGACGTCCTTGCCGTTGCGCCGCACGGTCAGCTTGACCGTGTCGCCGACCTGGTGCTCGTCCAGGCGGCCGAGCAGCCGTGCCACGCCGTCCACCGGCTTGCCGTCGACGGCGGTGATGATGTCGCCGGGGATGATGCTGCCGTCGGGGCCGAGCTTCGCGCCGCGCAGGCCGGCGGCCTCGGCCGGGGATCCGGGGCTGACCTTGAGGATCACCACGCCCTTCAATCCCGCCTGCTGCGTGATCAGCTGATTCAAGTGGTCGTCGATCTGGATGCCCAGCACCGGCCGGATGTATTTGCCTTTCGCGATCAGCTGCGGCACCACACGGTTGACGGTATCCACCGGCACCGCGAAGCCGATTCCCGCATAGGCGCCCGAGGGGCTGAAGATGGCTGAGTTGATGCCGATCAGCCGGCCGCTCGAGTCGAGCAGCGGGCCGCCGGAATTGCCCGGATTGATCGCGGCATCGGTCTGGATCATGTGCTCGAGCGCGCCCCTGCCCTCCTCGTTGGGCAAGGCGCGGTCCAAGGCAGAAACGACGCCCGTGGTCAGCGACCAGTCCAGGCCGAACGGGTTGCCGATAGCGAATACTTTTTGCCCGACCTTGAGGTTGGCGCTGGTGCCAATCGGCAGCGGCGGCGGGCGGCGGTGGGCGACGGTGATGCGCAGCACCGCCAAGTCGTGCAGCGGGCTCGCGCCGACCAGGGTCGCGCTGTAGTCGCGCCCGTCGTTGAGGCGCACGCGCGCCCCGGCGGCGTTCGTGATGACGTGGTTGTTCGTGACGATGTGGCCGCGCTCGTCCCACACGAAGCCAGAACCCGTGCCCTGCGGAATGGTGAAGATGTTGCGCGAGAACAGATCGAGCACGCGCGCGGTGGTGGAGATGTACACCACCGAGCCCTTCGAGCGCTCGAACAGCTCGATGGTGGCTTTCTCGTCGGCAGCCAGGTCGCCGCGGGCGGCAATCGGGCGCGGCTGCGCCGCCGCTTCCTCCACGGCGGGCTGCCCCGACCAGCGCGGCCCCTGCCAGGCGAGAAACCCGCCGACGATGACCACCGTGAGCAAACCCAGGAACCATCGACTGGAGAGCATGGCGTAAGGCTTACGCTTTGCTGCCGGCCGGCTCGCCCTGCTTGGAGCCTTGCGTGCGCTTGCGCATGAGCCAGGCGAGCGCCAGCAGCAGCACGCCGGTCAGGATCGCATAGAAGCTGATCAGCCACACCAGCGCCAGCGCCCCCGCCGCCGGGAACAGGAATACGAGCACGCCGAAGCTGATCGCCACGATGCCCGTGAGGATCAGCAGCCACTCGCCGCGGATCACCTTGCGCAGGCGGATCGCCATGGCGATGTCGAGGATGCCGGTGACGATGGCATTGGCGCCCATCCATAGCACCAGCACCAGCGCCGTCAGGTCGGGATGCAGGATGGCGATGACGCCTGCGGCCAGGCCCACCAGCCCGAGCAGCAGCGCCAGCCACCAATCCTCGTCGCTTTTTCGATTCTTGATGCCGGCGATGAGCGCGGCCCCGCCGCCGAGCAGCGCGAATGCCGCGAACAGCGCCACCAGCCACAGCAGCGTGAGGCCGGGCCAGACCAGCGCCAGCACGCCGAACAGCACCGCCACCGCGCCGCGCCAGGCAAACATCCACCACGACCGCGAAATCATCTTTTCCATGACCGCAGATCCCCCAGTGGCCAAACCTTAGGAATACTACTACTTCGCTAGCGGCTTGTAGCGGATGCGGTGCGGAGTGTCGGCGTCCTCGCCGAGACGCTTCCTGCGGTCCTCGAGGTAGTCGGCATAGTTGCCCTCGAACCACACGGCCTGCGAATCGCCCTCGAAGGCGAGGATGTGCGTCGCCACGCGGTCGAGGAACCAGCGGTCGTGCGAGATCACCACCGCGCAGCCCGGAAAGCCGAGCAGCGCGCCCTCGAGCGCGCGCAGCGTCTCGACGTCGAGGTCGTTGGTCGGCTCATCGAGCAGCAGCAGGTTGCCGCCGCTCTTCAGCAGCTTGGCGAGGTGCACGCGGTTGCGCTCGCCGCCGGAGAGCTCGCCCACCGGCTTCTGCTGGTCGGCGCCGCGGAAGTTGAAGCGCGCGACGTAGCCGCGCGAGGGCGTCGAGTAGGCTCCGACCTGGACGTGGTCCAGGCCGTCGGAGATTTCTTCCCACACGGTTTTCTTCGCATCGAGGGCATCTCTCGATTGATCGACATACGAGAGCTTCACCGTCTCGCCCACCTTCAGCTTGCCGGAATCGGGCTTGATTTCCTGGGTCAGGATCCTGAACAGCGTCGTTTTACCGGCGCCGTTCGGCCCGATGATGCCGACGATGCCGCCGGGCGGCAGGCGGAAAGACAGATTCTCGAACAGCAGCTTCTCGCCGAACGCCTTCTTCAGCCCCTCGGCCTCGATCACCAGGTCGCCGAGGTGCGGCCCGGGCGGGATGTAGATTTCGTTGGTCTCGTTGCGCTTCTGCACGTCGGCGGACTCGAGCTCCTTGAAGCGCGCGAGGCGCGCCTTGCTCTTCGCGCGCCTTCCCTTGGGATTGGCGCGCACCCACTCGAGCTCCTCCTGCATCGCCTTGATGCGCCCCGCCTCCTGCTTCGCCTCGACCTCCAGGCGCTGCTCCTTCTGCTCGAGCCAGCCGGAGTAGTTGCCCTGCCACGGGATGCCGTAGCCGCGGTCGAGCTCGAGGATCCAGCCGGCGACGTTGTCCAGGAAGTAGCGGTCGTGCGTGACCGCCATCACCGTGCCGGGAAAGCGCTCGAGGTACTGCTCGAGCCACTGCACCGAGAGCGCATCGAGGTGGTTGGTCGGCTCGTCGAGCAGCAGCATGTCGGGCTCGGACAGCAGCAGGCGGCAGAGCGCCACGCGGCGCCGCTCGCCCCCCGAGATCTGCGTGACGTCCATGCTCCACGGCGGCAGCCGCAAGGCGTCGGCAGCGATATCGAGCTTATGTTCTAGATCAGAAGCATTGACCAGTGATTCGAGTTTGGATTGCTCCTCCGCCAGCTTCTCCAGATCCGCGTCGGGCTCCGAATACGCCGCGTAGATCTCCTGCAGGCGCTTTTTCGCCGCCAGCACCGCGCCGAGGCCCTCCTCGACGTTACCGCGCACGTCCTTTGCCGGATCAAGCTGCGGCTCCTGCGGCAGGAAGCCGACGCGCAGGTTCGGCTGCGGGATCGCTTCGCCCTCGAAGTCCTTGTCGACGCCCGCCATGATCTTGAGCAGCGAGGACTTGCCGGCGCCGTTGAGGCCGAGCACGCCGATCTTCGCGCCGGGAAAGAAATTGAGCGAGATGTTCTTCAGGATGGCGCGCTTGGGCGGCACCACCTTGCCCACCCGGCGCATGGTGTACACGTACTGGCTCATCGAGTCCCTCAGCCGAGCGCGGCGCTCGCGAGGCAGGGCTTGGTTCTCATGCCGTGGTCTTGATGCTGAGCTCCTTGAGCTCGCCCACCTCGGCGCCGTCCTCCATCGAGAAGCGGTCGCCGAAGTCGAACAGGTCCTGATTCTGGAAGCCGGGGTAATGCTGTATCTCCCACCAGTTGTGGTCGAGGTCCTCCATGTAGAACGAGTACACGCCGTGCTGCATCACCGGCTTCAGCACCTGGCGGATCTTGTACTCGTCCTGGTGCTTGAGCGCCTTCTGGTAGGCGTCGTCCACCTCTTCCTTGGTATTGGTGCACGGCTGCGCCGACCTCGACCGCGACGATGTGGAACTTCAGCCCCAGTCTCACCACTATCGCCGGCTTGGCATGGCGGACGCATTCCAGGCCCAGAAATTCCTCGTAGAACTTGCGCGACTCCTTCAGGTTGTAGACCTCCATCGTGCCGTGCGAAAGCACGAACGCCTTGACCAGCGCGTGGTCGTTCCTCGGCTCGGCAATCCCATCCTGGATCAACTCTCGGGTCAGCGACATAGCGGTCCTCCTCGGTCGGCTGCTGCGTTACGAAGCGGCGGCGGCCGCGGGGGCCTTGTCCGCCTCGGTCAGGAAAGAATCGGCGAAAAACTCCTCGGCTGGCAAGCTGCACTGCGCAACGAAGTCGCGCCGCGCCGCATCCACCATGACCGGCGCGCCGCAGGCATAGACCTGGACAGCGGACAGGTCGGGAAAGTCCTGCATCACCGCGCGGTGGACGAAGCCGGTGCGGCCGGTCCAGCGGCATTCCGCGGTTGGATCCGAGAGCACGGGAACAAAGCGGAAGTTCTCCGCCTTCCAGCCTTGCGGAACGTCGAGCATATAGAGATCGCGCTTTGCGCGGCAACCCCAGTACAGGGTCATTTCTCGTTTGACTCCCCGCTGCAGGGCGCTCTCGCACATCGCCTTGATCGGCGCGAAGCCGGTGCCGCTAGCCACCATCACGACCGGCTTGTCCGACTCCGCGCGCAGGAAGAAAGTGCCGAGCGGGCCTTCGAAGCGCAGCAGCTCGCGCTCCTTGAGCGTGCCGAACACGCGCTCGGTGAACAGGCCCCCGGGCGTGTGGCGCACATGCACCTGCAGCACGGTGACGCCCTCGGGCCTTGGCGGGTTGGCGAGCGAATAGCTTCTGCGCTTCGCGTCCTTCAGCAGGATGTCGATGTACTGGCCGGCGAGGAAGCGGAAGTTCTCGTTCATCGGCAGGCGCAGATTGAGGATGGCGACGTCCGGCGCCGGACGCTCGATTTTCTCCACCCGGCAGGGAATCATCCGCGGCCGGATTCCGGCCATGCCTTCCAGCTCGCGCAGCTCGACCACCACGTCGGACAGCGGCTTTGCCTGGCAAAGCAGGGCATAGCCCTTCGCCTTGTCGCTGTCGGGAAGATAGGTCGGATGCACCGCACCGTAATCGACCTTGCCTTCGAGCAGCGTGCCGCGGCAGGTGCGGCAAACCCCGGTGCGGCAGCTGTAGGGCATCTGCAAGCCGGCATCCAGCCCGGCCTGCAGGATGTTCTGCCCCTCGGCGACTTCGAAGCCGTGCCCGCTTGGCTTGAGAGTGACGCGGTGTCTCATTTACAAGCGCTATATTAAAGGCCATGCGGCTCGTTACGTTCGAAATCGCCGGGCAGCCTCGTCCCGGCGTGCTTGCCGGCGACGGCATCCTCGACCTGGGCGAGCTTGCCGCGGACCTGCGCGGGATTCTCGCCGCCGGCGCCCTGGATCGAGTGCGCTCGATTCTCGGGCGCAAATCCAGCACGCCGATTCCCCGGCAGAAAGCCAGGCTGCTCGCGCCCCTTTGCAATCCGGGAATGATCCTGTCGTGCGGCATGAACTATTACGCGCATCTGAAGGAAATGAACACGCCGGCGCCGGACCAGCCCGCCGCCTTCACCAAGAGCGTCGCCAGCATCATCGGCCCCGAGGCGCCGATCGTGCTGCCGCCGAGCCACCCGGACATGGTCGACTGGGAAGGCGAGTTCAGCGTGGTCATCGGCAAGCCCTGTCATCGAGTCAGGGCGCCGCAGGCGCTCGACTATGTCGCGGGCTACACCATCGTCAACGACATCTCGGCGCGCGACTGGGTGGCGCCGATCTTCTCGGCCAGCGGCATCATGGGCCCGATCCACGCCTGGGAGCAAAACCTGCTCGGCAAGATGTTCCCGACTTTCTGCCCGATGGGCCCGGCGCTGGTAACGCGGGACGAAGTGCCCGACCCGAACCATCTGCGCCTGACGACGAAACTGAACGGAAAAACCATGCAGTCGGCGAACACCGACGACCTGGTCTTCAGCGTCGCGCAGCTCATCGAGTACTACTCGCAGTTCTACCGCTTCCTGGCGGGCGACGTCATCACCACCGGCTCGCCGAGCGGCGTCGGCTACGGCCGCACCCCGAAAGTCTTCATGCGCGCCGGCGACCTGATCGAGGTCGAGGTCGAGCACGTCGGGCTGCTGCGAAATCCGGTCGTCAGCTGACCGGCTCCTCGTGCACGGCGCCGCACGCTGCTCGCGGTGATCGAGAACCTCAGTCGATCTTCGCCCCGGAAACCCTGACCACCCTGCCGTAGCGCTCGTAGTCGCTGCGGATCTGCGCGCCGTAGGCTTCTGGTGTATTGCCGACCGGGTCGATGCCGAGGCTCTGGAAACGCTGCGCGACGTCCGGGTTTTTCAGGGCCTTCGCCACTTCGGCGGCGAGCCGCGAGACGATCGCGCTCGGCGTGCCGGCCGGCGCAAGCAGGCCGATCTCCGGCGCGAAGTCGAAGCCCGGCACGCCGAGCTCGGCGATGGTCGGCACTTCGGGCGCCTGCGGCGAGCGCTGCGGAACGCTGATCGCGAGCAGCTTCACCGTGCCGGCCTTGACGTGCGCCTCGATCGCCGGCAGCGCCGAGAACAGCATCGACACCTGGCCGCCGAGGAGCGCCGGCACTGCCTGCCCCATGCCCTTGAACGGCACGTGCACGATGTCGAGGCCGAACGCCGCCTTCATCGCCTCGGTGGTTAGATGGTGGATGCTGCCGAGCCCTGAGGAGCCGTAATTCATCGATCCAGGCTTGGCTTTCGCCAGCGCCACCAGCTCCTTGAAGTCGTTCGCCGGGACCGACGCCTGCAAGACCAGAAACAGCGCGGTGCTGCCGATCAGGCTCACCGGCGCCAGGTCCTTCAGCGGGTCATAAGGCAGCTGCTTGAACAGTGTAGCCGTCGGCGGACGAGCGCGCGACGACCTCCGTGCCCGAGATGCCGCCGGCGCCGGGGCGGTTCTCGACCACGATCTGCTGCCCGAGCGACTCGGACATCTTCGGGCCGATGATGCGCGTCATCGTGTCGGGCAGGCCGCCCGGCGCGTACGGCACGACCATCTTGATCGGCTTGGTGGGAAAGTCCTGCCCCTGCGCCGCAACCGCCAGCCAGCCGACAAGAACAAACGCGAGCCGCCGCATCGATCGGTCCTCCTCCGAATTTCAGAAAGTATACTGCCCGGATGAATCGCCTACGCCTCACGTTCGCCTGCTGGGACTACGACCGCACGCGTGCGCTCGCCGACGGCCGCGTGCGACCCGACGGCATCGAGCTCAACTACCTGATGCAGCCGGTGGAAGAGACGTTCTTTCGCATGCTGCGCAACCGCGAGTTCGACTGCTCGGAGATGTCGCTGTCCTCGTATGTGGCTTCCTTGAACGCAAAGGAGCCCCCTTTCGTCGCCATCCCCGCTTTCCCCTCGCGCTTCTTCAGGCACTCCTGCATCTTCGTCTCGGCGCAGAGCGGCATCCGGCGCGCCGAGGATCTGAAAGGCAGGCGCATCGGCGTGCCGGAGTACCAGATGACCGCGCCGGTGTGGATCCGCGGCATCCTGTCCGACGATTACGGCGTGCGGGTCACAGATGTCGAGCATCTCTCAGGCGGCGAGGAGCAGCCCGGGCGCGACGAGAAAATCAAGCTCGATCTTCCTTCAACCATTCGCCTGCATCCCATCGGGCCGACCCAGACGCTCTCGCAAATGATCGCGCAAGGAGAGATCGACGCGCTGGTCACCGCGCGTGCGCCTTCAACGTTTTACAAATATCCGCAAAGAGTACGGCGGCTATTCGACAATTATGTCGAGCTGGAGAAAGACTATTACCGGCGCACGAAGATCTTCCCGATCATGCACACCGTCGTGATCCGGCGCGATGTGTACGAAGCCAATCCCTGGGTCGCGCAGGCTCTTTATAAAGCCCTGCTCCACTCAAAGGAGATTGCGTACGAGATGTACGCGCAAACCGCCGCCATGCCGGCGATGCTGCCGTGGTTCGTCGCGCACGTCGAGGAGGCGCGGCGCGAGATGGGCGAGGACTGGTGGCCGTACGGCCTGGAGGCCAACCGCCACGCGCTCGACACGTTCCTGCGCTATCACCACGAGCAGGGGCTGTCGAAACGCCGCTTCGCGCCCGAGGAGATCTTCGCGCGCGAGACGCTGCAATCCTTCAAGGTTTGAGCGAGACGACGAAGCAGCTCCCCGTGCAGCTCGCCTCCCCGCCGTGCCGGCGCGCGATGCGCCGCACGATCGACAGGCCGAGACCGCGATAGAAGGGCTCGAAGATCTTCTCGCGCTCCGCTTCCGGCACGCCAGGCCCTTGGTCGCAAACGCTGATCTGTGTACCAGTCACGCGCACCCGTATCGGCGGCTTGCCATGGCGCCTGGCGTTCTCCAGAAGGTTGCGGATCATGCGGCGCAGCAGCCGCGGCTCGCTTCGGGCTTCTCCATGCGCTCGGCCGCGTCGAGCCGGCTCGACAGCAGGATTTCATCGATCAGCGCGTCAAGCTCGGCGATGTCGCGCTCGAGCTCGCGCTTGCGGCGCGGCTCGGCGCCTTCCTTCATCAGCTCGGTCGCCATGCGGATGCGCGTGAGCGGCGTGCGCAGCTCGTGCGAAGCGTTCGCGAGCAGCGACTTCTGCGCGCCGACCAGCTCCTCGATGCGCGCGGCCGCGCGGTTGAAGCTCTCGGCAAGCCGGGCCACTTCGTCTTTACCTTCCACCTTCACCCTCGCGTCGAGCTGGCCGGCGCCGAAGGACTCGACGCCGTGCTGCAGCCGCTCGAGTCGCGCGGTGAGGCGCCTCACCACCGGATAGGCGCCAACACCGACCGCGACCACGAGCAGCGCGAGGATGAGGAACAGGCCGAGCGCCGGGTGGTGATGACGTCCCGGCAGGCGTGCGACGAGCCAGCGGCCGTCGTCGAGATGAACCGCCCAGCCCGGTCCGCGCATCCAGCCGGGACGCCGCGGCATCGGCAGGGGGGTGCCAACCGAGGCGAGCCGCGCGCCATCCTCGGCGAACAGCGTGGCGTCCGCTCGAAGGTGGGCAGCCAGCTTTTCCAGCGCCGCCTGCTGCGCGGCGCTTCCCGCCGTGGCATCAGGCAGCACGTTGCCGGCGAGCGTCGCCGCAATCTCGTTCTGCGGCGCGCTGTCGGCGAACTGCCGCCACAATACGCCGGCCGCCAGCGCGAACACCGCGAGGCTCGCGAGCACCGCGAGATAGATCCGCAGGTACAGCTTGCGCATCAGTCCTGCGCTTTGGCGAACACGTAGCCGGCGCCGCGCACCGTGATGATGCGGCGCGGCTTTCTGGGGTCGTCCTCGATCGCCGCGCGGATGCGCGAGATGTGCACGTCGATCGAGCGGTCGAACGCCTCGAGCGGCTCGCCCTTCATGAGGTCCATCAGCGCGTCGCGCGACAGCACGCGCCCGGCGTTCTCGGCCAGCGCCGCAAGCAGCGCGAACTGGTACGAGGTCAGCGGCCTCTGGCGCCCTTCGAGGCGCACCATGCGCGCATCGCGGTCGATCTCCAGGCGGCCAAAGCGGACCACATCGGATGCTGGAACGGCATTCCTTCTGCGCAGGATGGCGCGCAGCCGCGCCAGCAACTCGCGCGGCTCGAACGGCTTGGGCAGGTAATCGTCCGCGCCGAGCTCAAGGCCGACGACGCGGTCCGCCGCGTCGCCGCGCGCCGTGAGCATCAGCACCGGAATGTCGTGCTTCGCGCGCAGCCGGCGGCAGACGTCGAGGCCGTCCATGTCGGGCAGCGTGAGATCGAGCACCAGCGCTTCATAGGGCTCGCGCGCGACGCGCTCCAGCCCTGCGGCGCCCGTGGCGCTGGTGGTAACGCGATATCCCGCCTCGCCGAGATATTCGGCGAGCATCGCGGCGAGACGGGGATCGTCCTCGATCAGCAGGATGCGCTGTGCCACCCGCGCGAGTTTACCCGCGGTGCCAGCCACCCCGGTGCCGCGCCGCGCGCTCGGCGAGGATCTTGCGCTGCTCGGGGGTCAGCACCTCCGCGGCGTCGGCAAGCGCCTGCGTCAACCGGCGCGACGCGGCGTCGGCCTGTTTCAAATGAATTGCTCTAAGCTGCTCGATTGCCGCGCGATCGATATTGGGCGCAGAGAACAGCTCGATCGCCTGGCGCCGCGCCTCGCGCGCCGGCTCGCGCAGCGGCGCGAGGTCCTTGGCTGCGTCCTTGGCGATGACGGCGAGCTTTTCCCGCTGATCGGGCGTCGCGTCGACTTCGACGGCAAGGTGCTTCACGAAGCGCTCGACGCGTTCGTTCATCTCCGCCGGGTCGAGCGGCCCCGCGCCGAAGCCGTGCCGGCCGCCGTGAGCAAAGGCTTTCGAGCCGATACCTGCCATCAGGCCGCCGAGCAGCGCGGCGAGCGTAAAGCGTTTGGTCCGGTCCATGACTGCCTCCTTGGAAAAGCAGTCAGTCTCGCCGCATCGTGTAAGCGGTCTTTCTCCGGCGAGTAAAGTTATGTGAAGCTATGGCTCCAGGCGCACCAGCATGCCGTTGTCTTCATCCGTCAGAAGATAGAGGTAGCCGTCGGGACCGCTCCTCACGTCCCGAATCCGGCCGAGGACGCCCTTCAACAAACGCTCTTCTTTGATGATTTTCTCCCCGTCGAGCTTCAACCGCACCAGCAACTGGTCGCGTAGCGCGC
>Ga0209160_1002240_pt1 | contig 16173 bp, 18 predicted proteins | sample GraSoiAngelo_153_FD_186167 | JGI IMG/M metagenome (GOLD analysis project Ga0209160, IMG submission 186167) | Grasslands soil microbial communities from the Angelo Coastal Reserve, California, USA - 14_1009_12_40cm (SPAdes) (version 2) | ecosystem: Environmental > Terrestrial > Soil > Grasslands ... | reverse complement strand
AAAAATCTGATGCTATACGAAACGCCTTGACACCAGACAACTTAAACTTTCCAGAAAATCTTTCCCTGCATATTGAAAGTATCAACAATTCACTTGTCTTTACATTTCAAAGTAAAGGAAATATACGAACATTAATTTCTACTATTGATGAAGTCCTTGAACATGTCCAAGTGGTACTCAGAGTGACTAGCTAATGCTTGATCCTAAAATTTTACGAGAAAATCCTGATAAAATTAGAAAAATGCTCAATGATAGAAACGTTGATTTTCCATTAGATGAATTGATAAAACTAGACAAGAGTAGGAGAGATCTTATTATTAAAACTGATGAACTACGCAAAAAAAGAAATGAAATTTCAATAGAAATTGCTAAGAGAAAAAAAGCCAACCAAGATACAACATCCTTAATTGAACAAATGCAAGAAACATCTCAAATATTAACAGACCTTGAAATCGAACAAACCCAGACAGAATCAAATTATACAAAACTAGCATTAACCATTCCCAATTTAGTTGATGAATCTGTTCCAATAGGAAAGGACGATACAGTAAACAGAGAGATAAAAAAATGGGGCAAAATTCCGCAATTTGATTTTAAGGTAAAAGATCATATCAACATATCACAAAGTCTTGATCTTGTAGATTTAGAAAGAGCCGCTAAAGTTTCTGGTGCAAGATTCTATTACTTGAAAAACGATCTTGTAAAATTGAATCAAGCGTTAATTCAATATGCGTTAGATTTTCTTTCTGATAAAAATTATACACCCGTTCAAACACCATATTTGATAAACCATAGTTCAATGGAAGGTGCTATAATCGCACAGGATTTTGAGGATGTGATTTACAAAATTGAAGGAGATGATCTCTATCTAATTGGCACATCTGAGCATGCAGTAGCATCAATGCACTCTGACGAAATTCTAGAAGGAAAGATCTTGCCTCTCAGATATGCAGGATTAAGTCCTTGTTTTAGAAAAGAGGCAGGTGCGCATGGAAGAGATCAGAAAGGGATTTTTCGCGTACATCAATTTGAAAAAGTAGAACAATTTATTTTTTCTAGACCAGAAGAATCTAGGAAAGAACATGAACAAATGTTATCCAATGTTGAAGAATTTTATCAAAAACTTGAGATCCCATACAGAGTAATGATTTTATCAAGTGGAGATCTTGGAAAGATTTCCGCTAAAACATACGATCTTGAAGCTTGGATGGCAGGTCAGAATAGTTATCGTGAGATAGTCTCATGTTCTAACTGTTTGGATTTTCAAGCAAGAAGACTCAAGATAAGATTTCGTGATAGAACTAATGACCAACCTCAATATTTACACACATTAAACAGCACGCTAGTAGCTACAACACGAACTATTGTTGCTTTAATGGAAAATTTCCAGACAAAGGATGGTCACATTTCTATTCCAAAGGTTTTACAAAAATATCTTAACAAAACTATAATCTAAAAAGTCGTACAACTTATATTTTGGCTTCAAACGTCGGTTATCGTTGGCACGTCAAAAGACAACTAGAGTGAAAGACAAATGGAGAGAAAAGAAATGGGTTACCGTACTTGCTCCCTCTGCATTTAACAATGTGCCTATAGCTTACATTCCTATAACTGATGATGCAGGTGCAATAGGCCGAGTAGTGGAGGTTACTTTGTTTGATATAGTCAAAGGTGATCCTTCACAGCATCAGTTCAAGTTGTATTTCCAGATAAACAAAGTAGAAGGCGAAACTGCAACAACAATTTTTAAACGATATGAGTATGCAAAAGAATTTCTTAGAAGTCTTGTAAGACGTGGTTCTTCTTTGATTAATTTCATAGGAGATTATAAGACAAAAGATGGAAATATTTTCCGAATAAAGATAATTGCTCTTACACAAAAAAAATTGAATACATCTCGTAAGCATGCTCTTAGATTAATTGCAAAAGATGTAATGACAAAAACAATTCCTGAAATGACAATTGAGCAATTTATTCAAGCTACTGCGTTTGGAAAGATAAATTCTGACATTATGGCTGCTGTTAAAAAGATAATTCATGTACGACATGTAGGCATAGAAAAAGCAAAGATAATTAGAACTGCAGAAGCTGAAATTGCCTTGCTGCATGCCTAATAGATTTATTATTTATTTATAATCAAAAAACATGGTAAATCATATAGAGATAATTATCGAGATCATAGTACATGCAACAGAAGACACAAAGAAAATTTTTGAGCCAATATTGGAATTATTTGATATAAAAGAAGAAGAATTTGTAAAAGAAAGGTTGGAGGGTCATTTTGGAAATCCTATTTTATTGATAAAGGCAAAATTAGGAAAAAAACGAGCTGAAGAATTCATTAAGAAGCTGGTTTCAAAAATTTCGAAATCACAGATGAATGAGTTTTTACAAAACATTGAGATGTATTTTGAAGGTTCTTCTTTGTTTATGAGAATAAGTAAAGGGGATCTGGTAAGAAGATCTATTAGTTTGCAACAAAGTGATGCCTTGAAAATCAAAATTTCGACACCTGTTTATAAAAAGAACGAACTTGTCAGAACATATTTGGATCTTTTAGGGAAATGAAAAAAAAGAAAAGATACCTTTTGTTAGAGTTTGAAGAACCAATCGAATTTGAAAGGTTCACTGAAATCAAAGTAATCTCAAATGAAGAAAATCAGGTTGTTATTTCGTGTGAACTTGTTAAACTTTCACAAGTAATTGCTGAATTTGAAAAGGTTTGTAAAATTGTGAATGTTTCAGGAACCCTCAAAGCACTACGCAGAGTTTAATAGTATTTGGAAGACAAGATAAAAAGGGAATGAGGTAATATATGCCGCTCCAGTCTGAGCAATCGCTGTGAAGAAGCCGCGACGAACCGACCCAAAAACCTGATCTATTTCCATACGGTTCTTTTAAATATAGTGGATCCTGTTTTTTGGCTGTGAAAACCGATTATGATATTATTGTAGCTGGTGGAGGACTTGCTGGAATGATTGCCGCACAATCAGCATCATTTTATTCTAAACAAAGATTATCAATTTTAGTTATTGATAGGAATCCAGAACCAAACTTAGGAAAAAAAACAATAAATGGTTGGATCTGCGGGGACGCAGTAGGTAAAAACACTGTTGACTTTATGACAGAAAGAATTAAGATTGCTTGGGGAAATCCAGAGATTGAACATCCTGTCAAAGGAGTAATGGCTTTTTCGCCAGACAGACAAACTTCCATACCTTTTGATGGTGATGGGTTTATGTTAAATAGACAGGAGCTTCCACAGCGTCAGCTTCGTGATGCAAAAAAAATGGGGATAAGCATGCAATATTCTGTTGCGCTAAGGAACTTGTTGTATGAAAACGGTTCTGTAATAGGAGTCGAAGGAACCGATCTTACAACAAATCAGCCTTACAAAAAAACTGCAAAAATTGTAATTGATGCAACTGGTGTCACATCTATGCTACGAAATGGACTTTCTATAAGTTCAAAAATTGAGAAAAAAATAGATCGTGATGATTTAGAATCTACTGGTAGACATATTATGAAATTTGAGCAAGGAATAGAGAATAAGGTAGATTTTGATCCTGATTATTGCATTATACATCTAGATCAAGATATTGCCCCAGGCGGATATGGATGGATCTTTCCAAAAGGCAAGAACAAGGTAAACATTGGTCTTGGAATCCAACAAAAAGAGCTTCTGAAACGAAACGAAAGGTTGGGAAGAAAAGACGATGTTAACAAATTGATTAATGATTATGTAAAAATCAACAAGGCTATCGAAAATCCACGTTTATCTGACGATCCAAGTGACTCTCACAATGTAACTGGAAACTGGCAGGTTTCTGTTAGAAGGCAAAATGATTGTCTTGTCGCTAACGGATACATGTTGGTTGGCGACTCAGCTTGGATGCCAAAACCATTAGATGCTGGAGGAATAGGACCGGCTATAGTAGCTGCAACCATCATTGGGAAAGATGTAGTTTATGCCATAGAAGCAGGCGATGTAAGTGAAAAGGGCCTATGGCTGTATAACATTGATTTCATTAATGAGTATGGATACAAAACTGCAGGTCTTGAAATTTTCAGAAGATTATTGCAGACTTTAACAAATGAACAGATTAACTATGGCATGAAACACTTTTTGTCTAATTTGGATGTAGAAGCGATAAGTAAAGGAGAACACCCTGATTTTGGTACGGTCAGTAAGCTTGGCATGATGATAAGGGGAGCTTTGAACAAAAAACTTGCTGATGGTCTTAAATTTACCGCCCAACAAAATAAAAAATTAACACACCATTATTACAATTTCCCAAAAACTCCAGATGGATATGATGCGTGGCATAATACTTTGCATCATATTTTAGATGAATCGTATGCCAAGCTTGGTAACTGATCAACCCTATTATTCTAATTTAGTACGAGAGAAAGAATCAATCACTTTATTGAAGAACTAGTGGTATAGCGCCACTCCCCCAAGATTCTTTGATAAGAAAAGAATAATTTTTTGTCGGATCATAATCGAATCCTTCATAGAAGGTCCAATCCAGAAATTTTGGAATATTTGGTAGCAGAGTTAAACTTCCATATACGAGTGTGTTTGTAGCATAAGGAATTTCCTTTTGTCCATCACTTAAAGCATAGTTACATAGATTTTGTCTTGGACATGACATTGTTACTTCAGAATTTCCAGTATTTTTTACAACAAAATGAACAGTCAATATCGTCTTTCCTTCTTCAGTGTGATCAATGTGATTACTAACATAATAGAAAGTAACTGGCCCAAAAGTGTAAGGAGTTGCAATAGACATACTATTTTTTATTTTATAATCAGATTTTATTTCTTCTTGACAGGTTTCTATATCAGCGGCAGATTTTAATTGGCTACATTTTGAAATATCTGAATCATTCTGAGTTAAATTTTGAGTTTGTTTTATATTAATTATTCCTGTCTGAATCAAATATTGTATTCCAGAAACAAAATCATTATCTGTTATAGTACCAGTAGCCCACCAACCTGCATTATTTCTTATCCATGTTGGAATAGTATTTGATTGTGCGACATTAGTACTAGAAATTGGAATCTTCATTATTCCATTTTGAATAAGGTATTGAATTCCTTTGATAAAATCAGAGTCATTTATTTTTCCCTCAGACCACCATTTTGCATTATTCTTTATCCAACTTGGAATCTCTAATTGTTGTCCATATATTACTTGAAGAATACCTACCAAGAAAATAGAACTAATGGCAACAAAAGATAAGATTGCGGTTTTAAGAAGTTTCACTAATGTAAATACTCGTCTTTGAAATTAACTTGTTCGGTTTCAATGGTACTAGTGGCAATAGTTAATCTAAAAACAAGGCAATTTTAAATTAAGGTCTTATGCTTTCAATATTGTGCTAGCGGAATCATTGTATATAGATTGGAATAATTCCTTCGAAGTCCTAAACAAGGCATTTGACACTGATCTGTTTGTATTAATAATTGGGCCAAAAGGCACTGGTAAAACCACTCTTGTTCGAGAGTTTGCTGCAAAAAAAGACAAAAAGCTCGAGTCAGTTAACTTTAGTCTACGAACCCGTGAAAGTCATCTAGTAGGATCAAAAACTCTTGAGAGCGGCTCAATTGGTTTTGAGCAGGGAATATTAGTGAAATCAATGAAGGAAGACAGTATCCTATACCTTGATGAAATTAATGCAGCCGAGGCAGATGTTTTACTTAGATTAGATGAAGCATTAGATGACCGTAGACAGCTTGTCTTAAAGGAATCCAGTGGAGAATTAATTCAGGCAAGTAAAGGATGGTTTGTTATAGCAACTATCAATCCATTAACACATGTTGGAACAAAAGAATTACCGCCACAGATTCTTAGCAGATTTCCAGTTAGAATAAGACTAGAATATCCACCAGAAGAAATTGAACTTCAAATTATTAAAAAATACATTTCTGGGTCACATGACAAAGAACTTTTACAAGCAATAAAACTTGCAAACATTTTGAGACAAGCTGCTTCTGTAGAAGAACTCTATTATTCCCCAAGCTTGAGAGAGACTATAGCTTTTGGAAAAATACTTGATTCTGGAGTCAAACCAAGACACGCAGCAGAGATTATTTTTGCAAACATATACTCACAATGGGGAAATGTTGAATATCAGAAAGTAAACGACATCATTACATCCATGTTTGGTAATTAATGCAATCTCTTCATTTCAAAAATGATACTCTACTTGAAATTGCTACATTTCTTGTTAGACGATGGTCTGAGAAACAGAAGGTTATAGTAGGGATTGTAGACCAGCAAGAAATTCAGACCAAACTAAAAGAAAACAAAGTAATCATGTTTCCTTTAGATCATTTTTACGGAACTGATTTTCAAAAATACAGACAATTTAGGACTGCTTTATGGTATGAATCTATGAGATTAAAGCACAGCAACAAAATCCTAAGTAATGATCATGCTTTTGGCTTTCTATTAAACACCCTAGAAACGAGAAGAATTGAAAACAGAGGTAGGAGGGAATGGCGAGGAATGGATGAAGAAATTATATTCTATTATGGTTTTGCTTGGCTTTACAGGCCTCTATTGAACTCACTTTACGGCAAGTCTAGGATCGTTGAGGGTTTTTTCCAATATTTTTTGCTTGGCGACATAAAGGGCGAGGTTACACCAAGTGCATTTAAAAAAATCAAAAAAGCAGCCGAAATAGCAAATGAGGCAGTAAAACAAGCTGTAGATAATAATTTTGGTACAGATTGGCTTGAAAAAAAGGTTTCTGAAATAATTAAAATTTTAGAAATCGATCCACTTTTAACCATTCCCATATCAATTCCAAAAATTAGTTCTGGCATTGCAGTATCAGATAATGATTTTATCAAAACTATAGGGAAGATAACTAAATTCCATGAAAGTGATTTTGGAGAACTGAATCCAAAAAGAATTGCTGAAGGAAAATCAGTAATTGAAGAATTCAAGGTTCTGTTACAAGAGACAAAAAAAAATGAGAATAGAGGTTTAAGTACAGAATCAATTGGAATTAGTATTCCTTCTTCAACAAATGTCGATGAAACCAGAATATATGATGAAGATCTGATAAGCAATCTAAAGGCAAAATTCAAAGAATGGAAGACAGGGTGGAGAGAACAACATGTCAATACCGGAGAGGAATTTGACGAGGAAACATACATGGAAGGTAGTCATAAACCCTTTTTTACGGATCAAAAGATTTCCATTAAAACAAGGATTGTCATTTTATTAGATCATTCTTCAAGCATAGCAAACGAAGAACTTCAATACAAAAAGGCGACGTTAGCTCTTTGTGAAGTACTTTCATTTTTAAAAGTAAAATTCTCTGTCTATGCTTTCAATACTGAACAAAAACAAGTAACTTGTTGGTTAGTTAAACCAGAAAATATCAAATGGAATAATTTAGCTGCAAAAAGACTAGCCCAAATAAAAGCAAATGGTGGAACGCCATTAGCCGAAGTCTATTCTATAATGTTTTCTGGATTGCGTTCAAAAAAACCAGATATCTTTCTAACTTTAACAGATGGAGAACCGTCTGATCCTGACGCAGTTCGTTCTATGGTGACTACCTTCAAACTCTTGGGAATAAGAATGGTAGCTATAGGAGTAGGGCCTGATACTGCTAGTGCTACAATAATTGCAAATAATTTAAAACGTTTAGGATATGAAAACACGTTAGCAGTAAGCAGGTTGAATGATATCCCAAATAGGGTTTTGAACGTTTTAGGAAGAAATTAGTATGAAATGTCTTTCAGTATCACAGCCTTTTGCAGATCTCATAGTCAAGGGCAAAAAAACAATTGAACTTAGAACATGGAATACAAAATTTAGGGGAGAATTTCTTGTTCATGCCCCATCAAAAATAAAAAAAGATGTTTGTAAGAAGATAGGAATTGATGAAACCAAGCTTCGAACAGGAGTCATCATAGGTAAAGCAGAAATTTATGATGTAAAAACTTATGGTTCAATTACAGAACTTAAAATTGATTACCAAAAACATTTTGCATCAGAAGATTTCTTGCATCACAAATATGGATTTTTGCTCAGAAACCCAAAAGAACTTCGGATACCAATACCTTACAAAGGAAGTTTGGGTTTTTTTAATGTCAAATTAAAATCAACAATAAAAGAGAATGATATAAAATTTGAATTATTTGATGAAGAACATAGATATCAATGGATAGGCAGGCACTAACAACAAAAATCCAAAAATTGTTATAAAACATCACAAAAATAACAAATCATGTTCTGGCCTTACTTTTTCTATATATGGGGTTGCATTCCAGAAATTACAAAAAATTGTCAAGACATGACAAATGCATCAAGTACATACCTTGGAATTATTGGAGGAGCTATAATAGGCGCCATAGTAAGCTGGTGGATTTACAATCGACAAAAGAAAACTTCAGAGATGCAGGATTCAACATTAAATAGGATAAAGGAATTAGATGAAAATCACGATAGGATTTTAAAAAAATTAGAAGAATTTGACATCCGTCATGAGACTACTCTTGACACTATAGCAGAATTAAGCAAAAAGGTCGATACGCTTGTTGAGAAACAAGAAAAATTAGATGATTCTAAAATCAGATTCGACTAAAATTGCTAATGATTTCAAATAAAAATAGAGTCACGTAACACAAGATATTAAAAATAAATTCAACTCATGCTACCATAGAAATTGTTTATTTTGTAACTTTTTAAATTCTGATACTGGGGTTTTCTTTCTTGAGTTTTTCCCAATCAGCTAAAAAATTCTTTAGACCAACATCAGTTAGCGGATGCTTTAACATCTTGCCAAGTACATCTGGTGGCAGCGTTACAACATCAGCACCAATCTTTGCAGCTTCAACAACATGTATTGGATGCCTAACACTTGCAACCAAAATTTGTGTATTAAATTTGTAATTTTGGAATACTTCATGCATCTCTTTTATCAAATGCATCCCGTCTTGGCCATTGTCATCAAGCCTTCCAATAAATGGGCTAACATATTTTGCTCCAGCTTTTGCAGCTAATATCGCTTGGTTTACTGAAAATACCAATGTAACATTAACTGGAATTCCTTCGCTTGTTAAAATCCTGCAAGCTTTTAGACCATCCGGAGTCATTGGGCATTTAACAACTACATTGTTTCCATATTTTCGCAGCTTGTGTCCATCATCAATCATTCCAGAAGTTTCTGTACTTACAACTTCCAAGCTAACATCTCCTTTGATTATTCTTACAATTTCTTCCATAGTTTTTTGTGGATCACCACCTTCTTTTGCTAAAAGCGAAGGATTAGTTGTAATGCCGTCAACAAGACCCATTTCGTTGTACATTTTTATTGCAGCAAGATTTGCCGTATCAAGGAATATCTTCATCTTATTTTACTCCTAATATCTTTCACCGAATTAGCTATATTAATTGATGTAATACTATGTTTTTGTAGTAATAGTGGAACTTCATTATCTCGTGCTGATTCACCAAATTTATCCTGGACTCCAATTCGTCTCATTGGTACAGGATATGTCTCCGTAACTACCTCCGAAACCGCTGACCCAAATCCAGCCATGACATTATGTTCTTCACATGTTACAATTCCTCCTGTCTCACGTGCCGCCTTTTCTATTAATGATGAATCTATTGGTTTGATGGAAAACATATCTATGACTCTACATGAGATGCCCTCTTGTTTAAGAGAGTCAGCAGCCTCAAGTGCCATTTGAACGGTAATTCCACATGCTGCAATAGTACAATCAGAACCATCTCGTAATACAATTCCTTTTCCAATTTCAAATTCCTGTGATTCAGAGTGTATGAGTGGGGTCTTTGATCTTGCCATTCTCATATAAAATGGACCGTAAACTTGTGAGATAATCCAAGTAAGTTTTGAAACTGCAACAGTATCAGCTGGAATCAAAACCTTGACATTTGGAATTACTCTCATAATTGCGATATCTTCAATTTGTTGATGTGAACCTCCGTCTGCTCCAACGCTTAGACCGCCATGTGAGACCACCATCTTCACATTCAATCCCTGTTTACCATTTCGTGATGGATATGCTATTGCATTTCGTATTTGATCTACACAACGACCAGGTAAAAATATTGCATAAGTACTAGCGAATGTAACTTTGCCTTCATTTGCTAGGCCAGCTGCAATAGAAACCAAGTTTGCTTCTGCTATACCTACATTAAAAAACCTGTTTGGAAATTTTTTTCCAAAAGGCCTAGTCTTTAATGAATCAGTAGTATCTGCACCCACCACCACTACATTAGGATTTTCTTCCCCAATTTTGATTAGGGTTTCGCCATATACGGTACGCATATCTGTCATCTCAGTCATACAAAATCAGCCTCCTTTGCAAGTTGTATTAGTTCTGATTTTTTCTTACCTACTTCGTGTAAGTCTATCCATTTGTTTACAAGCTCTGGACCACCAAGATTATGTGCTTTTTGTATCAAGAGTTTTCTTCTTGCATGTAGTATTTTCCTCCTAAATTCAGCTATGGTCACCCTAACATCTTTTTGACCAATTATGGCACTCCCACCAACAAAGACTCTAGCGCCATCTAAAAAGCAGTATTCTACGTTTGAAAGGTCTACACCACCATCAGCTTCTATAAACCCTGAAAATTTTTTTTCTGCTAGAATCTTGACTATTCTCTGTGTTTTTTCATGAGAGGATTCGATGTATTTTTGACCTGATTTCCCAGGAACTACCGACATCAGTATGAGTTGATCTAGATCTGAGATGAATTTATCAGCCCATTGAGGAAGTTCAGTGTCAGGATTTATCGCAAGCCCTACACTGACTTCGTTTGATCGTAAAATATCATGAATCTCACCAAAACTTGATTCATCGCATATTTCAGCGTGTACAGTAATTATATCACTTCCAGCTTCAACATAATCTCGAATATGTTTTACTGGATCATTGATCATTAAATGTGAATCAAATGGTATTGGGGTAATTTGTCTTAGTTCTTTTATTTTAGTATGATCAAAAGTCTTGTTTGGAACAAACAATCCATCCATTACATCAAGATGTATAAAGTCGGCACGTCCTTGAGCTGCTCGTTTTACTTCGTTTCCAAGATTTGTCATATCACCTGCAATTATGGAGGGAGCAATAAGAAACTGACAATCAAGTTCAAGATCAATTATTGGGGCAATTTTTGGATTTGGTGCAACTCCATGCCATTTTGGATTGTCTTCCATGTGTTCTACATCTTTTCCTTTGATCGTACGAGCCACAATTATTGAAGGTGTTCCTTTGGTTTGGTGAGCAGATCTAGTTGCCTTAATTATCTGCTCTATGCGATGACCATCGATTTCTAAAACATTCCATCCAAAGGATCTCCATTTATCTCCTGTCTTCCACCTAGCTGCATTTTTCCACATTTCTGAAATGTCATCTCCCACCAGCTCTTCATCAAGTGGCATTACACGTTCAGTGTAATCGTCTTGTTGTATGAAATTTCTATCCAAGAATACTGTAAGATTATCAAGTTTGTATTTTGATGCTGACATTGCAGCTTCCCAAACTTGCCCCTCATCTGATTCGCCGTCACCTATTATTGTATAAATTCTATGGGCCTTTCCATCTATTCTTGCGGCAAGCGCCATACCTATAGAAAATGAGAGACCAATCCCTAGCGAGCCTCCACAGAACTCTACTCCTGGACATTTGTAGTCAGGATGACCCTGCAGTCTGCTTTCAAATTTTCTTAAAGTCTCAATTTCTGACTTATCGAAATAACCGGCAACTGCAAGATTTGAAAAAAGTCCAGGGGATGCATGTCCCTTTGAAAGAACGAATCTATCCCTATCTTCCCACATGGGATTCTTCGGATCATATCTTAGGAATTTGAAAAATATACATCCAATAAATTCAGCCATTGAAAATGACCCCCCAGGATGGCCAGAACCTGCAGCAGTAGTTCCTTTTATGACAAGTTTACGAGCTTCACGAACCTTTTTTAGTATATGGTAATAGTTTAGGCCCATGTCTTTTCCAAAATCTGAAGTCCGAAAGTATTCAAAGTCAAATACATATTCATCATTTTAGCATATTTGGAGCAAATAAAAAGTTATTTCACAAAATTTTAATTTAGTCGAGTATGAAGAATCATATGGATCTAACAGGAATATTGCCTCTAGTGATTTATGATGATAAATGCTATCTTTGTGCAAAGTTTGCAAAAATTGTTAGTATTTTTGCAAGAAAGAAAATCCTTGTTGTTGGACATTATACAGATTTTGGTATGAAAATCAAGGCTAAGATCTTTTCTGATAATTATGATTCAACAAAGATGTTTTGGTTTGTGTCTGATAAAACCGCATATGGAGGAAGGGCAGCAATACTTCCTCTCATTTCATCTATTTTAAAGCCCAAAATCAAACGTTCTATTCAATATGAGATCCCAACATCTTGTGGTACAGACTGTAAAACACCAAAAGCCGTTTTTCTGAGAACAAAAAGTCTCTTTTCAAACAGTGAAATAATTATGATAAAATAGGATCACATTTACCTAAATCAGACAATCTTTTATAAATTTAGTAACCTCGGCTGTTTCTGTCAGGAATAGAATTATTTGGATTTCTAAAACCATGTTTTTCCATCATGTGGTTTAAAAACCTGATATCGTCAGAGAATTTTTCTCCACAAATTGCACAGTTATTCACAAACTTGTTTTATATCGCGATCTTTTTAGGCTTTGTTGTAGAATAGACAGTATGGAAAAAAATCCAAAATTACCAAAGATTTCATTTTCAATTACTCCTAGTCAAGAAGGATATATCATTGCCTGTAATGAAATTCCATATCTTTTTACCGACGTTAAAAAAATTGAAGAGATTGATAGAAGCATAAGCAGACTAGTTACAGAATATATCGAATATTTCCCCCATGATGCGACAAAACGTGGAATAAGCAGAGAAATTGAAACTCATGCAGTATGGAAAGCTAGACCTAACAGTGTAGCTTTAGAGTAAAAAGTGCCAGCACTACTGCTTCCCAAGAGCTCTCGCACCTTAGTAACACAGCAGCGACATTGGGTTTGACTTCCGGGTTCGGTATGGGACCGGGTCGGACCCCAACGCTATGGCCGGCTTGTAAGTTATTTTGATAATGTTCTGTATTAAGCTTACTTGAGTAGAGATATAAATTAAGAAAAAAGCTCCTAAAGTCTATTGACTCATAGAGTTGCTGTTCTTGATAAGGAAACATGTCAACCAAAAAAGTGTGGGCTTGAATGCATCAAATATTGCCCGGTAAACAAATCAGGAGCTGATTGCATAGTCCTTAATGAAGAAATAGGAAAAGCCCAGATTGATGAAAATATTTGCAATGGTTGTGGCATATGTGTTAAGGTATGCCCCTTTGATGCAATAACAATTGTAAATCTAGCAGAAGAGTTGAAAACAGAAAAAATTCATCAGTACGGGATGAATTCTTTCCGATTGTACAAAACCCCTACTCTAAAGAAAGGTCAGGTAATGGGATTACTTGGCAGAAATGGCATGGGCAAGAGTACAATTATCAATATTTTATCTGGAAATCTAAAACCAAATCTTGGAAATTATGAATCACCACCAGAATGGGTGGATATTTTAAAAAATTTTCATGGAACTGAATTAAAATCGCATTTTGAAAAAATTTCAAATGGTGAAATTAAAGTGTCCATAAAACCACAACAAGTATATAATTTAGCGAAGGCATTTAATGGAACTGCAAAGGAACTTTTGGAAAAATTCGATGAGCGTAATATGGTACCAGAATTAGTAAGAGACTTGGGATTAGAAAACGCTATGGAAAACAAACTTGATGAACTTAGTGGAGGTGAGCTACAGAGACTGACCATTGCAGTAGCTGCTTCAAAAGAGTCAGATTTTTATTTCTTTGATGAGCCATCGTCATATAATGATGTATTTCAAAGAATTGGGGTAGCAAAAGTAATTCATGGTCTGGCCAAACTTGAAAAAAGTGTCATGGTTGTAGAACATGATCTTACAGTGTTAGATTACATTAGTGATTTTATAGAAATACTATATGGTGAGCCTGCTGCATATGGTATTGTTGCAAATGTTCTCTCAACCAAAGTTGGTATAAATGTATTTTTAGATGGTTATCTCCCAAATGAAAATGTCAGATTTCGTGATACTGCGTTTAGATTCGATGCCTCAACTTCTACCGATGAATTTGTTATGACTGATACTATTATAGAATACCCATCATTACAGAAAAAATATCCTTCTTTCTCAGTTTCAATAGATGCTGGAAGAGTAAGAAAAAATGAAGTTTTGGGCATTGTAGGTGCAAATGCCTTGGGAAAAACAACCATGATGAAGATGATTGCTGGTGTTGAAAAACCTGATTCTGGGAATCTTGAAACTAAGGTGAAAATAGCATACAAACCACAATATCTTACAAATGATTTTGATGTAGAGGTAATTACACTTTTAGAAAAGGCAAACAATGGGGGATTAGAAGGTACTGCAGAAGAAGAACAGATCATTGATCCAATTAAGGTAAAAAAATTATACAATAAATCAATAAAAAATTTGTCAGGAGGAGAATTACAGAAAGTTGCAATTGCTGCGTGTCTTTTACAAAAAGTTGATCTTTATGCACTTGATGAACCCTCTGCATTTTTAGATGTTGAAGATAGGATTGCTATTGCAAAATTGATTCAGCGATTTGTCCGTTCTTATGGTAAATCAGCAATAATAATTGATCACGATATTCAGCTTATGGATTTAATCTCTGATTCATTAGTAATTTTTGAAGGAAATCCTGGAAAGGAAGGATATGCAACATCACCAAAATCTAAGGCAGAAGGTATGAATAGATTTCTAAAATCTCTGGATATCACTTATAGAAGAGATGAGACGAGTTTACGACCCCGAGTGAACAAAACTGATAGTAGATTAGATAGAAATCAAAAGCAGTCAGGACACTTCTACTATAGAAATTGACTCGAATGCTAAAAGAAGCAGTGGCAGGAATACTATCTGAAAAAGAGATTGAAGATTTGTTTGGCGCTTTTGATCAGGTAGGTGATATAATAATTCTCAAGATACCAGATTCGCTTGTACCAAAGAAAAAAACGATTGGAAAAGTTCTTTTAGAAAAGGTAAAGACTGCAAAATCAGTTTTTTACCAGTCTTCTCCTGTAAGTGGCAATTTTAGAACGCGAAAATTGGAACTACTTGCTGGCGAGGACAAAACAGAAACAGAGTATAAAGAACACGGATGTAGATTCAAGGTAGATGTTGAAAAAGCATTTTTTTCTCCTAGACTTTCTACAGAACGAGACAGGATTGCAAATTTAATAAAAGATGGTGAAACAGTCATCAATATGTTTGGTGGAGTTGGAATGTTTTCCATCATCGCTGCAAAAAAAAAGAAATGTGTTGTCTACAATATTGACATAAATCCAAGCGCCACAAAGCTTTGTGAACAAAACATTAAGCTAAACAAGCTTGTAGGAAAAGTTGAATCATTAACAGGCGATGCTGCAAAAATTATAGAGGGACAATTATCAGGAAAAGGCGACAGAGTTCTAATGCTTTTACCTGAAAAATCAGATGAATTTTTAGATGCTGCAATAAAGGCCGCGAAAAAGAATGGCATAATTCATTATTATTGCCATATACATAGTGATAAAAAAAATGAGGTAGGTAGGATTGCAAAAGAACACTTTCTGGATGTAATGAAAATTAAAACTGAAGTTCTAGGTTCTAAAATAGTGAGGCCTGTGGGACCTAGATTTTACCAAGCTGTTGTAGACGCTAAACTGTTATAGTTACTTTTTATCGTCAGAAACTAAAGATGATGGAGACGATTTTGATGTTGCCATGTTATAGCCAATCCAAGAAATTACACCTAATATTCCTCCAACTGCCATAAGCACAGAAAGTTGCAATACAATTGGACTCCATTCAGAAAGCATCAAAAGATATGCATACACGAAGAACCCGCCTATAGATAAAACGAAGATCATAATTCCTATGTTGCGCTGTCTGTTCATTACGCTAAAATCTTTTCTAGAGTTATTTATTTGAATCTAGTAAACAAATTCAATTGCCATCAAGTAGGCATCCTCACCGTCTCTGTAATATGCCTTTAACCTTTGTTTGATAATAAACCCAATTTTTTCATATAGTCTTACAG